>Ga0197143_1002846_pt1 | contig 12176 bp, 13 predicted proteins | sample GBS70_MetaG_FD_148603 | JGI IMG/M metagenome (GOLD analysis project Ga0197143, IMG submission 148603) | Sediment microbial communities from Great Boiling Springs, Gerlach, Nevada, United States - GBS 70_MetaG | ecosystem: Environmental > Aquatic > Thermal springs > Hot (42-90C) > Sediment...
CCCGTCCCCGCCGTGGTAAAATGCACTGCGGACGCGCCCGTAGCTCAGTGGATAGAGCAGGGGACTCCTAAGCCTCTGGTCGGGGGTTCGATTCCCTCCGGGCGCGCCACCTTCTACCAGGTCCACACCACGGGCACGAACTCGAAGTGGTCCTCCACCCTCCGGATGCGGCCTGTGGCCGGGAACGGAAAGTGGTAGGCGGTGACGAGGGTCCCCTGGTCCGCCAGTTGCGCAAACAGTCTCCGGCGCACCGCCGCGGCCTGGGGGCCGTTCATGTCGAAGGTCAGGTAGGAGCCCAGGTGCCGGAGGGACAGCACGAAGTGGCCTGCGGCGTCTCCGAACACGAAGACGGATTCCCCGCCAGACTGCACCAGCACGGACAGGTGGCCCGGGGTGTGCCCGAAAGACTCCACCGCCACCAGCCCTGGTACGATCTCTTGGCCCGCCCGGATCCGGACGAACCGGTCCCGCAGGGGGAGAATGTTCTGCTGGACTGCGGGTGGCGGTTGGGTCAGGGAAGTCCAGTAGTGGAACTCCACCTCCCCGATCACCAGGCGCGCCCGCGGGAAGGCGGGCCGGCCCTGCGGATTCAGGCCCCCGATGTGGTCGGGGTGGCAGTGCGTGATGAACACGGTGTCCACGTCGTCCGGGCTGACCCCCGCGTTGCGGAGGTGTTGCACCAACTTGCCGGTGCTGGCCGGTCCCAGATTCCCCAGCCCCGTGTCCAGAAGGACCTTGTGGCGGCCGGTGTCCACGAAGACCGGGTGGTACGAGTTGACCCCGTCGGTCACGGGAAGGTAGTAGGACTCCAGGGTCCGGCGGAACTCCTCCTGCCGGTCCGGGTTGGCGCCCCACGTGGGGAGCACTCGCGGGACCGTGGCGGTGCCGTCCGCCAGCACCGCCACGGTGAAGGCACCCAGCCGGAAGCGGTAAAACCCCGCACCGTTGGTGGCCTGCGGGCAGGCCGTCTGCGCCGAGGCTGCGGGCAGACTCCCGACCAGGGACCACACGCCGGCGGCTCCCGCGGCCTGCAGGAGCTGGCGCCGGGTGAGCTTCCGACCAGCCCGCACCATGGTCCACCCCCGCTCGAGGTCCTCCCGGATGAGTATACGGGGCCGTGTCACGAATCCGTGAGAGGCGGGGCGGGAGGGCGTACAATAGACCGGGAGCGTGGCCTCCGGCCGCGGCCCCACACTCGAGCGCGAGGTGATGCCCTTGAACCACGACCCCTTCGGTGCGCGAGCCAGCCTCCCCGGCAGCGGGCTCGTGTACTACCGGTTGCGGAGCCTGAAAGACCAGCTGGCTTTGCCCTTGGACCGGCTACCCTTCACGGTGAAGGTGCTGCTGGAGAACGTCCTCCGGAATGCTGGCCGCGAGCCCTTCCGGGAAGAGGACGTGGCCCTGCTGGCCGGCTGGAAACCCGGGGCTTCAGGGTGGGAAGTCCCCTTCCTGCCCGCCCGGGTGTTGTTGCAGGACTTCACCGGGGTGCCCGCGGTGGTGGACCTGGCGGCCATGCGGTCGGCCATGCAGCGGCTGGGCGGAGACCCCGGCCGCATCAACCCCCTGGTGCCCGTGGACCTGGTGATCGACCACTCCGTGCAGGTGGACGCTTTCGGCTCCGCCTTCGCCTTCCGGTTCAACGTGGAGCGGGAGTACGAGCGGAACCGCGAGCGCTACGCCTTGCTCCGGTGGGCGCAGAAGGCCTTCCGGAACTTCCGAGTGGTGCCCCCCGGGACCGGGATCGTCCACCAGGTAAACCTGGAGTACCTGGCCACGGTGGTGGCCACGCGGGAGGAGGACGGAGAGCGCGTGGCCTTCCCCGACAGCTTGGTGGGGACCGACTCCCACACCACCATGGTGAACGGCCTGGGGGTCCTGGGTTGGGGCGTGGGCGGCATCGAGGCGGAGGCCGTCATGCTGGGCCAGCCCATCTACCTCCCCGCGCCGGAGGTGGTGGGCTTCCGGCTGTACGGCACCCCGCCGGAGGGCGTCACGGCCACGGACCTGGTGCTGACGGTGACGCAGATCCTCCGGAAGGTGGGGGTGGTGGACAAGTTCGTGGAGTTCTTCGGGCCCAGCCTGCACCACCTGTCCCTGCCGGACCGCGCCACCATCGCCAACATGGCTCCCGAGTACGGGGCCACCGCGGCCTTGTTCCCCATCGACGGGGAAACCCTCCGGTACCTGCACCTGACCGGCCGCGACCCGGAGCACGTGGCGGTGGTGGAGCGGTACGCCAAGGAGCAGGGGATGTTCTGGGAGGCGGACGCGGAGCCCGCCTTCAACCAGGTGGTGGAGCTGGACCTGGCCACCCTGGAGCCCAGCGTGGCAGGACCCCGCCGGCCGCAGGACCGGGTCCCCCTGCGGGAGGTGGGCCGGAGCTTTTACGCGGCCTTCGGGGACCGCGTGGGCACCGGCCCGGAGAACCAGAAAGCCACGGGCCGGCTGGAGTCGGAAGGCGGACGCCCCGCCTCCGGGGGCGGCGTGGCGGTGGCGACGAAGCCCAAGACCGTGGACGTGCGCCTGGACGGCGTGCACGCGGAGCTGCGGCACGGGTCCGTGGTGATCGCGGCCATCACCAGCTGCACCAACACCAGCAACCCCTCCGTGATGCTGGCCGCGGGCCTTTTGGCCAAGAAGGCGGTGGAGCGGGGGCTGGTGGTGAACCCCGCGGTGAAGACGAGCCTGGCACCCGGGTCCGCGGTGGTGACGGAGTACCTGAAGCGGGCGGGCCTCATGCCCTACCTGGAGGCCCTGCGGTTCCACCTGGTGGGCTACGGCTGCACCACCTGCATCGGGAACAGCGGGCCTTTGCCGGACCCCGTGGCCCGGGCGGTCCAGGAGCACGACCTGGTGGTGGCCGCGGTACTGAGCGGCAACCGGAACTTCGAAGGCCGCATCCACCCCCTCGTGCGGGCCGCCTACCTGGCCAGCCCGCCCCTCGTGGTGGCCTTCGCCCTGGCGGGGACCGTGGACGTGGACCTCACGAAGGACCCCGTGGGCTACGACCCCAACGGCCGGCCCGTGTACCTGCGGGACATCTGGCCCACCACCCAGGAGGTCCAGGAGCTGGTGGACCGCTACGTAAGTCCGGAGCTGTTCCGGGAGCGCTACCGGGACGTGTTCACGGGCGACGAAACCTGGCGGACTTTGCCCGTGCCTGAGGGCGACCTGTACGCGTGGGACCCCGCCTCCACGTACGTGCAGGAGCCGCCCTTCTTCCAGGACCTGGCCCCGCAGCCGCAGCCGCTCCAGGACATCCGGGGCGCCCGGGTCCTGGCGGTCCTCGGCGACTCCGTGACCACGGACCACATCTCGCCCGCGGGCAGCATCCCCCCGGACAGCCCCGCGGGCCGGTACCTCATCGAGCGCGGCGTACCGCCCGCGGAGTTCAACAGCTACGGCGCACGCCGGGGCAACCACGAGGTGATGGTGCGGGGGACCTTCGCCAACATCCGGCTGCGGAACGCCCTGGCGGGTGGACGGGAGGGTGGCTGGACGGTCCACTTCCCCACCGGGGAGCTGGTGTCCATCTACGAAGCCGCGGAGCGTTACCGCCGGGAAGGCGTGCCCCTGTTGGTGCTGGCGGGGAAGGAGTACGGCGCGGGGAGTTCCCGGGACTGGGCTGCGAAGGGCCCCATGCTCCTCGGGGTGCGGGCGGTGATCGCGGAGAGCTTCGAGCGGATCCACCGCAGCAACCTGGTGGGCATGGGAGTCCTCCCCCTGCAGTTCGTGGACGGGCAGGACGTCCGTAGCCTCGGGCTTTCCGGGCGGGAGGTGTACGACGTGGAAGGGGTACGGACCCTGACACCCCGCGGGCGGGTGCGGGTGCGGGCCCGGCGCGAGGACGGGAGCGAGGTGACCTTCGAGGCCCTGGCCCGGGTGGACACCCCCACGGAGCTGGAGTACTACCGCCACGGCGGGATCCTGCAGATGGTGCTGCGGCGCCTGGCGGCTTCCTGACTGGACCCGGCAAAACGCAGGCGGGGAGGGCGCTTGCCCTCCCCGCTTCCGGCTTGCAGCACCAAGAGCTACCGGCGGGCCAGCTCCTCCGCGCCCGGCCGGTACACCCGCAGCTTCGCCCGCATGTACGGGTGGATGGCGCAGATGTACTCGTACTCGCCCGGCCGCGTCACCCGGAAGGTGAAGCGATCCGCGTGCTTGAGCAAAGGCGAGGCGAGCTGTGTGGGGCCCCGCAGGGCGCTGACGTTGTGCATCCCCGTGCGCTCGCCCTCCAGGAGGTCGAAGACGTCCTCGTTCACCCACGTGACCTGGCTGCCCACGGGGACCTCCAGGATCTTGGGCCAGTAGCTGTTCCCCACCATGCGCACCCAGGCCTGCTCGCCGGGACGCAGCCGCACGGGCACGTCCAGGTCAGAGGAACCCAGGCCGAAGGGGTCCACCACCCGCTTGGGCTTGGCGGGAAGCGGCAGGTTGGGGCCCTCCGGGCGGACCACCGCATTCCGCGGCCCGTCCTTCTTGGCGCTCAGCACCCCCACCGCGCCCTTCATGGCCTGGGTGCCGAAGGCGTGGGTCACCAGCAGGAACGGGCCCTCCGCGGGCACCCGCCACTCGATGACCCAGGAGTCCGTGGGGGCGGCGACGGTGGTCTGCAGCCCGCGGGTGACGTTGTGGGGGTTGCCGCCCGCGTAGGCGTACTCCCAGATGCCGCCCACGGCGTGGAAGCTGCCCACCAGGTTGGGCCCCACGTTCAGGTAGTAGAACCGCACGTAGTCCCCCGGCCGTGCCTGGATCGGCTGGGTGACGTAGCGGAAGTTGTACCCGTTGAACATCACGTACAGGGCCCGGCCGTCCGCGAAGTCCTTGCCGCTGGCGTACACCTCGTGCTGCACCACGTACACCCTCACGTCCGGGGGACGGCCCAACTCCTCCTCGAGCTTGTACTTGGTGCGCTTGGGTTCCACCACCACCATGCCGAACATCCCGCCCATGGTGTGGGCGAGGATGCCATGGCCGCCTGGGGCGCAGTGGTACATGTAGACCCCGGGGAAATCCGCCCGGAACCGCAGGGTCCGGGACTGACCCGCGGGGATGTTGCCCACCACCAGGGACGTCTGAGCGTTGGCGGCGTGGATGGACAGGCCGTGGGTGATGGTGTCCGCGTTGCGCACCGTGATCTCCACCTCGTCGCCCTCCTCCACCACCAGGAGGGGACCCGGCACCCGGCCGTTCCACGTGAAGGCCCGCCACACCACCCCTTCGTCCACCACGAGGTTCTTGCGGGTAGCCACCAGCTCGAACTTCTTCACCTGGGCGGCGGCGGGCGGTCCCAAAAACAGCAACCCCGCCGCCACCACGCCCACGAGTCCCACGGACAGGAGCCGCCGCATGGCTTTCCCCTCCTTCACTCCACCACCAGGGTCCCGGTCATGCCCGCTTCCTTGTGGCCGGGCACGCTGCAGACGATGGGGTAGCGGCCCTTGGTCTTGGGCGTGAAGCTGACCTCTACGGTCTTCCCCGGCTGGATCGCCTGAATCTTCACCCCGAGCTTGTCCACCACCAGGTCGTGCTCGATGACGCCCTTGTTCTCCAGCACCAGACGCACGGGCTGGCCCGCCCGCACCTTGACCTCCTTGGGCTCGAAGGCGAACTCCTTGGCGGTGACCTTCACCGTCCGTGGGGAAGCCCCGGCCAGGGCCACGCCCACCGCCGCAGCCACCAAGGCCGCCACCAGGAGTGCTGTCCACGTCCGCATGGTCCTTACTCACCTCCTCCCGGTTTTTCACCCCTTCCGGAAAGCTTGAAAAAAACCAGCCCGGCCGCCCGCCCCGCCGCGAGCGCCGGGCCTTTCGGACCCGCCGGGTCCGCTCACATCGTAAAACAGCTGTGAAGCTGCTGCGCCATCGGGTGGAGGACCGATTTTTTTGCCCCGCCACCGGTCCGCGCAGCCCTTCGGACGGGGACCGGAGGGCCGCCGTCCGGTTGGGGGCGGAGCTCCGGCACCGAATGTGCAAGGTCACCCGGCGAGGTTGCAGAGAAGGAGGTCGGGATGCTGAGGGTGTTGCGGGCCGCGGCCGCGGCCATGTCCGCGGAGCAGGTGCGGGCGGACCTGGTGGCCCACAACCTGGCCAACGCCGACACCGACGGCTTCCACCGGCTGGTGGTGGCGGTGCGGCCGGGGCAGGCGGAGCCCCTGTACCGGCGGGACGTGGTGGCAGCCGTGGGCTCCGTGGCCTCCGGGCCGGGAGCGCCCCAGGTCTCGGTGGACCTGCGGCCCGGAGTCCTCGTGCCCACCGGGGACCCCCGGGACGTGGCGGTGGACGGGAGAGGCTTCTTCGTCCTGGAGGGAGGGCGTCTTGCCAGCTCGGGCCGGCTCGGGGTGGACCGGGAGGGGTTCCTCACCCTCCGGGGCCTCCGGGTGCAGGGCACAGACGGTCCCCTGCGGGTGGGCACCGCGGACTTCCGGGTGAGGCCGGACGGACAGGTGGAGGCCGCGGGCCGCGTGCTGGGGCGGCTCCGGTTGGTGGAGGCGGGGCCGCAGGGGGTGTCCGTGGTGGGTCCGGGGCTGTATGCGGCTCCCCCGCAGGCGCTGCGGGAGGCCCGAGCCCTGGTGCGGCCCGGGTTCCTGGACAGGCCGGGGGTCAACACCGTGGAGGAGCTCGTGCAGTTGATCGCGGGCCTGCGGGCCTACGAGGCCGCGGCCAAGTGTGTGCAGGTGGCGGACGAGACCGCGTCACGCCTCGCGGAGGTCGCACGCGTGTAAGGGAGGTGCACACGTGATCCGGGCACTGTGGACCGCGGCCACCGGCATGGTGGCCAAGCAGACGGAGATCGACGTCATCGCCCACAACCTGGCCAACGTGAACACCACGGGCTTCAAGAAGGCCCGGGCGGAGTTCCAGGACCTCATGTCCCTGGGCTTCCGGGCCGCGGGCGCGCCCTCGGACAACACGGGGGTGGTGCCCACCTCCGGCCAGGTGGGGCTGGGGACGCGGGTGGCCGCGGTGCAGCGGCTGTTCGCGCAGGGCGACTTCCAGTACACGGGCAACCCCCTGGACCTGGCCATCGAGGGCGATGGTTTTTTCCAGGTGCGGCTGCCGGACGGCACCCTGGCGTACACCCGGGACGGCACCTTCAAGCTGGACGCGGAGGGCCGTCTGGTGACCAGCGACGGGCTGCTCCTGGAGCCCAACGTGACCATCCCCCCGGGCGCCAGCAAGATCACCATCAGCGCCAACGGGATCGTGTCCGCGGTGCTGCCCGGGGAGTCCGCGCCCACGGAGCTGGGCCGTATCGAGCTGGCGCGGTTCGGCAACCCCGCAGGCCTGGAAGCCATCGGACGCAACCTGTTCGTGCCTACCCCTGCCTCCGGGGATCCCGTCACGGGCCAGCCGGGGGCAGAGGGCATGGGCACCCTCGCGCAGGGCTTCCTGGAGTCCTCCAACGTCCAGGTGGTGGAGGAGATGGTGCGCATGATCGCGGCCCAGAGGGCCTACGAGGCCGTGAGCAAGGTGGTGAGCACCGCGGACGAGATGATGGCCCAGGCCAACAACATGCGGAGGTAGCCGTGCGGGCCGGGGTCGTTCTCCTCCTGGCGTGGGTCCTGGTGGCGGCAGCCCCCGCCCCTCAGGTGGTGGTGCGGCTCAAGGCCGTGGCACGGGTGGAACGGGCGGAGGTCACCCTGCAGGACGTGGCGGACCTGTCCGGCCCGGAGCGGGCGACCCGCGCCCTGCGGGGGGTGGTGGTGGCGGAGGGCCTGAGGCCCGGCAGCACGGTCCGCCTGCAACGCGGCCAGGTGCAGAAAGCCGTCCAGGAAGCGGGCTTCGACCTGCGGGTGGTGGCGGTCACGGGAGCCCGGGAGGTCCTGGTCCGCCGCGGCGAGGCCGGGGCCGTGGTGCGGAAGGGAGCCGCGGTGCGGGTGGTGGCCGCGGTGGGCCTGGTGCGGGTGAGTACCCAGGGTCTGGCTTTGGAGCCGGGCGACGTGGGAGACACGGTCAGGGTGCGGGTGTTGGCCACCCGCAAGGACGTCCTGGCCCGGGTGGTGGAGCCCGGGCTGGTGGCGGTGACCTTCTAGCTCGGAGGTCGGGATGGGCAACTTCGGCGTGTGGCGCTGGGCCGGCGCGGCGGCGGCGGTGGTCCTGTGGGCCGCGGCTGCCCCGGGCCAGTCCCTGTGGCCGGAAGGCGGGCGGTCCCTGTTCACGGACCACCGGGCTTCCACGGTGGGCGACCTGGTCACCGTGGTGGTGAACGAGGTGGTGGCGGCGCAGACCCAGACCAGGTCCAGCCAGGCCCGGTCCATCCAGCTGGACCTGGGCGGCGGCAGCGGGTTTTTGAGCCTCTTGCCCGGCGGCGGGTTCCAGTCCGGGCAGGACGCCAGCGCCAACCGGGCGGTGGGCAGCACCGTGGCGGTGCAGGCGCGGGTGACGTTGCGGGTGGCCCAGGTGCTGCCCAACGGGGTGCTGCGCCTGGAGGGCGAACGGGACCTGCTCCTGCGGGACGAGCCCTACAAGCTGCGGGTCACGGGGCTGGTGCGGCAGCTGGACGTGCAGGCGGACAACACCGTGTCCTCGGACCGGCTGGCGGACGTCCGCATCGTGCTGGAGGGCCCGCGGCGGCCCTTCACCGGCAACAACCCCTTCCAGTGGGTCCTGGACGGGTTCGGTGCCCTGTTGCGGTTCCTCTTCTCGTGGTTGGAGTGAGGAGGTGGGGCGGTGAGGCGCGTCCGGTGGTGGGTGACCGTAGCCGCGGTGGTGGCCCTGGCGGTCCCGGGCGCGGGGCAGGTGCCGGAGGTGCGGGTGAAGGACATCGCCCGGCTGAGCGGGGTCCGCGCCAACCAGCTCTTCGGTTACGGGCTGGTGGTGGGGCTGGCGGGCACCGGGGACAGCAGCGGGGCGTTCTTCACGGTGCAGTCCGTGGCGAACATGCTGGCCCGTCTGGGCGTGACGGTGCCCGCGTCCCGGCTCCGGGTGCGCAACGTGGCCGCGGTGATGGTCACCGCGGAGCTGGGGCCCTTCGCCCGGGAGGGGGACCGGCTGGACGTGACCCTCTCGTCCCTGGGCGACGCCCGGAGCCTGGTGGGCGGTGTGCTCCTGCAGACGCCCCTGCAGGCCGCGGACGGGAAGGTGTACGCGGTGGCCCAGGGCCCCGTGACCGTGGGCGGTGTGGGCGAGCAGGCGGGCGGGAGCAAGGCGCAGATCAACCACCTCACCGTGGGCCGCATCCCCGGTGGGGCAACGGTGGAGCGGACGGTGCCGGCTCAGGCGGGCGAGGTGTCCGTGGTGAGTCTCGTGTTGCTGCAGCCGGACTTCTCCACCGCCACCCGGGTGGCGGAGGCGGTGAACCGCAGCCTCGGAGGGTCTCCCGCCACCGCGGTGGACGCGGCCCGGGTAGACGTGGTGGTCCCCCCGGACTACCCCGGTGGCCTAGTGGCTTTCCTGGCCCGGGTGGAGTCGGTGCTGGTGCGGCCCGACGCGCCCGCCCGGGTGGTGGTCAACGAACGCACCGGTACGGTGGTGATCGGCGGGGCGGTCCGGATCCTTCCCGTGGTGATCGCCCACGGGAACCTGCGCATCGAGGTCCGCAGCGAGCCGCAGGTCTCCCAGCCTCCCCCCTTCTCCCCGGGTCAGACGCAGGTGGTGCCCCGGACCCAGGTCACCGTGACCCCCGAGCCGGGCGCCCTGGTACCCCTCCCCGGCACCAACTCCGTGCAGGACCTGGCGCGGGCCCTGAACGCCCTCGGCGTCACCCCGCGCGACCTGATCGCCATCCTGCAGGCCCTGAAAGCCGCAGGGGCGCTGCAGGGGGAGCTGGTGGTGCAGTGATGGCGCCGGGTGCAGTGAGGTCCGCTGCGGCCTCGGACCGGCAAGAGCCGGACCCTCGGGAGGTCCTGCGCCTGCGGCGCGCGGCGCAGGAGTTCGAGTCCTTGCTGGTGGCGCAGATGCTCAAGTCCATGCGCCGCGCCACGGAAAGCTGGGCCTCCGAGGAGTCCTTCGCGGGCCGGACAGTGTGGCGGGAGCTTCTGGACGAGCAGCTGGCCCTGGCGGTGGCCAGGGCCGGCGGCCTGGGCTTGGCCCGCTACCTAGAAGGTTGTCTCGGAAAAACCCTCGGACAGGTGGGCCGGGGTGGTCTGCAGGAGGCCCTGCGCAGGACATGACGGCTCCCCGGGTGGTCAACTGCCCCCGCTGCGGACGGTTGAGCGCGGTCCTGGTGCGGGGCCAGTGCGGCCACTGCCTGCGGGAGGAACACGAGCAGCTGCGCGCAGTACAGGGACTCCTGGCGGAACGGGGACCTCTCAGCGCGGAGGAGATCTCCCGCGAGACGGGCGTGCCCGTGGAGCGGGTGCTCCGGTGGCTGCGGGAGGGCCGCCTGGTGGCCTCGGGAGAGGTGGTGCACTGCCGCAGGTGCGGGAGGCCGGTGCGGCTCGGGATCCTGTGCTCGGTGTGCCGGGTGGAGCTGGCGGTGGCCATCCGGCAGGTGGAGGAGGAGTTGCGGGCCCAGCCCGCGCCGCAGGAGGCGCGGCCGAGGCGGCGCAGAGTCCGCAGGGAGCCGGTCCCCAACCGGTTCGACCTGTGGTAGGGGCTCAAGGGATGTGGCAGGGCGCCGATAACGGGGGCAAGAACGCAGCCTGCAGGAGGGAGCCGTGAGGATCGACCCCCTGGGGCCTCCGGGTGTACCGCCGGACCGGCCCGCCGGTCCTTCCGCGGGGCGGGGCACTCCTGCGCCCCCCGCGGAGGACCGCGTAGAACTTTCCGGCTCTGAAGCCCACCGGAACGTGGACGAGCGGAAGCTCAGGCTGGAGGCCCTCCGCGAGGCCGTCCTGGAGGGCCGCTACCAGCTGACGGAGGACGCGGTGGCCCGCGCCATCCTGCGGGCGGTGAGGGCACGCCATGACCGACCCGTTTGAGAGCGTGGTGGGACTGCTGCAGGAGGAGACGGAGGCCCACCGCCGGCTGCTGGACCTGGCGCGGCAGGAGCAGCGGGCCCTGGTCCGGGGCGACGTGGCGGCCCTCCAGCGCCTGGTGGCGGCGCAGGAGGAGGTGGTGGGCCAGGTACGGGGCCTGGAGCGGGCCCGCATGCAGCTCCTGGAGCTGGTGGCGGACCGCGTGGGCCGGCCCGTGGACCGCCTGAGCCTGCGGGAGCTGGTGGCTTCCTGCCCGCCGGAGGTCGGGCGTCGCCTGGACCAGCAGCGGGAGCAGCTGACGGAGGTGCTGCGGGAGCTGGCGGACGTGAACAAGGCCAACGCCCTGCTGGTGCGGGCGCACCTGGAGTACGTGCAACACTTGGCCCTTCTGCTGGGCCGGGCGGGCGACGGGGCCACCAGCCTGGTGGTTGACCGGTGGACCTGAGGAGGCAGGGTGTCCAGCTTCTCCGCCATCGAGCTTTTGCGCCGGGCCCTGGCCTCCCACCAGCGGGCCCTGGACGTCACCGGCCACAACGTCGCCAACGTGAACACCCCGGGCTTCACCCGTCAGGAGGTGGTGCTGGCCAGCGTACCCCCTCCGGGGAGCCTGTCCCGCTTCGCCACCCCCCTGCTGGCCGGCGGTGGGGTGCGGGTGGCTTCCCTGCGGCAGGCCCGGGACGTCTTCCTGGACCGGCAGCTCCGGCAGGCCCGCCAGAGCTCCGCGGAGTGGCGGGCGCGGGCGGACTTCTGGTCGCAGGTGGAGGCGGTCTTCCCCGAACCCTCCGACGTGGGCCTCGGGGAGCTGCTAGCCCGGTTCTGGAACGCCTGGCAGGAGGTGAGCCTGAACCCGGAGTCCCTGGCGGCCCGCACCTCCCTGCTGCAGCAGGCGCGGGTGTTGACCGACGCCCTCCGCCAGGCCGCCCACCGACTGGACCAGGTGCGGCAGCACCTGGACGCGGTGGCCGCGGGCCACGTGGAGCGGGTAAACCAGATCACCCGGGAGCTCGCCAGCGTGAACGTCCAGATCGCCCGGCTGGAGGTGTCGGGGCAGGCGGCCCTGGACCTGCGGGACCACCGGGAGCAGCTGCTGGCGGAGCTGGAGGAGCTGGCGGACGTCACCTACACCGAGGCGGACACGGGGGAGCTGTTGGTGTACCTGCAGGGCCGGGAGCTGGTAGGGCCCGGGGGACGCACCACGGAGATTGCCGTGGCCGTGGCGCCGGGCGGGCAGCACACCTTCACCTGGCCGGACGGGGAGGAGTTGGTGGTCCGTCGCGGGGCACTTTCCGCTGTGCTGAGCGCGCGGGACACACAG
>Ga0197143_1002847_pt1 | contig 12170 bp, 10 predicted proteins | sample GBS70_MetaG_FD_148603 | JGI IMG/M metagenome (GOLD analysis project Ga0197143, IMG submission 148603) | Sediment microbial communities from Great Boiling Springs, Gerlach, Nevada, United States - GBS 70_MetaG | ecosystem: Environmental > Aquatic > Thermal springs > Hot (42-90C) > Sediment...
TCAGCCAACAATGAAACTTATCAAAAAAGAAAGAATCGGTAGCAAAGTTAAAAGAAAATATGACAATCCAAAAACACCTTATCAAAGAATACTTTCCTCACCACATATAAACGAAGAGGTAAAGGAAACTCTCAAAAAAGAATATCAATCCCTCAATATCGTAGAAATCTGGAAAAAAACACATAGATGTGCAAATCAACTTCTTGATATCGTAGAAAAAAGGAGAGAAACTTGCAAAAACGAAAAAATTTTAGAAGAATTTGGGATAGAAACAGAAGTGAGGCAACAGAGATGATTTGGGGAAGAAACTTAAATGAGGCAATGCTATTGAATTTTTTGTATATTTATTATCTGAGGAGGGCGCTGGAGGTCGGAGTTAAACGGGGTAAGGGGAAGAAAAATTTTTAGACAGCCTCAAGGTGGATTTACATCTACAACGCAAAGATGGCACACTTCCGAGGAAATAGGAACGGAAATACATCTTAACAAAAATTAAAATCTCCTCCCGCTCCTTCGCCAGAAAAGATAAAAATAAAAAACCCGCAAACAGGTCATTCTATATGTGCAGGGCAATTTCGGCAGAAACTTCCAGATATCTTTGCCAGTGTAAAAGGGCTGGAGGTTGAAGGTAGAAGGAGTAAAACCAGAAAGTTCTTTTCTCGTAAGAGAAGGTGCGTTCGGAGGATAGGAGTTTCTGCAACGCAAAGGGGGTGAGGCGTGAAAGAAAAGGCAGGATGAACTTTCATGTGCGGTCCAATATCATTTGAAGATGATTTATTTTTCCATTATAATCAAAAAAAAAATGAAAGCCGAAAGAAATTACAAAGAGAAAATAGAGAAACTTTACAAAATTCTGGGAGTCGCAAAAAGACTGGGTTACGAAAATGAGATAGAAAAATTTCTTGAAATCGCTATTTATGAAACGAGCGAGGTCCTGGATGCGGAAAGGAGTACCCTTTTCCTTGTAGATTTTGAGAGAGATGAAATATGGTCAAAGATTGCCCAGGACGCAGAGATAAGCGAAATAAGGCTCCCGAGAGGAGAAGGAATAGTTGGATGGGTAATAGAAAAGGGAAAACTTGTAAATGTTGAAGATGCGTATAAGGATAAAAGGTTCAATCAGCAGATAGATAGACTTACAGGTTATAGAACGAGGAGCATTTTATGTGCTCCCATATTTTCAAGGGAAGGAAAAATTATAGGGGCAGTGGAGGCGTTGAATAAGAAAAGCGGGACTTTCTCTAAAGAAGATGAGGAATACATTACAATTCTTTCCTCCCAGATAGCAGTTGCCCTTGAAAACCTTCGCTTGAAGGAGCAGTTAATGAGAGAGAACATCATTCTGAGAAGAGAGTTGCAGGAAAAGATGGAAGATGTCTTCGTAGGGGAGGCTCCCCAGATAAGAAACCTTTTAAATACTGTAAAAAAGATTGCAAACTCATCCGCGTCTGTTTTAATAAGAGGGGAGAGCGGGGTGGGAAAGGAGTTGATCGCAAAAAAGATTCACGAACTTTCCGTAAGGCAGAACAGGGCTTTTGTCAAAGTAAGCTGTGCTGCCATTCCCGATACCCTCCTTGAGAGTGAACTTTTCGGATATGAAAAAGGGGCTTTTACAGGAGCCTACTCCACGAAGAAGGGATTACTGGAACTTGCTGACGGTGGCACGGTTTTCCTTGATGAGATAGGAGATATAAGCCCCGCCATTCAGGCAAAGCTCTTAAGGGTTCTTCAGGAAAAGGAGTTTTTGAGACTAGGAGGGACAAAGCCGATAAAAGTGGATATAAGGGTGATCTCTGCCACGAACAAAGACCTTGAAGAGGCAATTAGAGAGAGAAAATTCAGGGAGGACCTTTTTTACAGACTGAATGTCATTACCCTCTATATCCCTCCATTGAGGGAAAGAAAAAGCGATATTCCTCTTCTTGTTCACCATTTCATCAAAAAGTATAACAAACTGATGAACAGGAAATTTGAAGATATTGAAGAGGATGCTCTGAAAATGTTGATGGAGTACGATTGGCCGGGAAATGTGAGGGAACTGGAGAACGTTGTGGAGAGAGCCATCGTTCTTGGTGAGGAACCAACCATAACCCGGGAATATATTCTTCTTTCATCGGAAAGAAAAAATGAACAGCCACCCCGCGCATCGTTAAAAGATTCAATTCATTCTATAGAAAAAAAGGCAATAGAAGAAGCCCTTCAAAAGGCGAGGTTTAACATCTCAAAAGCAGCCCAGAGCCTCGGGATGAAAAGGACCACATTTTATTACAAAATGAAAAGATACGGCATTTCGCCGAGGGGCTGATGGAAGAGGTATTCATAAAAATTGATAAAGATGGAAACTGGTTTATTAACAACGAACCTGTAAAGCACGAAAGGATGGCACTTTTTCTCACCAGATCAATTGTGAAGGAAGGGGACGCATATTACCTGAAAATTGTGAACGAAAAAATCCCGGTTGAAGTGGAGGATACCCCCTACATCGTCAAACAGGTAACCCACAAGAATGGAAAATTCCATCTCCTTTTGAACGATCATACTACCGAAATATTGAATCCTTCTACCCTGGAAGTGGGAAAGGAGAATGTTCTTTATTGTAAGGTAAAGGGAGATGTGAAGGCGCGGTTTTCAAGACCCGCTTATTATCAGATTGCGGAACACATCCGCCAGGACCCTGAGGGATATTTCATAGTAGTTGAGGGTAAAAAATATTATATAAAGGTGTAAAGGGCGTTAAACCTTTTTCCCTGCCAACTATCCCTTCTTTCGAGTTCCTTTTTGATTTCTGAAAGGATTCTCCATTTGGAAAAAGCCCAGTGGGGGGCAATGAGCCATTTTGGATCCGCTTCTCCCGCAAGGCGGTGGATTACTGTGGACTCTGGCAGAATCTCGAGGATGTCAACAACAGTCCGAACATATTCTTCCATTTCAATTGGTGTGAAGACGCCCTTTCTGTACATCTCCTCCAGTTTTGTATCCTTCAGAACCTGAATGTTGTGAAATTTTACTCCCTCCACACGAAGTCCTGAGAGGAGGGTTCCGGTTCTTAAAAAGTCTTCACGGTTTTCACCGGGGAGTCCAATTATTATGTGTGCGCAGGTTCTTACTCCGATTCTTTTCAATTTTTCGACGCACTCTATAAAATCTTTCACCGTGTGTCCTCTGTTTATAAGTTCAAGTGTTCTGTCGGACGCGCTCTGGAGCCCGAGTTCAACCCAGAGATAGGTGAGCCGGTTTAACTTTTCAATAACTTTTAAAACATCCTCATCAATACAGTCAGGTCTCGTGCCTATTGCTATTCCCACTACATTTTTTATTTTAAGGACATCTGTCCATATCTTTTCCAGAAAGGAAGGAGAGGAGTAGGTATTGGTGTAAGGTTGAAAATAAACGAGGAAGAGTTCATCTCTATCCTTTGTTGCCTTTCTTACTTGCTCTTCAACAGAAAGATTTCTATCTGCAGTTTTGCCTGTGAATGCGAGGTTATTACAGTAAATGCATCCTCCTGTTCCCTTTTTTCCATTCCTGTTGGGACAGGTAAATCCAGCATCCACAGGTATTCTTATCACCTTTCTTCCAAAGACCTGTTTGAGATGGGAAGAAAAAGAAAGGTATCTCATTTATTTTTGGTATCCATAATAAAAGTGACAGGACCGTCGTTTTCAATGTGGAGGTGCATATGGGTTCCAAACTTTCCTTCCTTCACATTCAACCCTCTCGATTTAAGTTCAGAAATGAACTCCCTGTACAGACCTTCTGCCACCTCCTTTTTAGCACAGTCATCAAACGATGGTTTTCTTCCCTTTGAAAGGCTTCCAAACAGGGTAACCTGGGAGACCACAAGAACCTCTCCTTTTATGTCCTCAATTGAGGAAGAAAATTCCTGTTCTCCGCTTTTAAAGAGTTTCAAAGACGGAATCCTGTTTGCAAGTTTAATCACATCTTCTCGCGTGTCCTCTTTTCCAATTCCCAGAAGTATGAGGAGCCCTTTCCCTATGGAAGAAATTACAATTCCGTCTACTTCAACGGATGCCCTGTTTACCCGCATGATGACCGCTTTCATTACCAGGTGGTGAGTTCCTTATTCAATTGAGCCCTTTCTTCTCCGGACAAACCATTGTGGACTGCTTTCTCAAAAAACTCTCTTGCTTTTTCCTTAAAGCCCATTTTCTTATATATCAATCCCGCGTAGAAATAGGGTACCGGGTCAGCAGGAGAGGTTTCGATTGCTTTCTGGAAATATTCGAGGGCTGGCTTCAGATTCCCGTCATCAAGAAGAAGTTTTCCTTTTGCTATAAAAAGGGGAGTAGAGGGATTGAGTTTTTCCGCGGTATCGAGATAGTAATATGCCATCTTCTTATTTCCTTCTGCCCTTGCAACTTCCGAAAGTCCGACCCACCCCTCCAACATTTTCCTGTTCAGGTCTATAGCCTTTTTAAAGCATTCCTTAGCCTCCATATAAGCGCCGAGATATAATTTTATCTTTCCCTTAAGTACCCACGCCTCCGCATAACCGGGCGAAAACTCAAGGGCTTTTTCCACCTTTTCCAGAGCATCAAAGGCTTTCCTTTCAAGAAATAGGACCTTTGAGAGCGCATAAAGATAAAGAGGATTATTACCCTCGTATTTTACTGCATAATAAAGTTCCTCTTCCGCTTTGTTAAGGAGTCCTCTTTCCTGATATATAAGTCCGAGGAAATAATGGGCACCCGCAAAATCCGGTTTTAAATCTATTACCCTTGCCATGTAGATCGCAGATTTTTCAATGTCTTTTTTGAAATAATAACTCCTTCCTATATGATAGAATAGCCTGTAATCGGTAGGGGAGATTTCTACAGTTTTCTGGGCAATATTGAGAGCCTCATCATATCTTTTGAGGAAGATGAGAATCTCTATCAGGTGGATGCTTGTTTTCACATCTGAGGGATTGAAGGAAAGGGCTTTCGTATATTCAGAGACAGCCCTTTCTAATTCTCCTTTTGCTTCGTAGGCATTTCCCCTTAATATGTATCCCTTTGGATCCTGGGGATTTATGCCCAGCGCGATGGAAGCAAATTTTATCGCATTATCGTATTTTTTCATAAGCATGTTTACCTCTGAAGCCAGAAGTGCATAGGCTGGACTGGATTCGATGGAAAGTGCCCTGTTAATGTAGACCTCCGCCTCCTCATATTTCTTCAATTTTTTCAAAACAAGCGCCTTCGCAAAGTATCCGCCAGCATTTCCTGGAAAATCCGTGATTATTTTCTCGGCCAATTCCTTTCCTTTTTCAATTTCTCCTTTTTCTGTAAGGATTTTTACCAGGAGAACCTTTGCGTCTATATTATCTGGAGATTTCGCGAGAACCTCTCTCACAGTTTCTTCGGCAAGTGTGAACTCGTCTGAAGCAAGATATGCTTCGGCGAGATAAAGGAGGTATTCTTCTTCTTTTTTCAAAGCAACAGCCTTCTTGAAATTTTCAACGGCTGAAAAGAATCTTCTCTGCTCAAAATCGCATCTCCCCATGAAATAATAAAATTCCGGAGAAAGTCCGGCTTTTTTAGAAACCTTTTCTGCAAGGAGGGTTCTCGCTTCCTCGAACTTATACTTTGAGATAAGGATCTTCACTGCTTCGTATAAAGGGGCAATATCATCGGGATTTATCTCATAAGCTTTTTTGAATGCTTCTGAGGCGTTTTCAAGGTCGCCTGCGAGGGAATGGGATTTGCCAAGAAGAAGGTAAACGGACGAAAGGATAGAGGGAGAAAGGTTTTTTTCGCTTGCAAGGGTTTCGAGGAGTTCCTTTGCCGATATGTAATCTGATTTTTTCTCCAGAATGAATTTCGCAAAGGAAAGCTTTGTTTCAGGAAGCTCTGCATTTTTAAGAGCAAGTTCAAAATATCCGGTTGCTGTATCGGGTTGTTCCTCTTTGTACACCTCTGCGACTTTCCAGTATATAATTGAAGCAGATTTCCCGCTGAAGGGAGCCGAACCTATAATCTTTTGAAATTCCTCATGAGGCTTGCTTGGAAGTTTTGCAAAAGCCTCGATCAAAAAATGATAGGAAATCTCAAGGTCCGGATGGTCCGTAATGGCTTTTTTAAATTTTTCAAAGGCAAGCTCAACCTTTCCATTGAAAAAGTCAATGCATCCTCTGCATACTTCCAGATATCTTCCTCCGCCGAGGTTCTCTATTCTTTTGAGAAAAGAGTTAACAATTTCCGCTTTTACCCCTCCTTTCCTGAGGAGAAGGCAAATATACAGGGAGAGGGCATCAGGGTCCCTGGGATTGTAAAAAGCAGAAGTCTTGAAGAAGTTGAAAGCCTCTTCTTCCTTTCCTTCAGTAAAGGCTTTTATTCCCTTTTCAAGACTTTCCTTTGAGAGCCCCTCTTTTTTAGAAAGGGAAAAAATGCCTTTGCTCAGGGATAGAATTTTTGACGGGGTGGCTGTTTTTACATCTCCTGCAATTTCATACTTAAAAATGTAAAAGAAAAAGCCAGCAAGAAAAAGGAAGATTGCTCCACCAATGCCTCCGAGCAGGTAAGGGAAAAATTTCGGCTTTCTTTTCTCTTCTATTTCGGGAAGCCCGGTTTCCAGGACAAATTTCGTTTCATCCGCTGCAACCTCCTCAAGCCACTCTTCTGATTCTTCTGTTTTCTCTTCCTCCTTCTCAATTTGTGCTTCTTCCAGGATTTCGCTGAAATCCATTTTCTCTTCAGGAACTTTCTCATAAGCGATTCTCTCCGGCGGTTCCTCCGTTTTGATGGATTCTGCTTCAAATTCCACATCTTCCAAAATTTCTTCTTCTACAATTTTCTGGTTCTCAACCTCCTCAAGGAATTCCTCTTCCAGAGGAATTTCTTCCATCGTTTCTTTCACCTCTTCTGAAGAAATTTCCGGGGTCGGGCTTTCTTCGTATTCAATAGTTTCCCTTATCTCTTCCTCAGAAATTTCTTCTTCATATCCTCTCTCTATTACCATTGAAGAAATTTCCGGGGTCGGGCTTTCTTCGTATTCAATAGTTTCCCTTATCTCTTCCTCAGAAATTTCTTCTTCATATCCTCTCTCTATTACCATTTCTTCTTCGAGGGATTGCGAAGGTATCTCCGGGGGCGGTGTCTCTTTAGGTTCAATAGATTCCTTTAACCTTTCTTCAAGTTCTTTCACGCTTAAATCTTCAGGTCTTTCTTCCCTGTATAATTCAAGATATTTTAAAGCCTTTTCGGGTTCTGCATCTCTGTAAAATTCAACCAGAGCCCTCAAAACTAAGGGATTACCTTCAGCAAATTTTTCCACTTCCTCAATAATTGTAGCTGCTTCTTCCCTTTTTCCCGAAGCGAGAAGGCATCTTATCCGGAGCGCTCTTCCGGAGAGGGACCTGGGTTCTGTTTTTAATATGTAATTCGTTATCTCTTCTGCCACAGGTAAAGCCCCTACATTCAGGAGTTCCTCTGCGAGGAGCACATGTTCTTTAAACGAAGGGTCTGTGAGGTATCTTCTCAGCCTTTCCTTTCCCTTTTCTGAAAGTAAACGGATAAACTCCGGAGCCTCTTCCTCTTTTTTCTCCGGGGTTTCTATTAACTCCGTCCCCGAATCAGTTATCTTGAAATGTGCTCTACACTTAAAACACTGCACCTTTCCTTCGTGTCTTTTAATGAACTCCTCACCATAGATATAAATTGTTCCACAGGAAGGACATTTGACTTTCATGCCATTACCCCATTCTTTTCAAAATAGAGATCTGATTGGTATAAATTATATCCAGTTCCTTTTCCGAAATTCCGAGTCCGAATACAAAATTTTTCCACCTCTCTTCATCCATTATATCTGATGGAGAATGGGCATCTGAGTTCACTACCACCGGAAAACCATAATTTCTGGCAATTTTCAGGATATGTCCATTTGCCATAGAGTGCCCGCGTCGCGAAGAAATCTCCAGAAATACCCCCATTTCTACCGCTGTTTTTACTGTATCCTCGTCTATAAAACCGGGATGGGCGAGGATATCTATCCCTGCCCTCACCCCATAATAATTGGTCTTTTCAGGAACCGGTTCAACAGGGGTTTCTCCGTGAAGAACTATAAGTTTTGCTCCCAGCCTTCTTGCCTTAAAGACCAGGTTCTCTATCATTCTCGGAGGCACATGGGTGAATTCAATTCCTGGAATTGCTATTATTTCGGTCTCCCTTGTGATATCATCGCAAACTTTAAGCATCGAGGAGATCACAAATTCAAAATTGGAGGTATCAGCATGGTCAGTAATTGCTACTGCTTTATAGTTATTCACCTCATACCTTCTCAGGAGTTCCGAAGGAAGAAGTTCACCATCGCTAAAAATGGTGTGAGTATGGTAATCAAAAAGCATAATTTATTATACCACAAAAATTTGAAGAAAACAAACATACGAAGTGTAAGACTCACATACACATCATTCTCAGGGATGGGGGATTTGGGTTAAATGGGATAAGAAGAAGAATTTTTAAACAATGCCTTAAGTGGATTTACATCTACAACCTAAAGAGGATTCATTTCGGAAGATATATGAACGGAAATAGGCCTTACGAAAAATTAAAATTCCTCCTCCCAAACATTAAAGAAGACATAGCCCTCTTCCCTTGATTATACTCGATAAAATAATTCCAATTTACCACCATATCCCATTCGCCAGGAAAGGTAAAAAATAAAAATGGAACACTTACAACCTGATCGTGATCTATATATGCAGTACACCTTTCTTCCTCAAGATGAAAAAAGATTAGAAACGCAGAAACGGGTTCCGCTTTTTACGATCTTTTTTAGAAAATTATTTCCTCTTTTGAAAGTTGAAATCTCTGGGTAGCAGCCTGAAGTATCATTTCAAGCATCCTTGAATAAGATATACCTGCAATTTTCGCCATCTTTGCGAGGTGTCCGTCCCAGCACCAGCCCGGATTGGGATTTACTTCAAGCAACTTCGGCTCTCCCTTTGAGTTGAGCCTCCAGTCAAAACGAGCATAATCCCTGCATTCAAACCTTTCAAAGAGTTTTAAACAACATTCTACTATAAACTTCTCTGTCTCCTCGGGCAGGACTGCTGGTATGGACTGGACCTTTCCATATGGAGAATCTGGCAGCCATTTCGCTTCATATCCGCATATTTTTGGAAGGTCTAATGGAAGGGAGGAATAGTCCTCTTCTATTATAGGGAGCAGGGTGTAGGAATGGGGAGGATTGCCTATTATTCCCACCGTGAGGTCCTTTCCTGTCAAAAACTCCTCAACGAGAACGGGTTTCTCATAGCCGAATTCCTCTCTTATTGCAGATATCGCATCAATAAGTTCCTCAAAATTTTTTGCCACACTTTTCTGTGTTATTCCAAAACTGGAGTCCCCGAAGTTTGGTTTTACGATTACAGGAAAATCAAATGGGAGATGAAACTTGGTATCCCCGGGTTTTATCACTACAGCCTCAGGCACAGGAATTCCCATTTCCCTTGCAACTCCCCTCACGAGCGACTTGTCGTAACAGTGGGCAAGGCAATGGGGTTTTGCTCCTGTATACGGAATCTTGAGGATCTCAAGGAGCGCCGGGACGTGAAGTTCTTTTCTTGGATTGTTGTAATACCCCTCATCACAGAGGTTGAATACCAGGTCCACCTTTTCCTTTTCCTTAAGTTTTATGAGGTCCTGAATAAACGTATCGTGATTTGTGAGATATGTAAACCTGTAATGCCCTTTCTGTTCTATTTCTCTCAACGCCTCTTTCAACTGGTCGATGGTGTAAAGGTCATCGTCATCAAATATTCCCCTGGGTTTCAACGGATCGGGTTTTGATGGGTCTCCCAGGAGAACCACCACTTCTTTTGCCACCTTCTTCTTCATTTTCACAGGTGTCCAGTCTTTCTTGGCAACAGCAGTAACAATTATCCGCCTTTCCATCATTCCCAGGTCCTGGTTCCTCCTGGAATTCGGGGAAATGGCTCCATGAAACTGGATATCTGTGAAACCTGCTTTTTCAAGGAGTTCCTTCAAAGCTTCTTTTGTATAAAGCCTCTCAGCATAAAACTGGTCAACAATTACTCCCTTTTCGATATGGGATATGATCTCCCTTGAAATCAACTTCTGCCTGTCAATTGATAAAGAACGCTCCCTGCACACAAAATGTTTCTTATCTATCCATTCCCAGGACCTGGGCTGAAAATGTTCTCTCAAATACTCCCCATCTGAAACATCTATAAGAAGCTTTCCCCATGGTTTCAAAACCTTCAGAACCTCCTTCAGAACCTTGAGGTCTTCCTGAACGCTATCAAAATATCCAAAACTGTTTCCAAGAATTAAAACAATGTCAAATGTGTCCGGAGGATATGGAAGTTTTCGAGCATCGCCCTCCCTGAACTTTACGCTCAAGCCATCCCTCTTCGCGTTTATCCTTGCCTTTTGAATGAGGTAGTGGGACCGGTCAAGACCTTCTACATTTTGAAATCCCCTCCTCGCCAGTTCAACGGAGTGTCTTCCATGTCCGCAACAGAGGTCAAGGATTCTATCTTCATGAGAGGGGTTGAGAATGGAAATAATTGTATCCACTTCCTTTGCTGTTATTTCTTTGTCTTCCACCACATCTCCATCCGTCTTTAGATAAAGGGAGTTAAAAATCCTCTTCCACCAGTCTCTCGGAACATACTCCTCAAGATGCTCTACAGGTCCAAGACTTCTTCCTCCATTAGGTAGTTTTTTTCTTTTTAAAGACTCATCACTTATTACCTTCATTTTATTTTAAACCCCCTTATTTTTTTCAGATTGTCGACTGCTTAAGGAATTTTCTTCCACTTTTTTTTCTCCATATATCAAAAGTGTCTTTCATCAGTGAAAATATATATTAACTTAGTACCCAAATGTCAAGTCGAATTTGTTGTACTCGCTGAAAAGCCCCGGGTTTGATTTTAGAGGTTTTGTTTTTGGATTTATTTCTGATTTTTCTTTCTGGATTTTTTCTCCCATTCCCTTATTTCCTTCTCCTCTTCATTTTTCCTTCTTTTTTCTTTTCTCCCCTTCTTTAATCTCTATAATTTATGGTCCATTTGCCATGATTTTCAGGTTTATGAAGTCCTTCCTCAATATATACCTGGAAATCCCTCTTACCACTTTTTATGTAAAGATGATATACTACGCAGGGCAGGAAAAAGGTTTTCTTTTTTATTTCCTTAACTATCTTCCTAAACAAAAATCAAATGTCAAGTGCTAAAAATGCAGAAACACACATATATTGTTACCGGGGGAGAGGGGAGATTTGAACTAAAAGGGGTAAAATTAGACAAAGAAAGAGCCTTTTTAGTTATAGAGAGTGCTTTAAGGTCAATGGGGATAAGAGGTTTTGAGGAATTAAAGAAGAAGGTAAGGAGTAAAAGATGATAAAGGAGGTGAGCGCTATGGTTAAGGAGAGAGCACCCACCCCCTTACTCCTTTTGGCACTCGGCACTTTTCAATAATTTTGTGTAAGTTTTATTAATTTTTTATCTCATAGGACTGGAAGGTATGCTGGAAGAGGAGGTGGAGGCTCTCTAGGTTGGCTTTGAAAAAGGGGTCTGGGCGAAGCCATTTTTTGGAATGGAGATTTTTGATGAAGATAGAAGATAGTAAAGTTAGTGTAGAGGTCTAATTTTGATTTTATTTCTTCGGCGAAATGTAGGTGATGTGGTTTGATAGATTCTGAAAAGTTTTTTCAATTTGTGTTATCTTTTCTACAATCTCTTAGGGCTTCATACTTCATGTTGACCTCCTTTTAAGGTATTTTGTCCTGTTTTCCCTTTTGGGGCAGGGCTTTTTTCTCCTTCTTATCATCATTTCCTCCTCCTTTTTATGTAATCATAATTACTACAGTGTAAGTGTATATAATATATCTCATCTTACACAAAATTATATTAACTTCCATTTCCTTCAGCAGCAGTTGAAAACGCTGTTTCAGATGAATGCAAAGGATGCGACTTTAATAAACTTTTAAAATTGATAACACAACTTACTTCACAGCTTTTAGAGGTTCTTAAGTAAGAATAAATTTAACCCTTCTTCAAAATGACAATATATTCGTACCTCATAGTAAAGTCCTTTTCCCCCTTGATATTAGATGGAGCGTTTTCAGTTGGCATCCTTTTGTTTGAGATTGCTCTCACAATTGTTTTTTCGTGTCTAAAACCCATGTATTCAAAAAAATCTGCT
>Ga0197143_1002848_pt1 | contig 12168 bp, 15 predicted proteins | sample GBS70_MetaG_FD_148603 | JGI IMG/M metagenome (GOLD analysis project Ga0197143, IMG submission 148603) | Sediment microbial communities from Great Boiling Springs, Gerlach, Nevada, United States - GBS 70_MetaG | ecosystem: Environmental > Aquatic > Thermal springs > Hot (42-90C) > Sediment...
ATGGCCTATATTCAGCATAACTTTTATGCAATAGTTGTTGAGAGCGCTACTAGGTTGGGTGCATTCGAGCTTCTAATCAACCACTAAACGGGAGCTGTCTATTCAGAACCAGGGCCAAATATGATGTGGAACACCAAGTATGGTATGCATATGGGTGTATATAGTGGGGCTAGAGCAGACATGACCATCACATCGGAGCAGGCCCGGCGTATAGCCCTAAACTATCTCAACGGCATCTTTGAAGGCGTTGTCGAGGTCGAGGAGCCTATGAGATTCTACTGCTACTACACCTTAAACTACATGCTTGACGGCCAGATATATGGAATGATCAGCGTCAACGAATATACAGGGCAGGTGTGGCCGCATAAATGGCATGGCCAGTTTATACAGGAAATAGAGGTGGAGTAGAATGTCTGTAGGTGAGAAACCAACTGTGGCGTTCACCCTAGCACTCATATCTGGTATTCTAGTACTTCTAGGAGGTCTTGCTAGGATGATGTGGGCTTGGACACCTTTCTGGGGTGGGATGATGGGGCCTGGTATGATGGGGATGTGGATGCCATGGTTCGGATACACCTTCTCAGCGATAGGCCTAGTTTCGGGACTTGTTATACTTGTTGGTGGATTGATGCTCCAGAGCAGGCCTGACCAAGCCCAGACATGGGGAGTCCTCATACTAGTATTCGCTGTAGTCAGCTTGTTCAGCATGGGCGGCTTCCTAGCGGGAGCTATACTAGGTATTGTGGCCGGAATACTGGCCCTCACATATAGACCGGCCCAACGGTGATGGAGAGTGACAGGCACATCACTGGTGAGAATAGCCATAAGTCTCCTAACAGTTATCTCAGCTGTGACATTCATATTCACCAGCCCACCCATGAGCACACCCAGCGATAACATAGTCTTCAAGATCTACAGCTCACCATTATGCGGCTGCTGCGACGGATATGAAAACTACCTCAGATCAGCGGGCGCAACTGTCCAGCCGGTTAAAATATATGACGTGGCCGCTTTCAAAACCAGCCTAAATATACCGAGAGGGGTGTGGAGCTGCCATACATCAGTCGTAGAAGATTACTTTATTGAGGGCCATGTACCAATTAAAGTAGTTCGAAAGCTTCTAGATGAGAAGCCTGATATTAGGGGGATAGCTCTGCCGGGCATGCCTGCCGGCTCACCTGGGATGGGGGGTGTTAAAAACCAACCCTTCACAATCTACTTAATTACACTGGATTCTGTAGAGATTTACATGATCTTATAGCTCCTCCTTGGATGGTTTTCTACATCTCAGCCCTACCCGAACCCTTATCAGACCCTTTGTGATGCTTTCATCCTTGATTGTGGCACCATACTCCTCTAGGATGCCCTTAAGAGCCTCGTACATGCATCTTGTAGTCTCTATACGTCCTCCAGCACCGACCACCGAGATCTCATAGGATCCGTCGCCCTGGTATTTGAACTCCAATTTCTTTAGCGGGAAAAACCTACTGAACCGCTGGCCAATGTCTAAGATTATGTCGAACTCCTCTGAGACCACCTGCAGATACCTGCCTACATCCCTACCCAGCTGGTGGAACTTCTCCAGAAGCTCATCTTTTTCAACTTTGTAAAGATCTGCTATCAGCGAATCCATGAAATCAGCTGGCAGGACCACTGCATCCATATCCCTTAAAATCCTATAAACCTGCCATAGGTTCTTAATATCCACAGGCTCGAAATCCTCCCTCAACATCTCCAGCGATGTCTGGAGTATCTGATTAGTTAGAGAGTAAAGGGTCATATGCTTCTCCTCGGCCAGCTTTGAAAGCTGCTCTGCTATACTAGATTCGACCGCTAACGAAGACCTAACCATCGATTATAGGAGTTAAAGTCATACTATAAAGGCATAACGTTTATAATCGTTTTTTATCGCCTCCCAGACTCTCAGCCAGCTTATGTAGTCTTTCATGGTCTGGGCTTTCCACCCTATCTGCGCATCTTACAGCTTCTTCCTGATCGCTTTCATCCATCACACCATCGCCCATTGGGAAGAGGATGTTATCCTCTTTGTATATGTGCTGCCTGAGAAGCTCTAGGTATTCCTCACATCTGTCTAGAACTTCATCCACGACTGTCTCGCCCCTCTCATATCTTACCAAGGCATCATGTATCTTTCTCACAAGCGACCTACCCATCTCATGCTCATACAGCATAACTCCTATCGGCCCTCCTTCACGTGGTATGCCTCTTCTTTCAAGGCATGTGAAGAGACATTTTTCCTCCTTCGCATGGTGGCAGGCGTCTATGAACTCTCTACTGAAGTGTATCAGTTTTTTCAGGAATATTGTGTCAACGGTCATCTCTCTACGGGATTCATGGATCTTATCCTGGAGACTGTCCAAAACCTTTTTGATGATCTCATGTTCTCCTATCAGCCGTTCAGTGAGCTTCATCTCATCAACTCACCGTTCAAGACAACCATTTTGAGCAGCTTTGTAAGACTGGTGTAAAGTGGTTTATTTGAATTTTCTCCCACCCTATTGGCCAGGTTTTCAACCCACCTACTAAGATGCTAACCGTAGAACTTTCTTCTAGCATCTCTGCATAGTGCGGCTGACTCGCTGTCGGAGTCTCGGATGGCTATCAACTCCTTCACAAACAAAAGCGCCATGAACTCCAGCTCCGCCCTAATATCATCTGGGGTACCATATGCCTGTTTGAGATTAAAGGCCCTGTAGAAACCTGCTATATCCGCCATCTCATATGTCTTCAGCTCTGGGTTTCCGGCACAGGTGTAGGATGTTTCACATGTTGGAGCTACACCCATCTCAAAGAGCCTCACATACTCCGATACGGCAGATTCGTCAGACTCCACCAAAGTGGCGATCTCGTCTGCCAACATATACTCCTGAGACATTCCCATTGCGGCGAAGATTCTCTTGAGGGAGCTAACGGCATTATATATGACCTGTCTATCGCCCGTGAGACTCTCAGCCATCAGGTTGCATATCGCAGCGGCAGCAGCAAGCCTGGATCCATCACTTTCCATATCCCATCCTACTCTATGTAGAGTGTGTGAAGCATGCTGGGGTTTTTCCTAGCACCCCTATCACCCTCTCCACCGAACCATACAGTGAAGGCTACTGAGTATATGCTGCCTCTCTCTACACCGATCTCACCGGCCGTAGGGTCTGACGCCTTCATCTTCTTGGCTAGGACAACCTTCCAGAGACCATCTCTCCACCTACCCCATCCTACAGAATCTTGGGTTGGAAGCGTAGTTATCGTCGCAGGGCCCTTCGCTATAATCTTCTCAACTGGCGTATCCTTGGATGGCTGAGATAATGGATTACCCACCCATGTCCCCGTCAGCCTAATCCTTGCAAAGCCGGGCACATCTATAGTCTTCGGCGGCTTTCCCGATATAATGGATTCCTTTAGAAGGGGATACATATCAGCTGATACATTCGGGAAGGCCTTTTCAAGATCTTGGAATCCCTCTTCAATATCAATCTGCCAATCGGCTTTCCAGTGGAGTATTGTAGCAGGTGCATTCTGGGTGCCCATATAACGGGCCTCGGCTGGAGCAGGGTATGAGGTCATCATCACTGCACACGCATCCCTGAACTCTGTCACCCTGATGGCGCGGGTGTCAGCTGTCCTGTCGGGCCATTCTAGAAGGAAGGCTATCCACTCACCATCATGAACGGCCTTCACCTTTATAGGCTCCTCCGGAACCTCGAGTTTGAGGGGTTTGATTATCGACTGGTCTGCAAGGCTAATTCTCGTAAACGGGATCTTATCCCATATAGATGAGTCCGGATCCGTGATAGGAACCTTATCCACCATGTAGGCCGTCAAATCCACTCTAGGCCCCGGCTGCTCCACAGTAGGCTTCGGCGGGCTGATGAGATCTTGTATCTGCTTATGAAACATAGCGGCGAGCATTGTGAAGAGAGCTGCACCAGCAACTATGGGCAGGAAGACTTTATCCACAGCCCTGGCAGATCTTGCAACGCCGGCGCCCATATGGAGGATTGCACGCCTCCTCTTCTTTCCATCAGCCATTTTATCATCACCTACGTAATATTATGTCTATACACTTGAAGCTTCTCATCAAAGAATGGCCTAACGACGGCAGGCTCCTTCAACGGTATCCTCACCACCTCATGTCCGCTCTCATCATATCCAGCCACTTCACTCGATCCGATCACCTTAAACTTCGTCATGATCCTATCTGTTGAGACATTGAGGAGTAATACGGCCACAAGCTCTATATCTCTGCCCGCAATCGCTTTATTATATGTCTGGATAGCCTGGTCAGCTCCCGGCCCGAAGAGCATTCTTAGGAAGTTTATATTGCCTACATGTAATGGTGGGATATAGTAGATGTTTGGTTCGAGGCCCAGCTGGGGTAGGAGTGGAAGCCCAACCTTCTTCACATGGACAAGGAAGTCCAGTGGATTTTCTGGATCTGCGTTATCGGGTGTGTTGAGATAGCCGAACATCCTAATCTTACCTATACATGTTCTCATACACCTAGGCCAGATTCCCTTCTCAACGGCAGGATAGCAGAGGACACATTTCTCCGAGATTCTTGTGACATGGTTGTAGAAGACCTTCTTGTAGGGGCATGCTTGGACACACTCCCTGTAGCCCCTGCATCTGGCCTGGTCCACCAATACTATTCCATCCTCCTTTCTCTTGTAGATGCTCAGCCTGGGACATGATGAGAGGCATGCCGGGTGAGTGCAGTGGTTGCATATACGGGGTAGGTAGAAGAACCATAGGTCATGGGGCATACGTAGGTAGAACTTGTCCTCAACCAGTATGTCATTGGTCTCATCCTCCCCCCTATTGGGATATGCGTAGTCCAGATCATTGGGCAGATATCCCAAGACACGTTCGCTTGGACTTGCGGCCTCAAATATCGTCTTACCCTTGTAGACATATCTATCACCCTCAAAGGCCCATCGCTGCGGCCCCAGCATCTTGAGAATATTGACATCCCAGCCCATCGGATAAGAGCCCCATGGCTTGGTCTCCACATTGTTCCAGTACATATATTCCTGTCCCTTTCCAGAGGTCCACGTTGTCTTGCATGCGACAGTGCATGTCTGGCATGCGATACACTTGTTAGTGTCAAAAACAGCCGCAGCCTGTCTCCTAGGCCTAGACTCCTCATACCAGTAATCCATCTCCCTCCCGATCTGCCAGTTGTAGACCTTGACCATACTAGCTCACCTCCACATATTGACCCATCAGATACTTCTTCATGTCATCGCTGGCATAGGCTGGTCTAAGACCGGCTGCCGCTGGACTCCATAGTCCCTTCCCATCCTAGCCACCGGGCTCGGCCCTTGTGATCTTAACGAAAGACTCTTTTGGCGCGCCTACCACTTGATGCACATCTAGGGCGAAGCCCTTGCCAAGCAGCTGTCCATAGTACTCCTTTCTCACTAGGCTGTCTGTTTGGAGGGTGGGCTTCAACCATGTTCTCGTGGTGGATTGATGGCTTCCATACCTATAGGCTGCCTGATATCCTGTACGTGGGTTTTTAGCTAGTCCATCGGGCCTGGTCTCATGCCCCTCGACAGAGCCTGGTGTTGCCACGTAGAAGTGGAACCAAGCCCTAGCGACTCCGGGGGCTATGTTGGGGTAGTGCCTCGCCCTCACAAGCCATCTAAAAACCCTGTAGTCCTCCTTCTTGTTCGACCAGCCCACAAACGGCCTATCGGATGGATCTGCATCACACCAGACGTAATCACCATCCTCTATCCCAAGCCTTTTGGCTACAAGAGGGTTAATATCTATGTAGCCCTCGCTAACCCATGGCTTTCTCTTATCATGCCGGTAGAAATCTCCGAAGGGGCCGAAGTAAGTGGCTTCAAGATCTGTGCTGGCTCCCATCGTATGGCATGCATGCCTGTACTTCGGCGTTACGAGAATATGCCCATATCCCATATCCAATAGTGGATTCATGGACTCCCTGACCTCCTCCCATGTTTTGACAAAATTTCTCACCTGTCTCACTTCGGTGGAGAGGTCGCCGGCAGGTATGCCATAGTCAGCGGGCTGTTTGGGCTTCAAGGCTGGATGTGGTGGCGATACTATGACGTTGGGCTCATATGGCATATTATCAACAGGCTCACGATAAACAGGCAGGTTTTCACCATAATCGATGAACTCGTCCTCCTCACGGTAGAACTCAAGCCGCCCCGTCTTCGTATACCATGGCTTGCTCTCATTTGTCTGCTCCCACCCGGTTATCCTTGGACTAGTCCTCACCATCATGTAAAACGGCGTGCCATTCTTACAGCTCTCCTCAAGATCCTCAAACCTATATCCACGGGTTGTATTACCGGCTTGGAAAACCCTATTGAGATATACCTCAACCCTATCCTCAGAGACAAAGTGCCAATAATCCCTCAACCTCCTATCACCAGTAATCTCCGAGAGCTTTTCAGCTATCCCCGCCAGCACCTCCATGTCATCCCTAGTATCGTATATCCTTGGCAGCGGTGTCCTAGGCCATGCTTGGAGGAAGGGATTGGTGACAGATCCGTACATATCGGGCTTCTTCCTCTCCGCCCAGCTGTCAACACCGAACACTATGTCAGCATATTCGCATGTCGCAGTCCAAAGCCAGTCGTTTACAACTATCATCTCGATCTTGGGCAGGGTGTTCACCATTATGTTATGGGCCCACTTGCTATTTCCGAGGATCGAGTTGCTGTTAGCCCAGAAGGCTGCCTTTGTAGGTGTTGGTAGGTGTGTCTTGCCTGTAAATAGTCGGCCAGCGATCCTGAGGGGCCTATCATCATAGGCATAGTAATGTGCCTACTCCTCCTTCCAATACTTCCGTTGCTTGGCTGGTTTCTCAGGATCTAGAGTCGGGTCAAATGGGTCCTCTGCGACCCACTGTAATACACCGTTGAGGAGCTCCATCCTATAGTTGCCCGCATAGCTTCCCACCGTGCCGCCGAAGTGGCCGATGTTATTGGTTAGGCTGGCCACCAGGATTATACCACGGTCCTTGAGATCGCTGTGGTAGAAGTGGTTGGGCCCCATCCCCTCAACGAAGAGGGTTTTAGACTTGTTGGCGGCTATAAGCCTGGCCAGCTCTTCAATAGCGTCGGGCGGGGCCCAAGTGATCTCTGAAACAGTGTAGGGATCGAAGGCTTGGAGATACTCTCTCAAAAGGTCGAACACCGGCCTAACCTTCACAGTTGAGCCATCAGCTAAGACTATGTCAAACTCACCCTCCAACGCGGGATCGATATCCAAGCCTGTGAAATGCTCTCCCACCATATCCCTTGAGACAGCCTTCGGAGACCTAGTCCTATAATCCCATACCATGAAGTCATCCCACTCAGCCCTGAGGTTCTCGGGTATCAGCTGATCCCTTTGGAGTGGCATCGGTGGTATCGGCTCGCCAACTTTGGTAAAGTTGCTGAGCTGTGCCGGCTGATAGCCCTCGATCACATCCCTAGCCCTTAGCAGTTTCAGAGTGTCCATTCTCACAAGGAGTGGGAGGTCTGTGAAGGATTTGACAAACTTATCATCATATAGGCGGTCCCTGATAAGAACATGCGCAAGCCCAAGCGCCAAGGCCTGATCAGTGCCTGCACGTATGATGAGGACATAGTTGGCTTTGGAGCTACTAGACTGATACTCTGGCGCGATCGTCACTATCTTGGCACCCTTCAACTTGGCCTCGGTCAGCCAATGACCATCAGGCATCTTAGTCGCAATCCAGTTCTTGCTCCAGAGGATTATCAACCTAGCATTTTCAGCTGTGTAGAGATCGAAGTCAAGAGTTTTATTATCTGTGACCATGGGGTGGCCTGGCGGCAGATCTGTATGCCATGCGTAATTATCCCATCCCCTAGAGCCCTTGGCTTCTTCCGGACCCACTCCTCTAACATATGCGTCTAGAAGGGCCATCATATTGGCGAAACGGTAAAAGCCGCCAATTCTTATTCCAGCGTTGAAGGGCATTCCACCCCTGAACTTTATCGTCTTAGTACCCGCCTCCTCGACCGCCTCGACCATGGCAGGATCATAGCCCTGTGCTAGGAGCCTCTCTCTACCCTCGGGTCCGCTGTAGGCGGTCACTATGTTGACTAAGCTCTGAGCTACTATCTTGAAGGCCTCCTCAAAAGAGACTTTGACAAACCCCTCCCTCCCACGTCCTATGAAATACTCGGCTGGAGGTCTCCCCGTCTCCGGATCCCTAGGATAGCCTGCTTCAACCCATCTCTTTAACCCAGCTCTCACATACGCGCCCTTGATCCGCCTGTCGGAGTAGAATCTTCTCACATATGATAACCCGCTTATGCAGGCCCTCGGATCCCACCTTGATGACGCCCTATTTCCATATAGGTCTACAGCCTTACCGTAGCCGAATGATGGATCGGCTTATATTACAACGCCGTTCTTCACACTAGCTTTGAGGAGGCAGCCATGGGTGTTGTTGGGTGCGCTGAGATAATGGAATATACTGTCGGGATGGTATATGTCCCTATAGACCGACTCCCAGTCCCTGTTTGGGTATGTTGTGAGAGGGTTGATGTTGGGGTCGATGGGCTCGATTTACTGTAGGGCCAGTATGTCTTCAGGTAGGCTTGCCATGATGGTGGCTGATAGTGCTGCTGAGGGCACTAGGGCTAGAAAATCCCTCCTACTGAGTCTCAGACAACCCACCCGCCAATTTAATATTAAAGGGATGGGGTATGCGAGACTCCTAAAATTTTAGGTGGTTTCAGCTTGCTATATTAGGGCATCGCGGCATATCTCATCTCATCGGGGATCTCCGGTCCGCCGACCAGTGACATATACTCCTTTACTATCTTCTTGAGAGCCTTTCTCAGCGTCTCGGTGAGGGAGGCCGGCGTTATACCGAACAGCTGGGCCAGCTCCTTTACATGGATTTTCTTGGGATAGTCGAAGAAACCCAGCTCCAGTGCCGCCTTCAGTATCAGCTCCTGTCTGCTTGTAAGCCCGCCATTAGACTTTATCACGCTCAACTCCAGTGTCTTGTACATTATGCCCCTATCTGTGAGACGCTGCATAAAACTTCTAAAGGCCGGACCAGTTCCAATGAAGTTCCAGATGATTTCACCGTTGGATGCAGTTGAGACACTTCTGAGAATGCAGGGGCCTGCCTCATCAATCCCACAGACCCTACTACACCTCACCATAGCGGTGCCAAATATGAAGCCATCCCGCGACCTGATGGTCTTGACATCACTCAACGTAGTCTCTCTCTTCAGAAAGTTCTCCACCTCCTCAGCCTTGGTATGGGCTGGATATGGAAGAGCTGGTTTCTCCACATACCGTCAGCATCCTGCTGCTCAATAACTTTGGCGTAGATCCCTTCACCAAGCTGTGATAGCCTTACAAGCCAGCATATATCGCCTGGATTAACGGATATGGTGAGGCTCATCAGACGGGACATTATATATAAATTACATCCTAAAATTTAAGGTATAACCCATATTACGTCCCGCCTCCTTTCGGGTTTCCCAGATGTTGCGCTGTATGGCCAGCCAAACCCCTTCCCCTCTCTTTTCCACATTTTTAACGTTTCCTGCCTTGTAACGGTTTTATCTCTACTAGCTGCTTTGATACTGTAATGTTATGCCGTTAATTACTGTTGTTGGTTCAGGTAGGGTTGGAACCTCCACTGCGTTGCAGGTTGCTATCGGAGGCTGGGTGACATAGTTCTCCTTGACATTATTCCAGGACTTCCGCAGGGCGAGGCCCTTGACCTAAACCATGCATGCGCTATTCTCGATCTTGACGTGGATGTGAAGGGCTCGAATGATTACAGGGATATGGAGGGCTCGGATGTTGTTGTAGTTACCGCGGGTCATACGCGAAAGCCTGACATGACACGTATCGACCTGTTGCTGAAAAATGCGGAAATCATCAAGGATGTCTCCAGACACATCAGGGAGTATGCGCCGAAGTCGGAGGTCATAGTTGTGACAAACCCGCTGGACGTTATGACTTACACAGCGTTTAAGGTGACGGGTTTTGAGAGTAGCCGCGTGATGGGTTTCAGCGGCCTCCTAGACGTAGGACGGTTCCGGCACATAATACATAGCAGGCTGGGCGTTAGCTATAAATCAATACGCGGCATGGTTCTCGGAGAGCACGGCGACAGCGTGGTTCTGCTACCCAGACTTACATACGTCGGTGTTGAGCCGCTCCAGCGGTTCATGGATAAAAAAACCATAGCCGAGTCTGTCGAGGCCACGAGGAAGGCGGGCGCCGAGATAATCAGGCTTAAGGGCTGGTCGGCCCACCATGCTCCAGGGGCTGGGGTAAGCCTGATGGTCCAAGCAATTCTTAGGGATGAGAAGGCAGTCATACCTACCTCAGCCTACCTCGATGGGCAGTACGGAGAACGCGATATCTACGCCGTTGTCCCCTGCATACTGGGTGCCGGCGGTGTCGAGAAGACAATCGAGCTGGAGCTGACGGATGAGGAGGCGGCGAAGTTCAAGGCCAGCATAAAGGTGCTTAGGGAGGCGGTGGCATCCCTCAAATTGGGTTGACTGCTGTATCCAAGGCATTGTCGAATAAATCTTAAATCCAATCGTATGCAAATAAACCTAATGAGCCTACCGGAAAATGTCATCGAGAGCATACAACGTCTTAAAAAAAATTACTTTGAGTTTAGAGAAAGTGAACGAGGTCAAAACTTTGAAAAGGAAAGAAGAGAACGGAGAGAAAACGTTAAGAGGGTTCTCACCAATCTAGAGGGGCTTGATGAGTCTAGTCTTCTTGTGTTGGCTAACAATCTTTATGCCTTTGGTTGGTGGGCAAATAAGGATTGGCTAGTGGATTACTGGAAAAAGAACACCGGCGGCATAGACAAATTACGGAATCACTTAAAGGATTTGTTAAGTTCAGACCGCGGTCTAGCTGACAGAGTAGAATTATTTCGAAAAAACGTAAAAGGAATTGGTGCCGCGATGTTCACAGAGATGCTAGCATATTATAATCCCCAAGAGTACGGGATTTGGAATAAAGCTGTTAAAAAGGCTTTTTTGAAGCTTGGGATAACAAAGCTTGGTGAGTTTTTTGACGTGAGTAAAATCGGGATTAGTAAACTTTCCGGAAAGGAGTACATCGCCATCCTCAATACTTTAAAGGAAATAGCGAAACATCTGAGAGAACCTAAGAAACTTCCTCAGCCCGACCTGTTGGACGTCGATTACTTTTTGTATTATATAGTTTCTCTGCATTACGAGTACAACAACGAACCTGATGGAGGTGATTACGACCATGATGAAGTGGTTGAAACATTGCTGAAGTTGGGTAGGGGTTTAGGGTTTGATGCCTCTAGTGAGGTTTTTCTGACTACTGGGACAAGAGTCGACGCGGTTTGGACGGCGAAGATAGGTAACCTGGGCGAGTTGAAGTATGTTTTCGAGGTTCAGATTAAGGGGAGTATAGACTCGCTGGTTCTTAACCTGATTAAGGCCTCTCAAGACCCGGCTGTCCAGAAGGTGGTTGCTGTCACGTCTGGGAAAGAATTGGAGAAGATTAGGAGAGAGGCTGCGCCGTTGAAGTTACTTGGGGACAAGCTTCTCTACTGGGATGTTAGGGAGGTTGACAAGGCCTGCGAGTTGATTGAGAAGTTGATGGATATAATGCAGAGGCTTGGTCTAACCAGGCTGAATTTTTGAAGAATATAGGTTATAAGCCAGTTCTCCGCCTTCTTTATGAAAATGAAGGCGTTATACGCAGCGATTGTTGTCGTCTCGCTGTTTGCAGGCGTGGCATTCACGGCCGTCTAATACTCATACGTCCTCGGCGAGGTTGAGTCGAGGTCTCAGGCCGCTATGTCTGAGCTACGGGCCGAGAACCTGCGCCTCCAAAACCTTCTCGCCGAGGCGAACAGCCAGAGCAGCAGGCTTCAGGCAGACCTAAGGAGTCTCCAGACATCTATCGAGGAGGCGAGACGTGAGGCTCAGCAGCTTCGTGCAAGGCTTGAAACACTCGACAGGCAGGTTTCGGAGCTTGGGTCGCAGCTTTCAACAACCCGGTGAGAGCTGGACAGCCTCAAAAACAAGGTTGAGCAGGTGAAGAAGGTTGTCGAGCTTTTGGAGAACGACCGTGTACTCATCAGCTGGATTAGGTCGGGCCCGCAAGGGCAGAGGGAGGGTGCAAGGG
>Ga0197143_1002850_pt1 | contig 12168 bp, 9 predicted proteins | sample GBS70_MetaG_FD_148603 | JGI IMG/M metagenome (GOLD analysis project Ga0197143, IMG submission 148603) | Sediment microbial communities from Great Boiling Springs, Gerlach, Nevada, United States - GBS 70_MetaG | ecosystem: Environmental > Aquatic > Thermal springs > Hot (42-90C) > Sediment...
TCATCAATTTCTTTTCCTTCAAGTACTTCTTTTTCAATAACTTTATTTGCTAACGCTTCAAGTTTCTTAATGTTTTCAGATAACAATTTTTCTACGTTTTGTGAACAAGTGTCAATTATATTTTTAATTTCATCATCAATAAGTTTTGCTGTATATTCTGAATAAAGTTTTTCTTTTGTTAAATAATCTCGTCCTAAGAAGATTTCTTCTTCTCTTTTTCTTAATGTCATAGGACCAATTTTTTCTGACATTCCATATTCAGTAACCATCTTTGTTGCGATTTCGGTAGCTTTTGCTAAATCATTTTGTGCACCTGTTGTTATGTCGTTAAAGATAAGTTTTTCTGCCACTCTTCCACCTAATAAAACAGAAATTTTGTTTAACAATTCTTGCCTTGATATTATATATTTATCTTCTGCGGGCAGTTGTAAAGTATATCCTAGTGCTGGCCCACGTGGTATCAACGAAATTTTATGAACTGGGTCACAACCAGGGATAAGTTTTGCTACTAATGCATGACCTGATTCATGATATGCAATAATTTTTTTCTCTCGTTCTGAGATAACTCTTGACCTTCTTGCAGGACCTGCCATAACTTTTTCAATCGCTTCATCGAAATCAGACATATCTACTGCATCTTTGTTTTTTCTTGCAGCAAGTAGTGCTGCTTCATTGACAAGATTTGCTAAGTCTGCACCTACGAAACCAGGCGTCCTTTGAGCAATAACAGATAAGTTAACATCAGGTGCAAGTTTTATTTTTCTTGTATGAACTTTCAAAATTTCTTCCCGCCCTTTTATATCTGGTATAGGGACAACGATGTGTCTATCAAACCTACCTGGTCGCAAAAGTGCAGGATCTAAAACATCAGGCCTGTTTGTTGCAGCAATAAGTATCACACCTTCAGTTGTATCAAATCCGTCAAGTTCTACAAGGAGTTGATTCAATGTTTGCTCACGTTCATCATGTCCACCACCAATACCTGCAAACCTGTGTCTGCCAACAGCATCAAGTTCGTCTATAAACAAAAGACAAGGTGCATGTTTTCTACCTTGTTCAAACAAATCTCTTACTCTTGCCGCACCTACACCTACAAACATCTCTACAAACTCAGACCCTGATGCAGAAAAAAAAGGTACACCTGCTTCACCAGCAACTGCTTTTGCAAGAAGTGTTTTTCCTGTCCCAGGAGGACCATATAATAACACACCTTTTGGTATTTTTCCGCCTAGACGTTGAAACTTCTTTGGATCCTTTAGAAATTCTATAATTTCTTGTAATTCTTCTTTTACTTCATCGCAACCTGCAACATCTTTAAATGTTACATCACTTTTGTTCTTCCCCATATAAAGCCGAGCACGAGATTTGCCAAACATCATTGCTTGTTTCCCGCCAGCTTGTAATTGTTTTGTCCATAAGATCCATAATATAACAAGAAGTACTACTGGACCAAAGTTTAACAAAATTGACCAAAACCAACTCCCACGATCAGCAACTGCACTAAATCTTATATTTCTATTTTCTAATTCTTCAATAAGTTTTGTATCTTCAGGAATGCGATAAGTTTTGAATAAAGTAACTTTGTCTGTATTTTCATAGTATTTTCCTGTGATTACTTCAGATTTTAGCTTTACCTCAATAATTTTCCCTTGACGAAGTAGAGACTTAAATTCTGAATATGGTATTTCTTTTTCAACTTGCATTTCACGAACACCACGGATAAATAAAAATATTAAGAAGAATATTAATAACCATGAAATAAGTGATTTTAATTCATTTTTTTTCATTACTTACCTTTGCTACCTCCTTATTTCTTGTATTTGATGTATTTATATGATTGACCATATCAATTATCTATTGTCGCTATATACGGTAAATTACGATATTTTTCATTATAATCCAGACCATATCCAACTACAAATTTGTTAGGTATATCAAAACCTTTGTAATCAATTTTTATTTTTGCTTTTCTTCTACCAATTTTGTTTAATAACGCACAAATTTTTACCGATTTTGCTTTTCTTGTTAATAAGTTTTGTTTTAAAAATTTTAAAGTTCTGCCTGTGTCAACAATATCTTCTACTATTAAAATGTTCTTTCCTACAGGATTATCGTATAAGTCCATTATGAGTTGTACAACACCAGTTGAATTTTTACCATCATAAGATCTTGCTGCGATAAAATCAATCTCACAGTCAACTTCAAGTTGTCTTACAAGGTCACTTAAAAATATTGTGCTCCCTTTAAGTATACCTACGATCAAAAGTTTCCCTTTGTTTTTGTAATCCTTTGATATCTTTTTTGCAAGCTCAGTTACTTTTTGTTTAATTTTTTCCTCGGGTATAAGTATTTTTAATCTATTTGAATTTTTAAACATTTATTTGATTTTTTAATTGTTATATTTTTTGTTAATTTCAAAAATTTATTCTGTCCTAATAAAAAGTTTAAAGTTGTTTCAATTAATTTTTTATATCCTTGTTTTAATTTTAATCTGTATTGAGAAGCAAGTTTAAGCAACAATCTATGTAAAATTTCTTTTTTAACCAAATTATTATACATCAAAAATTTTTTTAAATCAATACAGACAGAATTTTTCCTTATTTTTATTTTAGAGAGAAATTTTTCTACAACTGCTGCAATAAAATCATTAATTTCTTTTAAATGTTCAATTGTAGAAAGAACATTGTCTTTGAAGTTCATGTTTAAATTTTGTAATAAAGGAAAGATTTTATTTCTCAGTAAATTTCTTCTATAAAAAATTTCAAAATTTGTTTTATCAATTACATATTTTATCTTTTGTTGAGACAAAATTTTGACAATATCATCTTTTGAGATATCAATTATAGGTCTTAGGATATAAAAAGTTTTGTTGTTTTGAGTCTCTTTTCTTAACGGGGGTATACTACAAAGACCCTTAAGGCCACTTCCACGAAATAAGTTTAAAAAAAATGTTTCAACAACATCGTCTTTTGTATGACCTGTTGCAATAATAGAAGCGTTATGTTTTTTTGCAATTTCAATTAGCTTTTTATATCTCAATTCTCTTAATGTATTTTCATCTTTTTTGTTAGGCGATATTTCGCTTAAAATTGGTTTTAAGTTTGTCTTTTTACAAAATTCATTAATGATTTTTATATCCTTTTTAATTTCTTTAGTTGGTCGCACATGGTGGTTTATATAGACAGGAATAATTTCAATTTTGTTTTTTAAAGAAAATTTATATAAAAGAAGTAACAAAAACATGCTATCTGGCCCGCCTGAAACAGCTACTATAACTTTTTTGTTTTTTCTTAAAACATCAGCAACACTTTTTAATCTCAGCACAAATTTTTCATAAATTTTATCTGGTATTTTTTCATTCATATTACTCTTATAACCCTATAACTCTATAAACCTTAAAAACCCTATAAACCCAACAACTCGTTTATTTTGTAATTAAGAAACACTCAATTTCTGCTATTGGTTGGATTTTTTTAAATCCTGTTTCTTTGAGTCGTCGAATTATGTTTGTTATAATGTGTTTATTCTTTGCTTTTATTTGTGGAGAACCAATGTAATGAAGGATTTTGCCACCAGGTTTTAGAATACGGTATAAATGAGAATAGAACTCCCATGAATAAAGTTCTTCTGCAATATTAAATTTTGGCGGGTCATGAAGGATGTACTCAAAAAAATCGTCCTTAAATTTTTTTATAACTTCAGTAGCATCACCAATAATTAATCTAACCTTGCCAATTGGCGGGATTTCGTCTTCAACTAAATTTTCAAATAACGGTTTTGAATAAGGATTATGTTTTGCAATATAAAGAACATTTTCATCTTTTTCTATTGTTATAACAGAACAATTCCTTTTCATAAGAAAGATTGCAGTATATCCTAAACCTGTACAAATATCTAATACTAAACTTCCATAAGGAGGGTTTAACGCCTCAACTTTCTTAGAAGCATCAAGTTCAGGAGTAAGTATCTTCATTTTGTGCATCTGTATACCATCAATCTGTACAGTAGGCCAGCCGGAAGTTTTGACAAGTTTGTAATAATGCTGGTTAAAAAACTTAATTTCAGGTATATCTTGTTTTTCGTTCATAATTATATTAATATAAAATTTTGAAAGGAGAATAAAGATGTTCAAAGAAGGGGATTTTGTTTTACTAATTGACAGAAAACAAAGAAAATATATAATTGAACTTAAAAAAGATACATTCTCTTCTTTTCATTTTGGGAAAGTTCAACATAATGATATAATTGGAAAAAACCCATCTTTTATTGAATCTTCCTGTGGAGAAAAACTTTTTGTTTTAAAACTGACGACAAAAGATTTTGTTTTGTATAAACTTAAAAGGAAAAGTCAAATAATTTATCCTAAAGATGTTGGCCAAATTTTAGTTTTAGGAGATATTTTTAATGCGAAAAGTATACTTGAATGTGGTTGTGGTTCAGGCGCGCTTACAATATGGTTGCTTAATGCAAAAAAAGATGAAACAAAATTGGTCTCAATAGATTGTAGAGAAGATATGGTTGAACTTGCAAAAAAGAATGTTGAGATGTATTTTAAAAAACCGATTGAAGAAATAAAAAATTTTGTTTTAGAGACAAAAAAACTTGAAGAAGTAGATTTTGAAGAAAACAGTTTTGACAGAATTATTTTAGATGTTACAGAACCATGGTTGTATTTGGATAAAGTTAATAAAATACTTTGTTGTTATGGTATATTTATCTGTTGGTTGCCGACAGTATTGCAAGTCTTTAATTTAATAGATGAAGTTGAAAAAAAATATCCTGAAAATTTTTATTTAGAAGAAATCTACGAAACATTACAAAGAGAATGGCAAAAAAAACAGCTTGCATTAAGACCAAAAGATAGAATGGTCGCCCATACCGGATTTTTAGTAGTTTTTAGAAAAAAAATAAATTTTGTTAAATAATATTGACAAACAAAAATAATTTTAATACAAAATTAAAAATCGTGCTATCATGAAAGAAAAGTTAAGACGTTTTGGTGTATCAATTCCTTTGAGTTTGCTTTTAAAGTTTGACGAATATATAAGAAACAAAAATTATAAAAATCGTTCCGAAGCGATAAGAGACTTAATTCGTGCTGAGTTTGTAAAAGAAAGTTTTGAGACAAACAAAGAAGTTGCCGGTGTTATATCAATAGTGTACAATCATCATAAAAGAGAACTTGTTGACAAAATTATAGATGTCCAGCATGATTATCAGGATATAATTGTTGCATCACAACATATACATTTAGATCATGATAACTGTCTTGAAGTGATAATTACTCGTGGAAAAACTCAAAGAATAAAAGAACTTTCTTCAAAACTACAATCAACAAAAGGTGTAAAACATACAACATTGAGTTTTACAGCAGTTGTTGAATAATTTTTTTGTTTTATATTAGTAGCACGAAATTTAAATTTGTAATACTAAATAAGGGATAAACATGCATCATAAATTTGTAGTATTTCCGTTTAGTGCAATAGTTGGGCAGGAGTTGATGAAGAAAGCGTTGATGGTTGTAGCAATTGATCCTACAGTTGGTGGTGTGTTGATAAAAGGTGAAAAAGGAACTGCAAAATCTACTGCTGTAAGAGCACTAGCTGATATACTTCCTAAGATCAAAGTTGTCGAAGGGTGTCCATTTAATTGTGACCCTGAGAATTTAAGGTTGATGTGTAAGAGTTGTCAAGAAAGGTATGAAGAAGAAGGTTCTCTGCCTTATATTGAAAGAAAAATGGAAGTAGTAGATATGCCATTGTCTGCTACTGAAGATATGGTTGTTGGAACAATTGATATTAAGCGTGCATTGAAAGAAGGAATAAAAGCTTTAGAACCAGGTATTTTGGCAAAAGCTAACAGAAACATCCTGTACATAGATGAAGTAAACTTATTAGATGACCATCTTGTTAACATTTTGTTAGATGCAGCTGCTATGGGCGTAAACATTGTTGAAAGAGAAGGTATATCTGTTTATCATCCAGCAAGGTTTATTCTTGTTGGGACGATGAATCCAGAAGAAGGGGATCTAAGACCACAAATACTTGACAGGTTTGGTTTATGTGTAGAAGTTAAAGCTCTGTCATCAAAAGAAGAAAGGCTCAAAGTTATGGAGTATCGTAGAAAATTTGATTTAGATCCATGGAAGTTTGAAGAAGAATTTAGAGAATCTCAAGAGATGTTAAGAAATAAAATTCTTGTTGCTAAACAAAAAATATCAGAAGTTCGTGTTTCTTCGGATTTACTTGAAAAAATTGTAGAGATAACGATTTCTTTAGGAATTAAATCACATCGTGCTGATATTGTAATGGAAAAAACAGCAAAAGTTTTAGCAATATTAGATGGTAGAGATGAAGTAAACGAAGAAGATATTAAAGAAGCTGCTTTGTTAGCATTATCGCATAGGATAAGACAATCACCATTTGATAAAACTTCCACACTTAAAAAAGACACAATTGAAACAATTTTAAAACAAAAAACAAAAGAAGAAATTTTTGATTTTGACAAAGATATAGAAATAAAAAACAAAATATTAAACTTTGATGAATTTGGTAAGACATATGGTAAAGAATCTTTAAAGATAAATTCTGAAAAAGGGATTTATATAAAAGCAAAAGAAGCTGAGGATCCGAAAAGTGTAGCAGTTGATGCAACAATAAGAAAGGCGGTAAGAGAAACTGGTAAACTAAAGATCTTGCCTGAACATATTATGGAAAAAATAAGAGTTGCTAAAGCAGAAGCTTTGTATGTTATCGTCATTGATTCCTCTTCATCAATGAGAATGGATAAAAAAATAAGGTTTGCAAAAAGTTTAGTATGGCAGTTGCTTAAACGTTCCTATGAGAACAAAAACAAAGTTGCTTTAATGTGTTTTAGAGAAGAAGATGCAAAACTTTTAGTACCACCTACGACAGATGTTTCTTTACTTTATGAAGAATTAGAAAAACTTCCTACAGGAGGAAAAACACCACTTACTCCTGCACTCTACAAATCATTTGAGATTGCAAAAAAAGAAACAAAAGCAACGCCTGTTGTTATTCTAATTTCTGATGGGAAAGGGAATGTTTTTATAAAAAATAATCTTAAGGAGGATATAGAATTTCTTTCATCTATTGCTGATGATACAAAACTAATACTAATAAACACTGAGAATAAAACCAAAAGTATTGGCATCCTTGAAGAGATTGCAGAAAAGTTTAATGCAGAACATTATTATTTAGAAGATATAATATGAAAAAAATACTTGCTTTAACCAAAACCAAAAGTATTGGTATCCTTGAAGAGATTGCAGAAAAGTTTAATGCAGAACATTATTATTTAGAAGATATAATATGAAAAAAATACTTGCTTTAACCACTATAGGTAATACGGCTTCTTTAAAAAAAGCCGTAGAAAAAATAAAAGAAGAGTATGGTAACATTTTGGAAGTTACAAAAATTTATTTACATGAATATGAATCTCAAGATGTTTCTTTAGAACCTATTGAAAAAGCTGTTGATGAAGCAGACATTATTCTTGTTGACATTCGTGGCGATGTTCGTATAAGTAGGGAACTGCCAAAAATGCTTGAAGGAAGAAACAAAACAGTAGTTGTTCTTGTTGCTGGAGGTCAACATTTGTGGAAGCTTACAAAAATGGGTAAGTTTATTGGCGAAAAAATTTTTAAAGGGAAAGAAAGAGAGTTTAGTGTCCATTCATATCGTAAGACAAAGAAATTTTCTGCTATTTTAGAAAAATTTGGGTTTCTTTTTTCTTTTGGTATGCTGAAAGACATGCGAAATTGGATAATTGCACAACAGTATTATTTACAAGGCGATGCAGAAAATTTGAAAAATTTATTCTTATTTTTATTAAAACACTATGCTGGCGTAAAAAAGATAAAAGATGTTCCTCCACCAAAGAAAAAACCACCTTATGGTTTGTATGTCCCAAAAGTTGGTATATGTGAAGATTTAACTGAATATAAAAAACTAATAAAGTTTAATTCTAAAAATCCTACTGTTGGAGTGTTGTTATACGGAGGGATGCATTTTGAAGATACAAAGCCAATCGCAGACGCGTTATATGAAAAATTTTCAGACGAACTAAATTTTATTTTTGTATATTCAAATGTTGAGTACAATTTAGAAGCTGTTAAAAAATACTTTGATAATATAGATCTTTTTTTAAATTGTCAATATTTTAGGATTCATGGTGGACCTTATGGAGGCGAACCAGAGCCAACTTATGAACTTTTACAAAAATTAGATGTTCCTGTTCTTATAGGATTAAGAACATATGATTTAGATATAGATAAATGGGAAAAAAGTAATGAAGGTCTTGATACTTTGCATACTATACTTGGTGTTACATTGCCAGAACTTGATGGTTGTATAGAACCCAACCTTATTGCTCTGCTTAAAACAGAAGAGGACTTAACGCTTGGTAAAGTTAAGTCAATAGTTGTTTTAGAAGATAGACTCACAAAGTTGGCAAAAAGAATTAAAAACTGGATTAATTTAAGGAGAAAACAAAATAGTGACAAAAAAGTTGCTATTATTACTTACAACTATCCACCTGGTGAGGAAAACTTAGCTTCTGCTGGCTATCTTGATGTTTTTGAAAGTTTAAAAGTATTTTTAGAAAAACTTAATGAGAAAGGATATAAAGTAGAAATACCAAAGATTTCTTTAAAAGAACTTTTTTTATCTTCAGGAGTAGTTAACAGTCCGAATTACATTCAGAAATCTGGGATAAAAATATCAGTTGAAAAATATAAAACTTGGTTTAGTTTACTACCAGAATCTGTTCAAAAAGAGGTTATAAAACACTGGGGTGAACCACCCGGTAATATAATGGTTGAAGAAGATTATATTTTAATTCCGGGGATAATTTTAGGAAACATTTTTTTAGGTATTCAACCTTCACGAGGTGTACATGAAGACCCAGATAAAGTATATCATGATAAAGACCTACCACCACACCATCAATACTTAGCTTATTATTTCTTTTTAGAAAAAGAGTTTAAAGCTGATGCTATAATACATTTTGGTATGCATGGAACTTTAGAGTTTACAAAAGGTAAAGAAGTAGGTTTATCATCTAAATGTTATCCTGACATACTTATTGGCAACCTTCCACATATTTACTACTATTGGATTGGAAACACATCTGAATCAACTATTGCGAAAAGACGTTCTTACGCAATTTGTATCTCCCATGCTTCACCACCAATGAGAGCATCAGGTCTTTATGAAAGATATCTTCTGTTAGAAGATTTACTTAACCAATATGAAGAAAATAAAGATGAAAAAACTTTTGAACTCATTAAAGAAACTGCAAAAGAATTACATTTTTTGTCTGAGGATGTTAACAAGTTAAGAAGCGAGTTGTATAAAATTAAAAGAAGGCTTATACCTTACGGGTTACATATTATGGATAAAAAACTATCATCTGACGAGTTAGTGGAATATCTTTTTGGTGTATTACGAGTAGATAGAGAATTTCCGTCAATCTTGAAACTTATAAGTGAGAAAAACGGATATGAGTGGGAAAAAATAAAAAATTCTAAGCTTGTTAATGAGATAGAAGTTCAAGCAAAAAGTGTATTAAAAAGTATAGTTGAACATGGTATAACATCTTTGTTGTCTGAAGAATATATCAAGTTTGTTAAAGATATTATAAGTAGAGTAGAAAATTGTTCAGAAAGCAGAGGTTTGCTTGATGTATTAGAAGGAAAGTATGTTTTCCCATCTCGTGGTGGTGATCCGATCCGTGATCCAGAAGTTTATCCATCTGGAAGAGCGATGTATGGTTTTGACCCAAGAGCAATTCCTACAATTGCTGCACAAACACGTGGTCAAAAAGCAGCTGAGCTGTTAGTTGAAAATTATCTTAAAAAACATGGTAAGTATCCTGAAAGTGTGGGGGTTGTTCTTTGGGGATTTGAAACAATGAAGACAGGGGGTGATACTATAGCTACAATACTTTCTCTTTTAGGAGTAAGGATAAAACATAAAAAAACTCCTTGGTTTAAAGAACTTGAGGTTATACCGTTAGAAGAGTTAAAAAGGCCAAGGATAGATGTTGTTATAACAATCTGTGGTATTTTTAGAGATACGTTTAAAACTCATATTGATTTGTTAAACAGAGTTTTTGAGATGGTAGCAAAACTTGATGAACCGCCTGATAAAAATTATGTAAGAAAACATTTTTTAGAATACAAAGATGAACTAAAAGATTTTGCTCTTGCAAGAATTTTTGGTCCCTCGCCAACAGAATACGCAACATCTGTAAGAACGCTTATTGAGAGTAGTGCATGGGAAGAAGAAAAAGATTTAGTAAAAAGCTATGAAGATAGCATGAACTATGTTTATTTTACTGGGAGAGTTGAGAAAAATGAGAAAGCATTTTCTAATATGCTTAGATCTATTGATATTGTAACACAAGAAAGAGATAACACAGAATATGAAGTTATAGATTTAGATCATTACTACGAATTTTTAGGAGGGCTTTCAAGAACAGTCCAAGAAAAAAAAGGACAAAAAGCAGATACTTTAGTTATTGATTCAACTGAAGAAGAAGTTGTGGTGGAAGATTTGAAAGATTCGATTGAACGAGCAGTAAGAACACGCCTTCTTAATCCAGTATGGTTAGAAGGAATGTTGAAACATGATTTTCACGGTGCAAAGAAAATAAAAGATAGATTAGAATACCTTTTAGGATTTGCTGCAACAACTGCTAAAGTTGAAAATTGGATATTTGAGGAAGTAGTAGACAAACTGATATTTAATGATGAGATGCGGAAAAAGTTGTTTCAAAACAATCCATATGCTACAATAAAAATAAGCGAACTTTTAATTGAAGCAGAGAAAAGAGGATACTGGAAAACGGAAAAAGAAAAACTAACACAACTACAAAGTATTGTGTTAAAAATGGAAGGAGAAATTGAATAATAAAAGGGGCTTCTGTTAACCAAAAACGGTATTGAAATCTTTGGATAGAAAGGAGGTGATGAAACTTTAAATTATCCGTCTGTATCATTGAAAATGGTTAACAGAACGTTTTTTAACAAGGGGGGGATAAAAATCTATGAAGAAAGTTTTATTGATTTTTTTGTTAGCTGTAATTCCATACTTTTGTTTTTCTCATCATGCGATGGAGTATATTGAGATTGAGAGTTATTCTACTGCAAGGAAAGGTGAGTTTGTTTTTCATCTGCATTACGACTATATGGTAGATGATAAAGATAATCCTAATTTAGACCATTGGGAGTTTACACCCGGGATTTCTTATGGTATCACAGACCGTCTTATGTTTGATTTTCATACACATTTTTCAAAGTTTGGGATAGACCATATTGTTGAAGATAAGAAATCTTCATACGAACCTTTTGGTCCATCCCCTTTTATGGAAGCAGGTGCTGTCAGTTTGCAATACAGATTCACAGAAGGGTGGTTTATAAACATTGCTGGTGTTTTAACTTATGAATTTCCTTATCAAAGAAGTAGGGAACTTTTAGATGGTAAAGAAGTCTATGAAGGAACATTGATTTTAGCAAAAGATTTTGGAATACATAGTAATGTGACTTTGAATTTAACATATGGTAAAGATGGTGAAGAAGAAATAAAAGAATGGGGATTTGGTGTTAAAACTCCTGTTTCTTGTGACCCTCATGGTATTGCAGCTGGTATTGAGATAATAGGCGATTTTGATGGCAACTGGTCAGTATTGCCTGGTGTTTATACACCCCTTGGTGCTGAGAATATTATTTTTAAAACAGGGTTAGAATTTGGGAAAAATTTAGATAATATGCGTGCAAATGTTACTTTAATGTATAGATTTTAAAAAAATTTGCAGGGCAATGTATTGGTATTGTAAAAAAATAAAGCGAACTTAAAAGTTTGCCCTACATGTTTTCATATATTTTTTAAAAATGTAGGGCACGGCTTTAGCCGTGCTGCTATTGAAATTATTTGACTTTAAAGTTTGTCCTACACTGATAAATTTGGTTTAATTAAATGGAGGCTATTATGCGAAAAAAAGTTTTTATTTCAATTTTTTTAGTTTTTGTTAATGCTTTCTGTTTTGCTCATGAACACTGGATTGATTTAGAAACTTTTGAACCACAAGTTGGACAAAAAATAAAAGTTTTTGTAAAAAGTGGACATAACTTTCCAAAAGGTGAGT
>Ga0197143_1002851_pt1 | contig 12166 bp, 10 predicted proteins | sample GBS70_MetaG_FD_148603 | JGI IMG/M metagenome (GOLD analysis project Ga0197143, IMG submission 148603) | Sediment microbial communities from Great Boiling Springs, Gerlach, Nevada, United States - GBS 70_MetaG | ecosystem: Environmental > Aquatic > Thermal springs > Hot (42-90C) > Sediment...
ATGGATAAAATAGAGCTGATAAGGAAAGTCTATAACGCATACAAGCCTGACATTCTTGTATCCACCGGAGATCTGGTGGATGGGAACATGAAGAGGAAAGACGGTTTAGCGGTTGCTTTGGCAGAGATGGACCCACCTATGGGAAAGTTTGCAGTCCTTGGCAATCATGAATACTATAGAGGTGTGGATCAAGCGGTGGAGTTTAGCCAGTCTGCAGGGTTTAAACTTTTAAGGGGAGAAGTAACAGACTTAGGCTTTATGCTGTTGGCAGGCTTGGATGACGATGACTGTAGATTTTTCAATGCCTGCGTAGGTCCGATAAACGAATACGAGCTACTCAAAGATATTTCCAATAAAGATAAGTTTGTGCTTCTTTTAAAGCATAAACCAAGGTTGGACAAAAGAGCTGTGGGAATGTTTGACCTGATGCTTTCTGGACATACACATGGGGGAGTTTATTATCCAGTAGGGAAGTTTATAATTCCTAAGCTTTTTGAAGCAAACGCAGGATGGGTGTATTTAGGAAAGGGGAGCTATCTTTTTGTTAGCAAAGGGGTGGGCACGGGAGGACCACCCATGAGACTACTTGCTCCACCAGATATGGCTATAATAGATATAGTTAAAAAGTGAAACTAGTTATAGTAGGAAGGCCAAACGTAGGAAAATCAACCCTGTTTAACCGTATTGTAGGTAAAAGGATAAGCGTAGTTCATAATATGCCAGGTGTTACGCGGGATGCTATAGAATCGGTGGGAGAATGGAGGGGAAGAAAATTTAAGATGGTAGATACGGGAGGCCTTATTGAAAGTGAAGAATATATAACTAAGGAGATAAAAAGACGAGTACAAAAACTTCTAGAAGAAGCGGATGCCATTCTTTTTGTAGTTGATGGTAAAGAGGGTATTACTTATGCGGACCAATCGGTGGCAAAACTACTGTATCCACACAAAGAAAAGGTCTTTCTGGTTGTGAATAAAATGGATACAAAAGTCGCCCAATCGAACTTGTATGACTTTTTCACTTTAGGTTTTGAAAAGGTTTATCCAGTGTCAGCCCAACACGGTAAAGGTATAGGAGAACTTTTGGATGATGTCTTCTCTCGTGTTGCAGAAAGTAAAGAGGTTATACTACAAGAAGGTATAAGGCTATCCTTTATAGGTAGGCCTAACGTTGGAAAGTCTTCTTTGGTAAATGCTATACTTCGCAGTGATAGAGTCATCGTTTCCCCTATAGCTGGAACCACAAGGGACGCTGTAGAGATATCTTTTGAATACAAGGGAGAGTCTTTGATATTGGTTGATACTGCCGGAATTAGAAGGCCTTCAAAGGTGGAATATGGCATAGAGTTTTTTTCAGTGGGAAGATCCATAAAGGCTATTGAAATGTCCGATATAGTGTGCTTAGTGGTGGATCTATCGGAGGGTGTAACCCATCAGGATCAAAAGATAGGTAGCTTGATAGAAAGAAGATACAAAGGATGCGTAATAGTAGGAAACAAGTTTGACCTTACCAATCTAAAAAGAGAAGAAGCAGAGGCTTACATAAGGCAAAGACTTTACTTTTTGGATTATGCGCCAGTGGTGCTTACAGTGGCAACGGAGCGCAAAGGGATAGAGCGGTTGTTAGAAAGCGCCCTATTGGTCTATAGAGATTACTGCAAGCAGCATAAAACTTCGTTCATAAATAGGGCAGTTGAAAAAATCATCTCTGAAAAAGCCCCTCCAAGTTATCAAGGTAAGGAGGTAAAGATCTATTATGCCTATCAAGAAACAGCAAAACCTCCCACCGTAGTCTTATACACGAACTATCCAGAAGGTTGGAAGAGCAATTACAAGAGATTCTTTGAGAGAAAGCTTAGGGAATACCTAGATATAAAATACTCCCCTATAAAGCTTGTGCTTAGGTCAAGGGAAGGTGGAGACTATTCTAAAAATCCTTCAAGGTAGTTATAATAAAGCCTAAGATGTATGTAAGTTTTCAATTCAAACTCCAGCTGAACAGTCCCTACAGAAAAAAGCTCTTAGAATTGATGTGTAAGCAATAATCCGCCATAAGGTCTGCCTATAAACTGCTAACAAACAAAAACTCCTTATTGGTTCAAGGGACGTTCAGCAGGGTGAGGAGAAGGTTAGTTCCCTTAGAGGTTGGGGGGACGTCCCCTTCATTTAAAAACAGAAAATCCACCTGTGCCTTCATCGTAGGTTACCAAAATGCTGTCCTTAGCTTTTAAGGAAGCTTCAAACTTTGCGGTTTTCTCAACACCTTTGACCTTCGTCTCTTCTATCCTTACCAAAAGTTGGTAATTCCCAGGCTTGAGAAAAATCTCATCGTAAACAAAGATAGACGCATCTTTCCTTATACCCCTTGGATTAAAGATCTTGGAGTAAATAACCTTGTCATCTTCGTAGACCTCCACCTTTATAGGAGACCTTTCTTTTATTATGGTAGATTGAGCTCGCATATGTTTTAAGCCTTCACCTTTTTGTACTGCCTCCTTTACTGGGGAAGACCTGTATTTAAAGCTAACTACCACCGCGGAGCTTTCAGTTGGATAAAAAGAAACGCGATGTGTGGTCAGCGGGTAGAAAAGAAAGATGGGGACCGATAATACAAGGCTTGCTAAGGCGTAATTAACTTTTCCAGAGGGGATAATACGTATGTCTTTCCCCTCTTTTTTTGCACCTATAAATTCCTCTATTTCCTTATCCACCGACTTAACGTAAGGTGCTTCGATTACTAAAATCCTTCCACCCTCAACCTTTTTTCTCAGTATAGGTCTTCTCTTTCTTTCGTATCTCTCTTCGAGCCACTTGTTTCCTTCCCTAAAGTAGCAATCTTCGTATTCGCAAGCTATAACTATCAATCCCTCCACATCCATCCTTAGAATTTCTTCCGCATAATGCGTGTTTAAGGCACCAGCACAGGGCAAAGTAAAGCTCAAAAGTTTCTCTTTTTCAGATGGAACCGCACTAAAAGGACATCTAAGGACCACGTAAGACGGTTTTTCTTGCTTTATTCTTTCAATTATATCATCCACCGGGAAGGTAGGTATGTCTATGGCTTGCACACTACAGGAGCCTACGCATATGCCACAACCGGCACACTTTTCCTCACTCAAAAATGCCTTCTTTTCACCGTCAAACTCCCTCATGATTATTGCCTCGTAAGGGCAATCTATGTAGCATTGCTCGCAACCGGTGCATTTATTCGTGTCTATCCTTGCAGGTGGGTTTCTTCTTCCCTTTATGAGCCAGGGAAAGATAAAGAGAAAGGTAAAGAAGCCCAAAAAGATCAGCCAGTTTGCGGACATGGGTATGTATTTGAGAAGGGGATAACCAAAGAGGTAAAACCAATCCACGCTCATCTCAAAGGGGAGTTTGTGGATTACCGCTGGTGGATCGCTCTTTGCTGGGAAAACTACGGAGAGTAAAACTATGAGTAAAGTTATGGAGATGTAAAGAAACTTAGGAGGTATGAGCCTTGGCCTTGCGTTTCTCATCACATGAATCCACAGAGTAAAGACAATAAGTATAGTTAAGGCTATGTGTGCAAAGAGTAGAATTCTAAAGAGGCCTCCCAAGTATTTAAGATCACTTCCAAGAAAGGCGCTCATCAGTGCATCTCCAAAAACTGGCAGGAATGAAAAGAACTTTGCGGTGAGTATGCCCACAAGCTGTGCCCTTTCATCCCAAACCAGTATGTATCCCGATATACCTATGGCTAAAAAAATGAGTAAAGTGGCAACTCCACTAACCCAAGCAATCCACCTAAACATCCTGAACCTATCGGTGATTATCACGTGTATCATGTGGGCAACTGCGGTTAGTATCAGCGCATCGGAGGAGTATCTGTGTATCCCCCTCATTGTATTTCCTAAAAAGCTTTCTGATATTGCCTCCACCGATGCGTGGGAATGCTGAGGGTCTATACTGTAGAAGAAGAACAGATAAACTCCGGAGATGGTATCTATAACAAGCAAAAATATAGCAATTGCACCCAAGTGATAGAGTGGGTTGAGCTTTGAAGAGAAAAATCTACTAAAGAGATAGGATAGCCTCTGAAAGGCTATGTAAAGCCTTTGGATCTGAACCATGTTTTACCTCCTGTAAGCAACCATTTACTTAATAATATAAGCAGATTTTAATAAGGTTAATCATGTTAAATTAAGATAATTTTATAAGAAATTTAGATATTGCTTTTTTTACCATAAAGTATAAAATTAATTAGTGAGTAAATCCTTACGGAGGTGTAGCCATGGAGGAGAGAAAGACGGAGGAAAGGAAGACACCTTTCCTTCAGTTAGTGCTTGATGATTTTATGCTTTTGCTTTTCTTGGGGGTCACGATTTATGCAGTCTCCTATCTTATCTGGGGACTTATAGAGCTTGCGTGGCTCTCACCCATACCTGCGGAAATCAAGCAGGAGCTTTTAGGAGGTAGATAAGATGGCGCTACTACCGCCTGAAGAAGGATGGTATTTTAAGAGGGTAGCAAAGGACGAAAAGATGTGGATCACCTTAGCCCTTGTGGTGTGTCTCATTCTCTTTTTCTGGATGATCGTCTGGCACATCTATGGCAAACAGAATCCATCCTTTACCACTTACAGAACAACGCCTGAGGAATTTAACGCTCTGACCATGGCTTTCATTGAAAAGTATAAGACTGGGGAGATGAACGGCATACCGGTAGTTGAGCCCCCGCCTAACAGCGATGTGTTTTTGGTGGGAAAGATGTGGAGGTGGGAGCCTGTATTGGTTCTAAGGAAAGGGCAGGAGTATAGGTTTCACATTTCCTCTTTGGACCTGCTTCATGGTTTTTCCCTACAGCCTGTGAACATGAACTTTATGGTGTATCCGGGTTATGATTACGTGCTGACGTTTAAGCCCACCTCTACCGGAGAGTTTGCCATAGTTTGCAACGAGTTCTGTGGTATTGGTCATCACATGATGATAGGAAAAATAATAGTAAAGGAGTGAGGAGGTAAAGCCATGTTTAGAACTTGTGATATTACAGGATTGAAGGTAGATTTGAGAGCCGAAAGGCTCATTCAACTTAACGCAGTTATGGCTGTCGTCTCACTGCTTATAGGTGTGATAGCGGCGCTCCTTTTGGTCTTAACAAGGTGGCAGGTGGTGCATCTCCTCCCTGTAGATTGGTATTACAGGGTATTAACCCTTCATGGGCTAAACGCCCTGATTTTCTGGATAGTATTTTTTGAAATCGCAGGGCTTTACTTTGGTTCCACTGTAGTTTTAAACTCCAGAATGTCCTCTCCAAAGTTTGGATGGCTTGCACTTATCCTTATGGTTCTTGGTTTTCTGCTGGTAAACTTCACCATACTTTCGGGTAATGCAGACGTCCTTATGACCTCTTATGCACCGCTACAAGCCCATCCTATTTATTATCTTGGTATTATCCTCTTTGCGGTTGGTGCCCTCATAGGGGTCTTCCTCTTCTTTGCAAACTTGCTGATCGCAAGAAAGGAAAGGACCTATGGAGACTCCCTCCCTCTCTTTACGTTTGGTCTTGTGGCTGCAGCCATAATAGCCACCTTAACCCTTGCTACTGGTGCGATCATATACATACCTACTTTACTCTGGTCTTTGGGAATAATAAAGAGTATGGACGCGGGTGTTTATAAACTCGTCTGGTGGGGTTTAGGACACTCTTCCCAACAGATCAACGTAACAGCTATGATAGCGGTTTGGTATCTTGGAGCCTTCCTTACTGTAGGTGGAGCGTCTATAAACGAAAAAGTCAGTAGGTTTGCCTTTGTATTTTATGTTATAGGCATAAACGTTGCGTCAGCGCACCACCTTTTGGTGGACCCAGGCCCAAGCCCAGCTTGGAAGGTCTTTAACACAAGCTACATAATGTATATTGCGGTCCTTGCTTCTATGATACACGCCTTTGCTGTGCCCTCTGCCATTGAATCTGCCCAAAGGAGGAGAGGATTTACAAAAGGTTTGTTTGACTGGTTAAAGAATGCACCTTGGGGCAATCCCGCTTTCTCTGCAGTGTTTCTATCCATAATAATCTTTGGCTTCATCGGTGGTGTTACGGGTGTGGTTAATGGGATGGAGCAAACTAACATAATAGTTCACAACACCCTCTCCATTCCGGGACACTTCAAGGGCACCGTGGTTGGTGGAACCACCTTAGCCTTTATGGGAGCTACCTATTACCTTATTCCTCTGATCTTTAGAAAGAAGATCGCATTCTTCGGTCTTGCAAAGATCCAGCCTTGGGTTTTTGGCTTGGGTATAGCGGTGCTTGCAGTATCTATGTATATACTCGGTGCCTTTGGTGTGCCAAGAAGGCACTACGACATAACCTTCTCAGGCGGTCCCTTCACTTACACCTTCAACCCAGCCACTGACTTCTTCTGGGTGCTCTTTGCTGTTGGTGGTATAGCTGCAGTCGTGGGGGCCCTTATGTGGATCCTCATAGTGGTCTTTTCGGTATTCTTTGGAGAGCCTGTAAGAGGCCCTCAGGACATGCAACTTCAAGTAGCCTCACCTCCACCCCCCGCTAAGGAGCATGGAGGTTTTGAAGCACCGGGAACGCTTACACTAACCCTTCTGTTTATGGGTGTTTTCCTTATATTCCTGCTTCTCAACTGGGGATGGCTTGCTGCCATGTGGGAGGTTAGATAATGTATCTTTTCTACCTTTCTCTCTCCCTCCTTTCCCTTCTTCTTGCGGGTTTATTTGGACTGCTCATAGCACTGTCAAGAACACCTGTCGTTTCCCTTCTTAACTCGCCCCAACTTTTTTATCACTTTTTAGTAGGTCACGTAACCTTTTCCATAACCGTATGGCTTATGAGCTTTACCTTAGCTTACTGGCATTACAAAAAAGGCAGGAGAGAAAGGGTTGCACCTCCAGCCACCCTACTCGGGGCGCTCCTCCTTTCCCTCTCCTGCCTTCTGCCCTATGGAGAACCCCAGCTCAACAACTACATACCAGTTGTTGATAATCCTATATTTTATGCCGGTTTATTCCTTTTCTTCTTGGGCTTTTTAGTAGAAGCCTTGAAACGCCTCAACTTTAAAGAGATCTTTTCAGAAAACAACCTCTTGGCTGTGAGCTTTGTCTTTGGAATACTGGCAATCATTACAGTTTTACCTTCCTTGCTTACAGCCACCGATGAGGGCGGTAAAAAAGTGTTCTTTGAAAGGCTGTTTTGGATTCCCGGACATCTCCAGCAGTTTCTTTACACCTCCACCATGCTATTGATATGGCATGAGCTTTTAAAAAGGAATTCAGGGGTAAGCTTGTCTAATCCTATTCTTTCAACTGGAAACCTTTTTATGCTCTTTATGTCCTTCCCTCTTTTTGTTGGCTTTTTTGCAGACCCAGTATCTGATAAGTTAGCCCACAAAACTGCGGTGGTTTCCTTCGGTGTTGGCCTTGGGGTTCCCGTGCTCATACACACCTTCTACATACTAAAGCACATAAAACCAAACCTTAGCGTCTCAACCTTTGCTTTACTCTCCTCCATGCTTATCTACTATATGGGGGAAATAATAGCCTACGGTGGGATGCAGAGCGACCTTAGAATTCCAGCCCACTATCATGGTGTGGTTTCTGGTGTAAGTATAGCCTTTATGGGCTTTACCTACTACATGCTAAAGGAGAGGTTTGGGTTTGTGGTATGGGAAAGGTTGGCAAAGCTCCAGCCTTTAGTTTTTAGTGCGGGCATAGGTTTTTTGGTCTTAGGTTTCTACCTGGCTGGGAGGTTTGGCGTTCCAAGAAAGACCTATGGCTTTGAGTATATTCAGGATGCCTCCGTCCTTCTCTTTTTAAACCTAATGGGTTTGGGTGCTGTAATGTCAGTTTTTGGTGGTATGCTCTTCTTAACTTACGCAGGCAAGACTTTGATAATGGGTATGAGACATGAACGCGCTCCTTAGTTTTCTGTTCTTTTTATCCCTCTTCTCCCTGAGTTTTCCCCTACCCTTAGAAAGGGAAGTTTTGGGAAAGACTATTCCAAACTTTGAGATCCTGACGGAAGATGGCAAAAGCACGACCTTAAAGGAGATTTCAGAAGGAAAGCCACTGATAATAAACCCCATATACACAAAGTGCTCCTCCGCTTGTCCTTTGATGACCCAGGAGCTTAAAAAAGCTGTGCGTGACCTGGATGCAAAGGTTGTTTCTCTGTCCTTTGACCCTTCTGAAACTGTGGAAAGCCTTAGAAAGTTTAAGCAAGTCCACAACCTACCCTCCAACTGGGTAGTAGCAAAGGGGAAAGAGGAGCTGTTTAAAAGCTTAAGCTTTAGCTACAAATACAACGAAGCCTTTGGAGAGTTTGAACATCCAAACCTCTTTTACGTGCTCTCTCCCTCCCTGAAGGTTTCAAGGGTTATATACGGGGTGTCCCCTTCCCCAAGGTCGCTTAGGCTGGCTACCATCGAAGCAAAAAAGGATGAAGTGGGGCTTGGGGTATTTGAAAGCTTCCTTCTAAGATGCTTTAGATATAATCCAGAGAAAGGGAGTTATCAGATAGACTGGTTTTTCTGGGGGGATCTCGTAGGTGGGCTTTTAACCTTCATAGTGGTGCCCCTCTTAGTTTGGGGTAAAACGATAAAAAGATTTTTCTATCAAAAAATCTTGACATTTAGTAAGTTATTACTTATATTTATACTTGTATAAGTGATAAAAATCACTGAAGGAGGTCAGCTATGAAGAAGGGGCTGTTGTTAACTGCACTTTTTGGGGCCGTTATAGGTGGGGGTCTTTATTATGCAAAGGCTCAACAGGGGGAAGCTTCTCCTCCACCCATCACCAAGGAGGAGATGGAGATTGCCAAACAGATTTACTTTGATAGGTGTGCGGGCTGTCATGGAACTTTGAGAAAGGGTGCCACTGGACCAAACCTTTTACCTGAGAAGACAAGGAAGATGGGGACGGAAACGCTAAAGGTGTTCATCACTTACGGAACTCCGGGTGGTATGCCAGATTGGGGTAGGCAGGGACTGTTGAATGAGAAGGAGATAGACATACTCGCCAGGTTCTTACAACATGAGCCCCCAGCTCCACCTGAGATGGCTTTGGAAGAGATGAAGAAGACCTGGAAGGTTTTTGTACCACCAGAGAAAAGGCCCAAAAAGCCGGAGCATGATAGGAACTGGCAGAACTTTATGGGTGTGATCCTGAGGGACGTAGGAAAAGCTGCCATTATAGACGGAGACACTAAGGAATTGGTGAACATAGTGGATACGGGCTTTGCGGTGCATATATTCAGATACTCTGCTTCTGGAAGATACGCCTACACCATAGGAAGGGACGGAAAGGTTACAGTCATAGACCTTTGGATGAAGAAGCCGGATAAAGTAGCCGAGGTAAAAGTATGTTACGATGGTAGGTCTGTAGATACCTCAAAGTATAAGGGACCTAAAGGAAACTTCCTTGACAAGTATGCCATAGTGGGATGCTATTGGCCACCCCACCTGGTAATATTGGACGGTGCAACCCTTGAACCACTTAAGATTGTATCCACCAGCTCCTACACTTACGACACTAACGAGTTTGTAAGGGAGGCAAGGGTTGCCTCAATCGTCGCATCCCACTACGATCCAGAATGGATAGTTAGCGTAAAGGAGGCAGGTCAAGTATGGCTTGTGGATTATTCCAACATAAAGGCACCGAGAATTTCCATGATAGAAGCGGAGAGGTTTCTACACGATGGCGGATGGGATGCATCCAAGAGGTATTTCCTCGTGGCAGCAAACTTTAGGGACACCATCTCTGTAATAGACACTAAGGAGAAAAAGCTTGTTAAGAATATAAAGGTGGGCAGGATTCCACATCCTGGAAGAGGGGCTAACATTAACCATCCCAAGTATGGTCCTATTTGGTGCACAGGACACCTCGGAGATAACACCATCCAATGCATAGGCACAGACCCGGTGAAGCATCCAGAGAATGCGTGGAAGGTTGTAGCAAAGACTGAAATGCCCGGAGAAGGTGGAGGAACCCTCTTCATAAAGACCCATCCAAAGTCTCCACACTTATGGGTAGACAGACCCCTCAACTCTGACCCCAAGCTTCAAAGGTCCGTCTATGTCTTTGACAAGATTACACTCCAGCTGAAGAAAGTAATAGAAATCCCACCAGAGCTTTCAGGTAGGGCTGTTCACCTTGAGTATAACAAGGATGGAAACGAAGTCTGGGTAGCAGTTTGGGGCAAGAAGGAAGAACCCAGAAAGCAGGCGATCCTCATTTACGACGATAAGACCCTTACCCTCAAAAAGACAATAACGGGTGATTGGGTTGCCACCCCCACCGGACACTTTAACGTATACAACACCATGAGGGACATATACTGATGAAAAACCTTCTTTTACTCCTGACCCTCCTCTCCCTCTCCTTTGGAGGGGGGCGGGAGCTTTACCTAAAACACTGCGCCAGTTGTCATGGAGAAGACAGGCTTGGCAAAACCGCACCTCCTCTTTTCTCCTTTCCTCCTTTTTTTGTGCTCAAATCAGATGAGAAAATTTACCAAATAATCAAAAATGGCACTGTTGGTATGCCCTCCTTTGAGTATCTAAAAGAAGAGGAAATAAAAGCCATAGTTGAATTTATCAAAGAGCCTGTTAAGGAAGTATCTTGGGAAGATGGTCGGATTAGGGAGAGTCTTCATGCTCTAAACGTGGAAAAAATCAGCCTTGAGAAAACATCAGACTATACCCTCGTGGTAGAGAGGGGGAATAACTCAGTGTGGGTTATGGAGGGTGATAAGCTTCTTACCAAATTTCCCTTCTCCAACATGCACGGTGGGATAAAGTTTTCAAAAAACGGAGAAAGGGCATACATACCTTCAAGGGACGGCTGGGTTGGTGTGTATTCTTACAGAGAGGGAACTTTGAAAAAGGTGAGAGCCTGTATCTATCTTAGAAACATTGCCCTATCAAGGGACGGTGAGGTTCTGGTTGCTTCCTGCTGGCTACCACCTTCCTTGGTCTTCTTTAGCGAAGACCTAAGGCTTTTAAAGGTGGAAAAGGTTGAGGGTAGGATCAACGCAGTCTATGATTTTAAAGATGGTTTTATTCTGACCCTTAGAGATACTCCGCTGGTGGGTTTTGTTTCTAAGGACTTTCGCATTGAATACAAGAAACTGGATGCCCCCCTTGAGGACTTTACCATAGACCCTTTGGAGAGGTATCTGATAGGTGGTACAAAAGAGGGTCTGAAGGTTTACAGGGTCGAAACCCTTGAACCTGTTAAGGTGCTTAAAACTTCTGGCCTTCCCCACTTAGCCTCCGCTTACTTTTGGTATGCTGAAGGAAACATCTACTTTGCCACTCCTCAGTTAAACAGAAGACTCCTCTCAATCTGGAAAGCATACAGCTGGGAGCATGTAAAGGACATACCCTTGGATGGAGAGGGGTTCTTAGTTAGGAGCAACTACAGAACACCCTACCTGTGGATAGACACCTCTACGGACAGCCTGACGCTTTTGCACAAGAGAAGCTTTGAAGTGAAAAAGCTTACCCCGGAGCAGGGGAAGAGGGCAACCCATACGGAGTTTAACGGAGATGGTAACTTAGCTTACGTTAGCGTTTATGAAAGGGATGGGAGCCTTGTGATTTACGACGCCACCACACTGAGCAAATTAAAAGCATACCCTGCAAACCTTCCCGCAGGCAAGTATAACTTTGTGAATAAAAACAGATCTTTGGAAGGTGCATTCCTTGGCTATCAGGTATTTATGGAAAAGTGCTGGGGCTGTCATCACACCACTGAGAAAGCCTTTGGACCACCTTTGAAATGGTCTGCCAAAAACAGAGAGAAAGCCCTTCTGATGGCTCAGATCGTTGACCCAGAGAATACTCACAAGCTTTTGGGATACCAAAGAAACGCCATGCCAAAGATAGAGCTGAGAGAGGAAGAGCTGGAGGCGCTTATGAACTTTTTGGAGGCCTTGAGGGATGGGAAATTTGATTGAACTCGTATCCAAGGTAAGGAGACCCAATTTAAGGGTTAGAGCTTACGAAACTAAGTGCAATGCCAACGGGGAAGGTATATGCGAAGTAGTGGTGGAGCTAAACCATGCTTAGGCTAACTGAATACATAAGGGATACCCTTTTGGGAAGGACTTACAGACCTTTTGACGGTGTTATAGTCATATGGAACCTGACCAATGCGTGCAACCTATACTGC
>Ga0197143_1002852_pt1 | contig 12163 bp, 13 predicted proteins | sample GBS70_MetaG_FD_148603 | JGI IMG/M metagenome (GOLD analysis project Ga0197143, IMG submission 148603) | Sediment microbial communities from Great Boiling Springs, Gerlach, Nevada, United States - GBS 70_MetaG | ecosystem: Environmental > Aquatic > Thermal springs > Hot (42-90C) > Sediment...
AATGAATGGAACGAGAAACAAACCGTTCAGGAACAGTATGGCGATCTCGACAGCACTGATCTTCCTGCCGTCTTCAGCGACTAAGACGCCGCCCGATATTGTAGGCACCCAGCGGCGCGCCGCGAACCCCTTGAGAGAGCAGTGAGCAGCTCCTCGCGCGCAACCAGGCTACGGAACGTGCGCCCGCCGGCTTTCCTCACGCTTTTCAAGGATCGCTGGGATGCTAAAAAGGTTTTTGGCAAACTTTCGTCTCGAAAGATTGTTAAGCGGTAGATGAAAATTACCAGGTTTTCCTAGAAGATAGCACAACCGATGCGAGCAAACAATCGGGTCGATGGGATAAAGAAAAGAAAAAGGTGCTCAACGCCTCAGCGAGGCGGTTCGAAGGAGCACGGTACGATCAGCGAAAGCCTAAGCTCGAGCGAGCTCAAACCTAGAAAAGTATGGGAGATTCCTTCGAGCAGGCCGAAGGGCTTAGACGCCGCCACGGTCGAGCACGTGTCGCGCGCCGTACAGAAAACTTTATGTACGTCTCTACGTATGGAAGTATGGTCTTTCCAGGATGGCTAAAAAGAAAGTCACTTTAAGCATCGACGAGGACCTTTTGAGCGAGGTCAAGAAACTCGTAGCTCTTGAAGGGAGCACTCTGAGCGGCATCGTTGAGGAGTACCTGGAAGGTCTAGTTTTCGAGAGGTGGATCCAAGAGCTTTGCGATAGCTTAGATCTAGGTGAGCTCGAGCCTACCTCCGAGTCGGAGATCCCCTTAGGCAGACCTAAAGGCTTGAACGCAGCGGAGATCGTTAGAGAGTTGAGGGAGAGGCGGACGGAAGAATATGGTAGATGAAAACGATGTATGTTATCTGGACACGAGCGCCATAGTAAAAAGGTACGTTGAAGAAGAGGGCAGCGATACTGTTGACGAGGTGTACAGAGATGCTTACAGGGGAGTCAAAGTGCTAGCTTTCTCTAATTGGAACCTCGCTGAAGCGGCTGTCGTATTCGATAAGTACAGTAAAAGAATAGGTTTGAACACGAGGGAGGTGATGAGAAGGATGCTGAGAGAGACAGCGACCCTTTCGAGATTGCACAGGCTTTTCATAATCGGCGTAAATCCTTCCCTTTTACGTGCTTCTATTGGGCTCGTGCTTAAATACCACATCTACGTTGCTGATGCTCTCCAGATAGTTTCAGCTAAAAAGTTTAACAGTTCTTTGATAGTAACCGCTGATAAAAGGTTGGTGAGCGTAGCTGAAACTGAAGGGTTAGAATGCCTATACGTGGGCGAGCGCTAGCGCCGGGAACTTAGGGTACTGGTTCGCGTTAGGCAACCCTTCAAGCTTCGAGAAAGTTAGCCCAGTGTGGTCGTTACGCGAGCTCTTTCACAGCTAGGTACTCGCTTCCGACTGTGCGGAAGCCGCTTTTGAGCAGGGCTTCGACAAGCAGCTTCTTGGAAGCGTCCACGGGCACGGTGACAGTTGAAACGCCAGCTTCGAGGCCCACGCTCTTCACCCCGGCGAGGAGGGTTCGCAGGGCATCGAGCGCTGTGTAGGATGAAAGGGCGATGTAGTCCGCGTACAGCTCGCTGTCGAAGGAGTACTCGAGCACGCCCTTGACGCGCTTGCCCTTGTAGGCGACGAGCGCCTCCTCGCCCTTAATGAACCTCTTGTAGATGAGCCTGTCGACAGGCTCTGTGAGCGTGCTCCACCACGTTGATGGCTTGAACCGCTTCAACCTGCTCAAGCTACCTGCCCTCCTCCTCTTCACCGCGAAGCCTTCTACCGCTGTATCAGGTAGGTTAGCGACAGGGCTGCTTAGGAGCAGGATGACGCCCTTGAGGCTGTAGCCGTTGCGGAGGTAGAAGTCGAGAGCCCGTTTGTTACCGTCCTTCACGCTCAACGCTACCAAGTCGGCTCCGTCGGCCTTCAGAGCGCGCTCCAGCTCGGAGAGGAGCTTGCTACCCACGCCGGTGCCCCTCGCCTCAGGTTTTACAGCTATGCTGTCGATGTACGCGACGTCCCCGTACCTGTAGGCTATGGCGAAGCCCACTACCTCGCCGCCCAGCTCGGCGACCAGTACTTTCCTCCTCCTCGACCTGACTTTGATCATTGCCTCGAACCACTCGAAGTCTTCCTCGTCCAACCCCTCGAGCGAATTTAGGTGGATCTCGAAGATTTCCCTGCTATCTTTGAGCTTAGCCGGGCGCACAACAAGCTCCTCTGACTTCAGCGCCCTGGCTGTTCCGCTACCTAGTCAAGTCATGCGAGTTTAGCACCTTGCTGCTGTTGCCCTAAGGGGGTTATAAAACTTCGTAAACTCTCGAACGTTTCTCCGCCCGTGACTGTACGTGAACACTGGTTTTCTCGTTAGCCGTGCATGGAACGTTTCCGCGGAGCCTTTCCGCGCTTGCTTGGACGCTTTTCTATTCCTCTTTTCCTTGTACGCCGCAGGGCGTAGGCTGAGACGAGGACCGCAACTGCAGCGAGCGGGATGGATGCGAAAAGCCAAGGTCCGCTGCCTCCTCTAGCTGAAACCTTTACCACAGCGTACGCAGGGTCCGTGTTATCCCCTTGGGCGGTCGCCAGTATAGTGCCGCTCCCACCCTCGCAGCGCACGGGAACTACAACCCGCTTAACCGAGCCAGGTGCTAGGTCGCCCACGTTCATCGCTAGGCCGTTTTCCCACGTGTTGTTCCAGCCTAGCAGCTGGGCGCACCCGCTAGCCGCCAAGCTTAAGGTGACGTTAACCGCGTACTCCTCTCCTAGGTTCTGTAAGGCGAAAGTCAAAGCAGCGATCTCGCCCGCCGTTAAGTTGAGGCTAGTCGCGCCCGGGATCAGCAGCAGTAGGGGTCCGCTAGGCTGGGCGGCTGAAAGTAGCGGTAGCAGGGATGCGACGAGCGCGAACGCGAGTGAGAAGCGCATGGTATCGTGGTGAGGTAGACTGCGTTAAATCCCTTTTTAGAGCCCTTTCAACCGTAGAAGCATGCTGGCTAGGTAGGGTTGGGTGACGATGAGCAAAGCTAAGCGCAGAAGGTCCGACACGATCCCCACTTTGAACATGCTCTTCATCTTCACCTTCCCCGAGCCGTAGACGATAGCCATCGGCGGCGTGGTTGAGGGCAGGGCGCTGGATATCGAGCAGGCTAGCGCCGCTGCGAGCACGGGGGCTACCGGGTTAACGCCAACCCCCTTAGCTATCGAGGCGACGAGGGGCACAGAGACCATCGCCGCCGCCGTGTTGGATGCGGGGAACGTGATGGCGAAGCCGAGCAGCGCCGCTATAGCTGTCAGCCTGAATGGGTCGAGCGCGCCCGAGCCAGCGATCGCGAGAGCCAGCCATCTTGAGAAGCCGCTGGCGTCGAGCGCAGCCCCCATCGCCAAGCCCCCGCCAAACATGAAGACGACATTCCAGTCCACCCCCTCCGCTATCTCTTGGAAGGTGAGTAGAGGCCCCTTCCGCGTCCTGATTAGACCTAGAGCGATCACGGCTAAAGCCGCTGGCGCGGCCTCGGGTAGGTACCTTGCGGCCAGCCTGTAAGCGCCTTCGAGCTCGGGTAGTGCGGTTGCGGCTATCGCGAGTGCACCCGGCAGCACCCAAAGGGCTAGTGCGAAAAGGAAGACGGATACCACGAGCTTCTCCTCGAAGCTCATCGGCTTCTCCACGCCTCCCGTACCGATTGGGGGTACTTCCCTCTCCTCCACTTTCAGCAGCTTGAAAACAGCCAACCAGGAGATGAGCAGGCCAGCGAGCGCCTGCGGCGTCCCCACGATGAACCAGTCGATGAATGTCAACCGGAAGCCGGGCAGGCTGGATTCGAGGACCTGCTTTGCAACGAGGTTGGGAGGCGTGCTTATCAAGAGCAGCATCGCGCCAGCCGTTGCGGCCTCCCCCAGCGCGAGCATCGCTGCTTCGCTCAAGCCGTCCGAAGCCCCGATAGCGGCGAGGTAGGAGAGGGCTATCGGGTAGACCACGCTGGTAGAGGCCGTGATCGAGCCCGTTACCGTCAATAAGAACGCCGGGAGGCAGGCGGCGAAGAGGACGGCGAGCGCCGGGTTCCTGCCCTTGTAGAGCTTGGCGACGGTAAAGGCCGCGCGCCTGTCGACCCCCCACTTCCTGAACGCCTTCGCTAGCACGAAGCCGCCGATGAATATCCAGATGATGGGGTTGGCGAAGCTGGACAGCGCTGCGCTCCACGAGACGATGCCGAGGAGGCTGAACAGCGCGGCGGCGAGCAAGCCCGTGAGCCCTAGCGGCACCACCTCGGAGACCCACCACGAAGCGACCCAGAAGAGCCCGCCCAAAGCCGCTTGCGGGGCTTTAGGGAAGGGGGCTCCTACCTGTGAGGCCGCTTCCTCAACGAGCGGGAGCGGGGGCGCTATAAGCAGCGCGGCGAACACTACAGGCCCCAGCAACCACTTAGCCAGCTTCCACGCCATAGCGCCTCCGGCTGCAACTCGTTATAATAAGCTGTTGCCCTTTTCCATCCGTGCTAGTACGCACCCAACTGGCCCGTGCGCTTAAGAGCTCTCTCCACGCGCTTCAGCGCGGTGAAACCGAGCGAAAGGAGGGTTGCTGTGTAGCAGGTTAGGAGTAGCAGCTCCTGCGGGGTTGGGAGGAGAGTGGGCGTGCCCAAGCCGTAGTGCCTGAGGAGGTCGACGGCGTACGTGTGTGGGATCGCGTAGGATACCACCCTCAAGGCTTCGGGCAGCGAGGTGACTGGGACGAACGCGCCGCACAAGCCCATGATGACGAACTGCAACACGTTGTTAAGAGGACCCACGTTCTTGAAGCGGAGCACGAGGGCCCCGTAGACCAGGCCGAAGCCCATCGAGGCTAGGAGCCCGAGTAGGAGGCTAGCTGCGACGCCGACTGGATTCAAGATGAGCGGGTTCACTCCGAATATTACCGTGAAGAAGGCGTAGACGTAAGCTAGGGAAAGCGCTAGGGCAACTGAACGGCTGAAGAAATCTCTCGAAAAGAGGATCGCTCTGTTCGCATTAGTGAGCAAAAGGGGTTCTAGCGTTCCCATCTGCTGTTCCCTCCTAACAGCCGCACCGAAGCTCCAGAGACCTGCGCCGACCACATCCCAGAATATGAAACCCCAGAAGAGCATGCTTAGGATCTGAGGGCTGCTCCACTGGCTCTTTGGTAGGAAGAGGAGGATGGGGACGAGGATGAGGACAAGCCAGGCGGGCGTCGTGAGCACATCGGCGATGAGCCAGGCGGGGTATCTCAGGTAGATCTTCAGGCTGGCTTGAGCGGCAGCCTCAAGCTCAGCGGCGAATGCTTTGAGCCGGCTGGCGAAGTTAGTACTTCGAAAGCTCTCCCCTACTCCTGGCTTCATCTTCCCACCTCGAATAGAGGATTCTACCTAGCAGCAGGTAAGCGACTCCGAGCGCAGCCATGACAGCGACCCGCTCCCACAGCAGAAGCCCTGTAGCCGAAACCCCCTCCGATACCACGCCTCTCAAAATCTGAGCTGCGTGCGAAGTCGGCAAAGCGGTGGAGATAAGCCGTACAGCGGCCGGGAAAACTTCGAGAGGGTAGTAGAAACCAGAGAGCATCGCGATGAAGGAGTTGATGACGTTCGCGACAGCCCAAACTTCTTTGAACCGAACTGTAAGGGCGGCGACCGCGAGGCCTATGCCGGCTAAAGGCAAGAGCCCAAGGAGCGTCACTAGAGCGGCGACGAGCCAGTCCACAGGCGATAGCAGCGAACCCTGCCATGCTAGCACAGTTGCGACATCGACCGCCAAGATTATCAAGGTTAACAGCGAAGTCGAGAGGGAATGGAAGAGCCAGAGCATCATCGTGCTGTTCGGCGTCAAGTAGTGGAGCTCGAAAGTACCCATCATCTGCTCCTCGCGGATTATACCTGCGGTGTTCTCCACTAGGATCATGCTGCCTATCATCAGCACGCCTCCGAGGGTGGTGTAGAGCAGCGGGTTGCCCACACCGGTGTTTACGGCGAAGTTCGCGAACGCTGATGGACCAGCTACCGCGTAGCCTACACCCATCATCATCCCTCCGAACATGAACGGCATGGCGGCTATCATGAGGAGCGAACCCAAGTACCTGAACGTGATCTTCATCTCCTTCACGATAACAGCGAATAGCGTCAAGAACGCGTTCCTAACCCTCCTCAAGCCGCTCACCCGTCATAACCACAAAGACATCCTCAAGCGTTGGCTCCATACTCTTGACCGAGATCACCTTCGCGTCAGAGGAGAACAGCTTAGACAGCGCTTCGCGCAGGCTCAAGTCGCCGTCGTACACCACCTTCAAATCGGCTACACCGGCTACAGGGTCGCGGAGCCTTGTAGCCACACCCAGGACGCCTGGGATGTTGCGCAAGCTCTCCTCGATGGTTTTGCTGTAGCCCACTAAGCTCACTTCCACAGCTTTGTGCTCTGCAACCTTGGCTTTGAGCTCGCTGGGGGTCCCCACAGCAACTATACGGCCCTTGCTGATTATGGCGACGCGGTCGCAGACCATGTCGGCCTCGAACATGTTGTGGGTCGTCAAAAGAACAGTCCTACCCTCGCGCTTGAGGTCTAGGATCACCTCTCTAACCTTGCGTGCCGAGTTCGGGTCCAAGCCTATAGTGGGCTCGTCGAGGAAAAGTACTGGCGGATCATGGAGTAGCGCTCTCGCGATGTTCAGCTTCGACTTCATCCCGGTGCTGTACTCCTCGACTAGCCTGTCGGCATCCTCCTCGAGGTCCAGGAGCTTCAGGAGGTAGCGGATGCGCTCCTTGGCGTACTTCGAATCCAGGTGGTAGAGGCGGGCGAAGTACGCGAGGTTCTCCCTCCCGCTCAGCTTCCAGTAGAACCCTCTATCGCTGTAGAGGCTAACCCCTATAACTTCCCTAACCTTTGCAGCCTCCTTAACAACGTGGTAGCCCATGACCCAGGCGTCGCCGGCATCCGGGAGCAGCAGCGTGCTGAGGATCTTGATCGTCGTCGTTTTCCCAGCCCCGTTAGGCCCCAAAAGCCCGAAAACTTCCCCTTTCCTAACCTCGAAGGATACGCCTTTCAGCGCTTCAACAACCCTTCTCCTCCCTCGCAGCAGACGACCACCCTCTTTGGTAACGAACGTCTTGACGAGGTTCTCGGCCTTTATCGGTTGTAGCACGCGAGCCCAAGGAAAGCAGCCTTATTAGATTTCCAGCGCGTGCCTAGAGGGTCTGCAGGCGATGTCCTCCGGAGCAACGGCGCTCTCGTAACGGGCTCTCGTTCACGCCCGTGTCCAGCGGAGTGGTCGAGGTGAAGCGAAAGCAGGCACGCGCGCTAACGTATATTTTTATAATACGGTTTCTTCCTAGCTCCCCGTGGCCAGCGCGGCTTCTCGCATAATCGATAGGGTGTTTGAGAGAGCCCGCAGGTACCGCTCTCGCATCGTGCTCCCCGAGCCGCAAGACGAGAGGATAGCTAGGGCGGCCGTTAGGGCGTTGGAGCTGGGCGTGGCGGAGCCTGTTCTCGTCGGTAAACGGAGCGAAGTTGTAGAGGTCTTCAGGAAGCTCGGTTTGAGCCATGAAGGAGTCGAGATACTTGAGCCGACGCCAGAGGGCATCGAGGAGTACGCTAGGGAGTACCTGAGGACCCGGGGGCTGGAGGAGGAGCGCTTGGGAATGGCGAGGCAGCTAATGCGGAGGGAGCTGTTCTACGCGGCGATGATGGTCCGCAGGGGGGAGGCGGACGGCATGGTGGCTGGCGCGATCAACACAACAGCTAACGTAATTAGGGCTTGCGCGCTCACGATCGGGTACCAGGAGGGGATCTCGACGCCCTCCAGCTTCTTCCTGATGGAAGTTCCCGGCTACAAGGGCGGTGAAGGCGGATGTCTCATCTTCGCCGACTGCGCCGTGAACGTCGACCCGACGCCCGAGCAGCTGGCGGAGATAGCTGTCGCCACAGCAAGGAGCGCGAGGTGGCTGCTCGGTTGGGAGCCGAGGGTCGCAATGCTCTCCTTCTCAACCAAGGGCAGCGCGTCCCACCCCCTCGTCGACAAGGTGGTGAAGGCTGTTGAGATCGCGAGGAAGCTCGATCCGACGCTCCTCGTGGACGGCGAGCTGCAGGCTGACGCAGCTCTCGATCCGGGAGTGGCGAAGAGGAAGGTGAAAGGGGAGAGCCCTGTCGCCGGCAAGGCGAACATCCTAATCTTCCCCGACTTGAACGCGGGGAACATCGCGTACAAACTGGTGCAGAGGCTCGCTGGAGCGAACGCGTATGGCCCCATCCTTCAAGGCTTCGCGAAGCCCGCCAGCGACCTCTCCAGGGGCGCTACGGTCGAGGACATAGTCGGGGTTATCGCCATCGTTTCGGCGATCGCGGGCGCGGTGAAGGGCGGATGAAGGTGCTCGTGATCAACAGCGGCAGCTCCACGATAAAGTTCAAGCTGTACAGCTTCGAGGGCGGGGAGCTCCACGAGGTTGCGAACGGTATCGTTGAGCGCATAGGCGAGGAAGTCTCGTACGTCCGCTACAGGGGGCGGAAGGGCGAGATCCGATACGAGGCGAAAATAAAGGACCACGAGGAAGGTATGAGCCACGTCCTGAAGGTCCTAACAGATCCCGAGAAGGGTTCTATCCAGGACACTGGCGAGATAGACGGGGTGGGTCACAGAGTGGTGCACGGGGGTAGTGAGATCACAGGCGCTGCTATCGTGGACGAGCGGGTTGAGAGCTTGATAGAAAAGTACGCGCGCATGGCCCCCCTCCACAACCCGGCGAACCTGCTCGGCATACGCGCGGCGAAGAAAGTTTTCTCGCGGGCGCTCCACGTCGCGGTTTTCGACACGGCTTTCCACACCACGATACCGGAGGAAGCCTACCTATACGCGATACCCTACGAGTACTTCCTGAAGTACGGGATCAGGCGGTACGGCTTCCACGGGATCAGCTACGCTTACGTCTGCAGGAAAGCAGCCGAGATCCTGGGTCGCCCCCTCGAGCAGCTGAGGATCATCGCCTGCCACCTCGGCAGCGGGGCGAGTGTCGCTGCGGTGAAGTACGGGAGGTGCGTTGACACCAGCATGGGGATGACCCCGTTGGAGGGGCTCGTGATGGGGACGAGGAGCGGAGACATCGATCCGGCGATCTTCTACTTCCTGATGAAGTGGGAGGGGTTGAGCGCCGACGAGGTCTACGAGCTGCTGAACGAGAGAAGCGGGCTGTTCGGATTATCAGGGGTTTCGAACGACGTCAGGGTCTTGATCGAGGAGTGGAGGAAAGGCAATGAAGCGGCGGCTAGGGCCCTGAAGGTTTTCGCCTACAGGGTGAAGAAGTACATCGGAGCCTACACGGCGGCGATGGGCGGGGTCGACGCAATCGTCTTCACAGCTGGCATCGGGGAGCAGTCGCCCTTCATGAGGAAGCTCATCCTCAGCGGTTTAGAGGGTCTCGGAATAAAGCTGGACGATGCGAAAAACGAGAACCCGGCCGCTCACGGTTGGGTGATCAGCAGAGACGATTCAAAAGTGAAAGTCCTGGTGATACCCACGGACGAGGAGCTCGTCATCGCTGAGGAGACGCTGAAGAAGGTGCAGGAACTCGGGGGCAAAAGATAAATTGTGAGGGAGAAAGCGGATCGGTGGAGCGTATGAAAGTCTGCCTGTTTGAGGACGGAAAGGAGGTGGACTTCTTCCCGCTGACGATGACGCGCGCGGTGTACGAGCTGCGTTGCGGCAAGACAACGCTACTCGAAAAGCTCGTCGACGCCTTTGGCAAGGGGGCTGAGGTTTGCCTCCACTCGAGAGACTACCTGACCGAAGTGCTGCGCGAGCGGTACTCCAGCTATACGGTTAACAGCTTGGGCGAGTTGGACGACGTTCTGTTCGTAAACGGCCGCTGGCTGTACAAGGGCGAGCAAATCGACTTGAAGGACGAGTACGTGGGCGTGAGCGGAGACCAGATCGTCCTCGTTAAGGCGAAGAAGGAGACGGTAAGGAAGTACTGGGACCTTCCAATCCCGGAGATCGTGAAGAAGCTCGGCGAGGAGCTCGGGAGGGACACCGTGAAGGCCAACCTAGCCCAATGGCCCTGGGACCTCGTGTTCGCGAACCCCGAGATGATCAAGTACGACTTCGAGCGCCTCGGCAAAAGGGGGATCCACGGCAAGGTGCAAGGACACGTCGAGATCGTCGGCGACAAGGACATGGTCTACGTAGCCCCCACCGCTAAGATATACCCCTACATGGTGATCGACGCGGAGGAGGGACCCGTGATCATCGACGAAGGAGCGATCGTCTACTCTTTCGCCTTCATTCAAGGTCCCTCAAGCATCGGGGAAGGCACGCACGTCATGATGGGCGCCAAGGTTCGAGAGGGATTCACCGCCGGCCCCGTCTGCAGGGTTGGTGGTGAGGTGGAGGAGTCGATCATCCACGGTTACAGCAACAAGTACCACGACGGCTTCCTCGGCCACGCGTATGTCGGCGAGTGGGTCAACCTCGGAGCCCTGACGACGAACAGCGACTTGAAGAACGACTACAGCGAGGTTGTCGTGTACATTAACGGGAAGCCGGTGAAAACCGGCTCGACCAAGGTGGGCAGCATTATCGGCGATCACGTGAAAACCAGCATCGGTACTCTGCTCAACACCGGCACAGTCATCGGCGTGATGTGCAACGTCCTCGCCACAGACATTTCGCCTAAGTACATACCGTCCTTCACCTGGTACGTAAACGGGAAGCTGAGCAAAGGCGCAGGCCTTCGCCGCATGCTCAAGACAGCCGAAACAATGATGGGAAGGAGGGGGAAGAAGCTGACGGAGCCTCAAGTGAAGCTTTTCGAGTACTTGTACGAGATGACGAGGCAGGAGCGCGAGTACTACATCGAGCTGTTCTACAGGAAAGCCGCTCCCTTCACCGAGTAAACGTTAATAGACCGTCTACTGGGTGGTTGGACGTGAGCACCTTAACCGCAGGTGAAGTCGAGAAGAGAATAAAGGAGATCGTGGCTCGCATCTATAGGGTCGACCCCAGCAAGCTCACCCCGCAAACCAGGTTCATCGAGGACCTTGGAGCCGACTCCGTAACAACAATCGAACTCATAGCGGAGATCGAGGACGCCTTTAAGATCCAGGTGCCCGACGAGGACGTCGAAAAGAACCAAACGCTCGGTCAAGCCATCCAGTACGTTATAGATAAGCTGAAAGCAGAAGGAAGATTGAAATAATCCCCTTCAACACGTATTTTTCAAGTCCGCCGTAAAGAATTGTGAAAACCTACTTTTCTTCTACCCAAAATCGAAGCTCGCAGTAGGAGTCGCCTTTTGCGATGCACTTTTCCTCTCTCACTATCACATCTTCAGCTTTCTCGACCCCCCACCTGGCTGCCAGCCAGCCTCCCACGAACCCCCTGATAATGCCAGCCCTTATCTCGCCTGTGCTTTTGAACAGCTCGCACTCAAAACTATCGTAAACCCTGACGACGGCTTCCCTCCTAGCGTCATCGATCTTAAGTATCTCGAGTTTCCCGTAGCCGAGCAGCTGGAAGAAAGCCTCAGCCACCTTCACTGCTGCTCGCGCGTCGCCGCCCGCGATTCTCACGTGGCTCTCGTAGGCGAGACGGCCAGACTGGAAACCGAGGGTGTAGAGCAGTACCGGAAACGCTGCGCCGAACCTTTTCCAACCCTCTCTGAAAAAACCCTCGTAAACTTGCCTCGAGAAAATAACTGCTCGTTGACCCCTAACGGTGGGAGGAAAGCAGCGGTTGCAGTAAGCGAAACCGCTCACAACGGGCTTCGAGTAGGAGACGCGGAGCGCGTAGGGCACCTTCTCCAATTCGCTTACTAACCCCTTTGCCAGCTTCTCCTCCTTCACATCCGCAAATACTACTACCGTTATCCCGCCCCCCACACCCGAAGTAATGATGCTTAATTGGAGGATGGGGATCCCCCGCTCGGCGAAGATGTGGGCAACCCGCTCCAAAACGCCCACAGCTCCAAGTGCTTCCTTACTTAACTCTAGGTAGAAAACGTGCGGGTTTGTGCCGGGAATGTGAACGTAAAACGTAACTTCAATTGGGAATGTCTCTGGGACCATCAATGTATATCACGGGTCAACATTAATAAAGTTAACTTTTACAAGTTATGCAAGCTATAGTTTGCCTTAGTTTTTTAACGAGCTCCTCTGGGTTCTTAAAGGCTATAATTTTGATCCTGCTT
>Ga0197143_1002853_pt1 | contig 12161 bp, 13 predicted proteins | sample GBS70_MetaG_FD_148603 | JGI IMG/M metagenome (GOLD analysis project Ga0197143, IMG submission 148603) | Sediment microbial communities from Great Boiling Springs, Gerlach, Nevada, United States - GBS 70_MetaG | ecosystem: Environmental > Aquatic > Thermal springs > Hot (42-90C) > Sediment...
TCCATCCGTTAAGCTCTTAACCACTTCAGTTGGATCTTCTTTCTTTGGGTCGATTACTATCTCCGCGCCAAATCGCTTGGCATCCGCAATGCGTTTATCCTTTATTTCACATACAATAACTCTGGCGGCTTCACTATCTTTGAGAAGCTGAAGGTAGAGAAGACCCATAGGACCGGCGCCGATTATAACGACGGTATCTCCAGGCTTTATCTGCGCTCTTCTGACCCCATTGACTACGCAAGAGATCGGCCCAGCAAGTATCCCTGCTTCAAACGGCAATCTATCATGCAGCTTGTAGAGTGTTGATGCGGGTGAAACATTGTATAGTGCATATCCGCCATCTAGATGCTCACCCAGCGTCATAATATGCTGGCATAGGTTTTCCCGCCCAGTTCTGCAGTAGTAGCATTCGCCACATTTGATATCAACATCAACGGTTACCCGATCTCCTGGCTTAAAGTTCTTCACCTTCTCTCCTACTTTCAGAACCGTGCCAGTATATTCGTGCCCAAGAATTACACCAGGTGCTACAGGGTGCTCTCCAGCTATTATCTTGAGGTCTGTCCCGCAGATGCCACAGCCGTAGATTTCTAGCAGAACATCAGTCGGGTTTTTGATCTCCGGTATAGGTCTATCTTCTACTACAAAGTTATTTACTCCTTTGAAGACGGCAGCCTTCATACTATCCAACCCATATCAATTAAATATTGTACTACGCTCTTATTTAACCTCTAAACCTTCTTCGCACCGATCATAAGGTAGGCTACGTCTTCTCTTGTTGCACTCTGCCTATCTAAAATGCCGAGAATCTTCCCCTCATATATTACTGCAATTGTGTTGCTGCAGCTAAAGATCTCATCAAGATCGTTAGAAATCAGCAACACCGCAGATCCTTTAGAAGCTTTCTCTATTAACTTCTTTCTGATGTATACTGTTGTCTTCGCATCAACACCGTGTGTAGGTTGGTTGGCTATTATAAGTGATGCTTCACCGCTTATTTCTCTGCTCACCAACAGCTTCTGTTGTGTCCCGCCTGAAAGGGTTTGGACCAATGAGTTTGGTTTGGCTGCGGCTAGCTCATATTCTTTTATGAGTTCCTCAGCTTTCTTTGAAGCTTTCTTCCAGTCTATAAATAAACCTCTTCGAACATCTTTCCTTCTGAAGTCTTTTAACAAAATGTTTTCGACCAACTTGAAGTCTTGAATTAAGCCTTCGCTAACTCGATCATCTGTTATATAGGTAATTCCTCTGTTATGAAGTTCTGCTGAGCTGAGTCCTGTAATGTCTTCTCCCTTATAATATATTCTCCCAGACTTTATCTTTCTTATCCCTGAGATCGCCTCAGCCAACTCCTTTTGCCCATTACCATCTATACCAGCTAATCCCAGAATTTCACCTTCTCTTATTGAGAAGGAGACACCCTTTACAGCATCAACCCCTCTGTCACTCTGCACAATAAGGTTCTCTACTTTTAGAACTTCTCTACCCAATATCTTAGGAACCTCTGCTGCAACAGCTGGCTCAGCTTCTACTCCAAACATCATTCTAACTATCTCAAGGGTCGATGTGATTTCGCTTCTCCTTAATGTGCCTATTTTTCTACCCGCTCTAAGCACAGTTATTCTGTCACAAATCTCCATAACTTCGTGTAGCTTGTGGGTGATAAAAACGACCGACTTACCTTGAGATGCGAGCTGCTTCAGCACATTAAATAAGCCGGTAATTTCTACCGGGGCTAAAACAGATGTAGGCTCATCTAAGATGATCACTTTAGCGCCACGTAGCAGAACTTTCAGAATCTCAACACGTTGTTGCTCACCTAAAGAGAGGTCTGCTACCTTGCTCCAAGGATTAACTGTAAAGCCGAGTTGTTTTGCTTGCTCCTCTATCAGTGAAGCTATTACATTTAGGCTAAGCTTTTTGCCTACAACATCCAAACCAAGCAGAACATTTTCAACTACTTTGAATTCGGGTACAAGGGTGAAGTGCTGGTAAACCATCCCTATGCCAAGCTTAAGAGCATCTTTGGGTGAGCGCATCTTAACACGCTTACCTTCAACGTATATTTCGCCTTCATCTGGTTGATAGAACCCAGATAATATGTTCATAAGTGTTGTCTTACCAGCTCCGTTTTCACCCAAAAGCCCGTGTATCTCACTCTTCTCTAAGTCAAAGTCTATGTTTTTATTTGCGACTACTCCAGGGAAGCTCTTTGTTATACCTACCATCCTTACAGTGTATTCCTTCTCACTCACTTCATCTCCCTCCTATAGGGTCTTGCGAAGGCTGGTGGGAAGCGTGCACGCCTTGCCAACACTACAAGTCCAAGAATAGTAATAATATAAGGAAACATAAGAACTATCTCAGCTGGTACTGTACGAAGATATCCTAATGCCTGTACAGCGCCGGCAAAGGCTTCCGCACTACCATATAGAAGCGCTCCGCCTAAGATCTTCAAGGGATTCCATCTTGCGAACATTACGATGGCTATAGCTACGTACCCCCTTCCTTGAATTAAGTTATCTTGGAATAGTGAGACTTGGTAGAGTGTGAGGTAGGCTCCGCCTAACCCTGCTAGAAGCCCGCCTATGAGCATAACTATATAGCGGTAGAGGAAGACGTTTACGCCTGCTGTGTCTGCGACCATAGGGTTTTCTCCAAGTGCTCTAACCTTGAGTCCAAAACGGGTTCTGTAGAGGATGTAGTAGAAGAGGGGTACTAAGGCTATGCTCACATAGACTAAGAACGGTTGATTAAAGAATGCTCTGCCTATGATAGGTATCGTGGCGAGCTCGGGTATATTCACAATCCACTCTTTAACCGGGAGTTTTGGTAACGTGGTACCGAAGAGTAGTCTAAAGTAGAGGCTTGTGAAGCCTATTGCTGATAAAGAGAACGCTATGCCCACGACGATCTGATCGGATTTGAGGGTGACATATAACACAGCTAGGATCAGACTTAAGAGTAGACCTGTACCTAACCCTACAAGCAGCCCTATGATGCTTGAGTTTACTGCTATCGCTCCTAGGAAGCTTGTGAATGCTGAGAAGAGCATTATCCCCTCTATGCCTAGGTTAAGTATGCCTGCGTTCTCAACGTAGCATTCTCCTAAGGCGGCCAGTAAGATTGGGGTGGCTACTCTAAGCATACTGGCGAAGATGAATGTTATGAACATAGTTAATATAGGGTCTATCAATTGGTGTCACCTCTCCTTGCGCTTCTTTAGCCTCAAATATCTGATAGACTCAGCTGCAGCAAATAATATGAGCATTAACCCGAAAATTACATCAACGAAGAATACGGGTAACCCAACTACCCTGTGCATAAGATCACCACCTATGAGCAAGGATGCGAAGAAGAATGAAAATGGTATAAGCGCTAAAGCGTTTAATCTCGCTAAGAAGACCAAAGGCACAGCTTGAAACCCGTACCAAGGTACCCAGTCTGGGTCGAGGAAGCGCATAGTTCCGGAGAGCTGAACCCCCCCGGCTAAACCGCAGATCGCACCACTAATAGTAAGTGAATAGAAGATTAGGTATGGTATATGGAGCCCACAGTATCTAGCAGCCTTTATGTTGCTACCTATAATTCTAAACTGGAAGCCTAATGTAGTCTTTGCGAAGAAGATGTATGTAAATATGCTAAGTACTAACCCGATGAGCAGTCCTGTGTGGATAGGTATGCCAGGAAGCATAGGTAGTTGAGCTGAATGGTATATTGGTTGGGTAATCGGATGGTATTCTTGTGGGTATCTAAGTGGGCTTTTGACAAGATACATCAACAGGAATATCGCTAGAAAGTTGAAAAGCATAGTTGTTACGACTTCATTTATACCCCATTTAGCTTTCATAACCGCAGCTGGGAGTATCCAAAGTATACCACCAACTACACTCGCTATCAAAACAATGGGAATAAGGATAGGTGCTGGCAGAGGCCCTAAACCGTATCCAGCTATATTAGCAAAGAGGGCGCCTAATATCATCTGCCCTTGAGCTCCTATATTCCAAGTGCCAGCTTTAAAGCAGAAAAGAAGCCCAACACCTATAATTAGGAGGGGCATCATCGTAATAGACATCTTGCTTATGCCAAACGATGTTCCCCAAGCTTGAGCAAAGATAGTGTAGTAAACATAGACTGGATCAAAACCTGTAAACAAAAGAACTATAGAACCAGCAGCCATTCCACCGACTATCCCTATGATCGTCGAGAGAGCAGGTTTGATCGAAGACACCAATAAGTTAGTTAAACCGAATTTACCCACTAACTTCTCTATACCCAATTCAACTAAATCTTTTTTATTCTTCATTATAAACTTTGACCATAGGATCCCTCTAGACCCCAACACAGGGAAAATAAAAAATTGGGCTCTCGGCTACTCGTAGCCGAGTTCCCTGAATATGGCGTGAAGGTCCTCGATATTATTTGGAACCTTCACTTTGATTTCTCCGGCTTGAATCTTTTGACTGATTTCACTTACCTTTGTGGCTACGTCAGCAGGCACCTTCGGGTTTAGTGTTAGGAGGTAGATGGCTCTGTTCGCGTGCGACATGTAGTAGTTGTGTTTACCGAATTCTCCGTTGTAGATATCGATCAAAGCTTGCTCGTATGCCACTGAAAAGTCCCATAGTACTGAGGTTAAGAGTATGCCCTTTTCATCTATGGCTCTCTTATCGCCTATGACGTCGATAAACCATACTCCAGCATCTCTGCAAGCATCCATAATACCAAAGGATGTGCCGTCACCTTGACCAAATATGACATCAGCCCCAAGACCTATCTGTGCTGCAGTAAACTCCTTACCTTTAGCCGGATCTTCATATGAGCCCACAACTGTGAATAGCAGTTTAGCCTTAGGATTAGCTGCTTTAAGCCCTTGTGCGAACGCTGCGCTCTGTCTTATCCAGTTTATATCTGTTTCAACAGACTGAACTATACCCACGATGTTAGATTTCGTCATCAAACCAGCAAGATACCCAGCTGGATATGATGCAGCTGTAACGACGAAAGAGTATGTGCCAAGCTTACCTGGTACAACATCACGCTCCTCCATCCCTTCTTGAGCCTCACTTACAATAAGCACCTTGCTCTGACCTATTCTCCCAGTTCTGACGAGCTCGAGACAGAATTCTCTGTAACCACCTGCGTGACCAACAACTAGGTCATAACCCTTTCTTATGTAATCCTCAAGTGCCCTTAGAGGGGGTTCACCGTAACCTAGCCCTTCGCTGAAAGAGAATTCCGCTCCAAACTTTGCTGCCACTTTTCTTAAGCTTTCTACTCCCTCTTGATTCCAACCGTAATCGTTCGCTCTACCCGGAACTATTATTGCCACCTTTAACTTCCTACCTAAGACTCCTTCGCCAGCTACGGTTTGTGTTACGGTCGCTGTTTGGGTAACAGTGACAGTTTGAGCCGCTAGTGTCTGTGTTACAGTTGTTGTACGGTGTTCTGTTACGGTTGTAGTTGTAACTTGACCTGCCCCACTAAAGTAACCTGCTACGCCAGCTACAATCGCTATGACAATTATTGCTGCAACCGCCACCGTTGTAGATACACCTATCTTCTTTCTCTGCGATCTTAGGGATTGCATATCCCGTCAGGCAGATGATAAGATGGTAAATGAACTTAAACTTTATGCTTAGTGAAAAGCTCATTGTAGATATACGCTGTTCTTCCATTTTTACCAATAAATAATGCGAATCTGTAGGCGATTAAGATATTACATTAATCGGTCTGCGTCACAGCGTTTACTAAAAGAATATTTAACTCCGAGCTTACCATAACTACTGGTTTGAATATCGAAGAAGAGATTAAGGGGTTTAAGGTGATCGATGTTCATAGTCACATAGGCAGCTACCCCCTCTTCAATGTCACATTAAACGCCGATGATCTAGTCAAGTCTATGAGAAAATACAGTATCAGCAGAGCTATAATCTTTGCTTACGATAATAAGAGTGTTGAAAAGGCTGTTAGAATTCATAAGGAGCTCTATGGTATGGTTTGGGCGAACCCCAAGGACTCCACAACAATTAAGTTCCTTAAGGCGCATTTAAATGAACCGAAGTTTGTAGGTGTAAAGCTTCATCCACTGCTTGACGGCTATCTTCCTGTGCCAGAAGCGTTGGAAGAGATCATGGGGTTAGTTAAGGACGCCGGTTGGGGGGTTCTGGTTCACTGCGGTCATCCCCCTTTTACACTACCTTGGAGCTATGAACTTCTAGCCGAAAAGTTTAGCGATGTACCTATTGTGTTAGGGCATATGGGACACGGTAATATAGTCTATATAAATGGATGCCTTGAGGTTGCGGCTAGAAGGAAGAACATCTACCTTGAAACTTCCGGTATGCCTATGCACACAAAGATCTTCGAAGCTGTGAAGACTTTAGGGGCTGAACGTGTAGTATGGGGTTCTGACGTACCCTTCCACCACTATGCTGTAGAGCTCACAAAAGTATGTGTCGCTGGTCTATCTAAAAAAGAGTTAGAGCGTGTGCTAGGGTTGAACGCGCTGAATCTCTTTAACATAGTTTAGAGCCAACCTAGATCTCTGAGGGTTAAACGCAGCACTTCCATGGTAGCGATGACGTTCGCCTCTGTAGCTTGGTAACCCATATGACCTATTCTCAAAACTTTACCCTTTGTTTCACCATAGCCTCCGCCTATTAGCACACCATACTTCTCAGCCATATGCTCAACTATAGTTTTATCAGAGTATTTGGCTGGAACCTCCAAAGCAGTAACCGTATTAGACGCATACTCTTCTTTATTTGGCCAGAGCGTTAGACCCATCTCTCTAACATACTTTCTGCAGAGCTCAGCTGCTGCACGGTGCCTCTTGAATGACTGCTCAAGTCCTTCCTCTAAAAGCTCAGATAACGCTTCATTCAAAGCATAGACCTCTGCTACAAAGGGTGTGAACGGAAACCTCTTCTGCTTAAGCCACGTATCTTTGTAATCTAGGATGCTTAGATAGGAATTCCTTAGAGGTTTCTTCTTAGATTCCATAGCCTCCCAAGCCTCTTCACTTACACTCATCAAGGTTAGACCGGCTGTTGATGAGATGCATTTCTGTGAAGCTGATATGCATATGTCGATCCTCCACTCATCAGGTCTAACATCAACTCCACCTAGAGACGCAACCGCATCCACAATAGTTATTAGCCCACGCTTCTTAGCTTCTCTACAGATTTCTCCTATTGGGTTCAGTGTGCCGCAAGGTGTTTCACAGTGAACAATAGTTAAAGCTTTGAGATCTTTATGTTCATCCATAACCTTCTTAACCAACTCAACATCCATGACTTCCCGTGGGTCTACAGAAGCTTCAACCGCTACTCCATCATAATTCTCCACATACACACGAAACCACTTGCCGAATGGACCAGAGTCGCAGACCAAGACCTTATCCCCTGGATTAAGTATATTTGCTACCGCAGCCTCTAGACCCAGAACCCCTTCACCCTGCATCACTATAACATCGTGCTTAGTCTGAAAGACCCGCTTAACCTTATCAACTGTATCTGCAAAGAACTCTATGAAACCAGGGTAGTAGTGGTAGATCTGTGGAGCGGCTAAAGCAGCCAACACTCTAGGAGAGACCTCTACCGGACCGGGTGTCATCAAAAGATTAATTCTATCTCTAACACGGTACCCCAACACCATCACATTAAACTACCTAACTGTCACACTTAAATGTATATTTGTTGTTGATGTCAAGGCATCATCAACCATACATATGATATGCTTCCAGCTCTGATCGATAGTAGATGAGCTACTATTTTTATTAGCATTCAACCAATATCAGAACAGAATGATTTAGCCGAAAAGCTTTATAACCAATGTCTCTAACGATACTAAGAATAAAGTATGGTACTGCCTTCCCAAAAAATTCTGTTAACTCTTCCAGAGGCGACAAGCGTGCAAATAGACTCTCGAAAAACTTTGTTACAAATCACAGATATGCAGGAGGATTTCTGTAACCCTAGCAGTCCATTCTATCTGCCTACATCCAAAGAAATCATCCCTAACATAAAGAAGCTCCTTGATAAGGCTAGAGACCTTGATATGATTATAATACACACGAACTCACATGCATATCCAACACCGGGAGAAAGGAGATGGAAGACACTAAGAGGTAGTTTTAGTGGCTGGTTTGGACCTGAAGTGGACGAACTTAAGCCTTTGAATAGGCCTAAAGAGTTTATTATTCTAAGTCGCGGTGAACTAATTTCTTGACCATCTATAATCACTCTTCCGCTATCCGCCTTAACAAGACCGGCTACGATCTGTAAAAGTGTAGATTTAGCACATCCGCTTGGACCGATGATCGTAGTGAACGAATTTGGATTAATGAATAAGTCAATATTATCTAAAACTTTGAGCGCTTTATTCCCACTAACGTAACTTTTCGATAATCCTTCGATCTTTATTCCTTCCATATCTGTTGAACACCATAATATACTGAATAATTTCAGCATCTTTCCATTATATTTAAGCCTTGTGTTGAGATAAGTAATTCCGCTAAAACGATTTTGGCACAATATTTTGTCATTTATATTACCTTCCTTCTTTTTGCAGCAATCTAGCGTAGATAACTCCTAAGCAAAACTTATGATTAAGTTACCTTAGTGAACACATCTGCTTTCTAAGATTGTAGCGAATTTGTTTGCGTCACCTCTCTTTAAACTTAAATCCAAGAGAAAGAAGATAATCACTGATGGTAAATGGATGAAGATATTAAGGAATATTTGATGGAGAAGTTCGGTAGAATACACCCAGTCTTCGAGGCTATGGACAGATACAATCCTGAACTTCTTAGAGGCTTCATAACCATGAGGAGGGCTACACTTAAACCCAAGGGTGCACCTGAAGGCGCCCTACCAGAGAAGATCAAGGAGCTGATCATAGTAGCGGTTGAAGTCGCCTTAGGGCGTGGAGAGGGCGGTAAGAGCCACGCTAGACGCGCTGTAAGATTAGGAGCAACACCAAAAGAGGTTGAGGAAGCGGTTGAGCTCTGCACCTGGTTAGCGGGATGGTCTACTTGGGTAGACTGCGGCATGGATGCGGTGCTAGCGGCAGAAGACGAGGAAAAGAAAATGAGAGAAGGAAAACCATTCTACTGGACTAAAGAAGTAACGTCCCCAGAAGAGAAGTAACATCAGAGGTCCACATAATTTGGGCGGTGTGAAAGTAATCAAAGTAGGCTCAGGCAGACGTACAAATTTAGAGGGTGGGAGTTGGGTAGAAGAGTTAATCTCATCCAAGCTAGCTGATTCAAGAAAATGTACGCTTGGCTACTCAACTTTCAAGCCTAAGACTAAGACTAAGAAGCTTGCACACAGTGAGGAAGAACTCTGCTTCGTAATAAGAGGGAAAGGTAAACTAGCTCTTGACGGATACGATGTAAACTTCGAAGCAGGAGACGCATTATACATACCACCCAACGTAGCACACGCTGTAGTCAACGACGGTGAAGAAGACGTCATTATGGTCTATGTCTTCTCTTACCCCGAATACCCACCCACATTAGTGCAAGAGCAGTAGAAATTGATTTAAATAAAACCTTGACCATAAAGTTGAGTGGATGTAAATGGCCTCTCTGATAACAACATTTAAAGAAGCGATGATCTGCATCGCACACGGATACCGAGTTCAGCCTGGTGAAGTTGTTACGGTGCTTATGGATGCAGATCATCGGCTTGAAGCAGAAGCCTTAGCCGCTGCCGCAAACGCGGCAGGAGGAGAGGTTACAGTTCTTGACATTTCTTCGCAAGTGGCAAGAGGTCTTCTTGCACCAGGTATACCTGAGCCGCCTAAGAATGTCTTCGGTGCGGTTACATCTTCGGATGTAGTGATCGTCAAAACTAACATAGACTATGCACATCGGTTTGCTCATACAAAAGCAGTCAGAACCGCTGTTGATAATCAAGCTAAGATCGCTTCAGTGGAAGAGGGATTAGGCACATGGGGTCTGACAATAGATGACATCACTCTTGTTCAGAAGAGGACTGAAGCTCTTGTTAAAGCGTTTGAGGGAGCTGACAAGGTGAAGATCACAACTGTAAAGGGCACAAATCTGACACTTTCCATAAAAGGTAGACCGCCTCTGCTGGTAACCCCTATTAGGGAGAAGGGTGTTATGATGGGTCCAATGCCTCTTTGGGGTGAAGTCGCCTTTGCAGTCATCGAAGATTCTGCAGAGGGTGTGTATGTTGCTGATGGTGTTATGAACATCGTGGCGCCTTTTGGACTGAAGGAGCCCATCACTGTTTCTGTGAAAAATGGGCGTGCAATAGACTTCAAAGGTGGAGCAGAAGCTGCGCACTTGAAGCATGTTATTGAAAGCTCTGATGCGAACGCAAATGTAGTTGCAGAGTTTTCTATTGGAACCGGGCACCTTGAAAAATTAGGTACATTATCTGAAAAGGGTATGTTAGGCACGATTCACCTCGCTTTAGGAGATAACCATAGCGCCTACCCAGGAGGCAAGAACGTCAGTAAATTACATATTGATGCGACTATCCGCTCTCCTACTGTTGAAGTAGATGGTAAGCTAGTTATCAAAGAGGGAAAGGTTGTAATACCCTACTAAGCTAAGGCTTCTCTCATCTTTTTTTAATCAAATGACTTGAGTATGTTTTCAGCAAAGAGTTTAAGCATCTCTTTAAACCGCTCAAGGGTAGGGTAGATGAACTTCAATTCGAGGTAATCTGCATCCCTATACCCTTCAAGTCTCTTAGCTATTTGTGCTGGTGTCCCAACAAAGCTTCTTCTTAATCCCTCTTCTACCGATACAAAGTTAGTTGTGAGTGTCTGTTTAGCGTTATTTAGTGCCTTTTCCTCGTCTACGTCTATGCTGGTGAACATCTCTAACCCAACGATCATTTTAACCGATCTGCCCGCCGCTGCAGTCATATCTCCTAACCGCTTAACGCCTTCACTCAGCTCTTCTTCGGTTAAGTAGGCTGGTATCCACCCCTCTCCAAGTTCAGCTGCTCTCTTGAGTGCTTTTTCACTTAACCCTCTTTCTCCTCCTCCTATTAGAATGGGTGGATGTGGCTTCTGTAGGGGCTTAGGAAAGATCTGAAGTTCCCTGAATGTAACATATTTACCACTGTATGTAGCGAGAGGCATCGTCCAGATCGCTTTGATAGCCTTAATGTAATCATCAGTTATCTTACCTCTTTCGTGATACGGTACGTTCACAGCTTCGAACTCCTTTTCAGTTATCTTCGGCGCACCAGGTGATACACCCATCAGGAACCTACCTTCGGATAGCACATCAAGAACAGAGGTCTGTTTTGCTAAAACCACAGGGTTTCTAAGGGGAAGTATTATGACCGCTACACCAAGTTTCACTCTCTCAGTTAAGCCGGCTAAAACGGATAATGTTGTAAGCGACTCATAGAAGTTAGGCAGCTGCTGCTCAGTTAAAGCTTCAGCTGAACCTGCGGAGAGATGTGTCTTATGTTGCTCAGATCCCCAAACAATGTGATCATGAACCCAGATAGAGTCATAGCCTAGTAATTCAGCGGTCTTTGCTGCCTCAAATATCGTTTTTCTGCTCGCTAACGGCCCTGAGTTTGGTAGTCTAACACCGAACTTCGTCTAAACCCCCTCCTTCTTCTACATCTTTAGCGCTAAGTAAACTTCCTCCGCTGTAAGCGGAAGTTCTTTCACCCTAACCCCTACAGCATTATTGAGCGCATACTTTAGTGTAGATGGCTCAAAGTATTCGAATGGTGGTAGGCTTCCCATATCAGAAGGTGGATGCTTTTAGTTGAACATAATCTTAACGGTTATTTTTTTCTAACTCGACACAACCGTAAATCCTAAAACAAACCACAACCATAATTTTTGTGAGGTGTATATGCCCAAGAAACTCAAGATAGGTATATGCCCAGTTATAGTAGAATACGACCCAGCAGATATAATGAAACGTATTCCTCTCTATGAAGATGCAGGCTTCGACTTACTTTGGGAGGGTGATCATACACTACCTTGGCATCATACTAACGGGCACTGCGCAGCAGCAAATATAATGGTTGAAGCCTATCTGCAACGCACAACTAGGATTCAATGCCACTATATGGTTGCACCTCTGGGCTTAAGAAATCACCCGGTAGATGTTGCGTTACAGACAGCAACCATGGCTATACTACACG
>Ga0197143_1002855_pt1 | contig 12158 bp, 12 predicted proteins | sample GBS70_MetaG_FD_148603 | JGI IMG/M metagenome (GOLD analysis project Ga0197143, IMG submission 148603) | Sediment microbial communities from Great Boiling Springs, Gerlach, Nevada, United States - GBS 70_MetaG | ecosystem: Environmental > Aquatic > Thermal springs > Hot (42-90C) > Sediment...
TAATAGACAAAAAGGTTGATCCCTTAAAAGTTAGAATGCGCATAGGTATGGTTTTCCAGAAGCCAAACCCTTTCCCAAAATCTATCTTTGAAAACGTAGCCTATGGACTTCGTATAAGGGGTATAAACAACAAAACTGAGCTAAAAGACAGAGTGGAAGAATCGTTAAAGGCTGTGTGGCTTTGGGATGAGGTAAAGGACCGTCTTCAGGACAACGCCTATTCTTTGTCTGGTGGCCAACAGCAAAGACTGTGTATAGCAAGAGCAATAGCGGTTCAGCCAGAAGTGCTTCTTTTTGACGAACCTACCTCTGCCCTTGACCCCATATCCACCGCAAAGATAGAGGAGCTTATAGTGGAACTAAAGAAAAGAACTACCATACTTATAGTTACCCACAATATGCAACAAGCGGCAAGGATCTCTGACTTTACCGCCTTTATGTATTTAGGAGAGTTGGTGGAGTTTGGTCCCACAGAAAGAATATTTACAAAACCAGATCAAAAACTAACAGAGGACTACATCACAGGTAGGTTCGGCTAAGCCTTAAGTATCCTTCCAGGTCCTTTATGAACTGATAGGCTGTCCTGCCAGAAAAACTGCCCCTTTCTGTAGCCCACAGAAGGGCTTTTTCTTCAAGATCTGAATTGTTTATTTCCTCCCTTATCTCTTTAGCATAAGCCTTTACTATTTCCAAGTATTGGTTTTTGTCAAAGGCATAAAAGCCCAATCTCAGTCCAAACCTTTCCACAAGGGATATCACCTCTCTGTAATCTTCTTCCGGAAACCTCCCTTGTTTTTCTCTGTCTGCCACTATGTGTTTTCTATTGGATGTGGCATACACAAGCACATTTTGTGGTCTTTCCTCTAAGTCTCCGTCCAAAAGGGACTTCAGTAGTCTATACTCATCCTCTTCCGGTTCAAAGGAAAGATCATCAAAAAAGAGTATGAACCACTTTTTGCCATCCCTTAGAATTTCATAAAGGTCTGATATGTGTTCCAGCTGGGCCTTGTAAACCTGAATTAGCCTTAAACCTTTGTTTCCAAACAGTCCAAGCATGGATTTTACAAGAGAGGACTTTCCCGTTCCTCTATCACCCCATAACAAAACATCGTTTGCCGGATAGCCCATTACAAACTGCATTGTATTTCTTCTTAATTCTTCCTTTTGCCTTTCTATACACAGCAGACTTTCAAAGTCTGGTATGTGAGGGTGGGCAATAGGTTGAAGCTTACCATCTTTGAACCTAAAGGCTAAAAACTCTTCAAACATGCCAGAATAGTTTAAAATAAAAACCAATGGTAAGGAAGCTGGTCCCTTTAGCTTTTCTTATATCCTCCTGTGGTGGAGTGACGCAAGAAGAGTTAAACTTCAAGCTATCTCAGATTAACAAGCGTATAACCCAACTGGAAGAACAGCAAAGAAGGATTGAAACTCAGCAGTTAAAAACAGAGGAGAGAATAGATGCGCTATCTCAGAATTTGGCAAGTCTGAGGTTAGAACTTGAAAAAGCAAGAATTGAGCAAAAAGTACAGCACAGTGAAGAAAGACCTACAGAAAGAAAGGAAGAAATAAGAACAAGCGATGCTTCGGTAAAAGCTGATACTTCAAAAGACTACGAAAAAGAGTATCAGGAGGCGTTTAACCTCTACAACCTCAGACAGTTAAATCAGGCAAAGGATAAGTTCATAGAGTTTATTAAAAATAATCCCCAAACACCCCTAACAGACAATGCCTACCTTTGGCTGGGTGTAGTCTACAGAGATCTTGGAGACATAAAGAGGGCGGAGGCTGTTTGGAAAACATTGGAGGAAAAATGTAAAAGAGGTGATCTGGTAGATTGCAACAAACTACCCTCTGCTTACCTACAGCTTGCCAGAATATACGAAAACTCTGGAGATGCAAGAAAGGCTAAGGAATACTACGAGTTGATTCTGAACGAGTTTCCCCTGTCTGACGAGGCCGGCATAGCTAAGACCAAGCTTGGTAGGTGATAGCCTATCCTGTTAAGATCTTTTCGTGTAATTCCATAAGGCTCGAAACGCTACTTTTAAAATCCACGGCTGTTCTGTAATCTTGCATAAAAAAGCCTTTTATCGCCCTTTCGTGTTTTATAACTTTATCCACCAACGGGTTGGTGCCCTGGGTGTATAAACCTAAATTCACCAGTTCTTCAACAGATTCGTAAGCACTTAGGATTTCTTTAATCTGAAGAGCAACTCGCATGTGGTCTTGCTGAACTATTTGTGGCATTAACCTGCTTAAGCTTTTTACTGGGTCTATGGCGGGGAATAAACCTGCGTTGGCAAGTTTTCTGGAGAGGATAATATGACCGTCAAGCATGCCCATAAGAGCATCCGCCACAGGATCAAGGCTTATATCATCCCCTTCAACCAAAACGCTGAATATTCCCGTTATACTACCGTTTTGAAAGCTTCCACAACTTTCCACGATCTTAGACAGAAGATAAAATACAGAAGGTGTATAACCTTTTAAAGTAGGTGGTTCTCCAGCGGAAAGCCCAACCTCTCTCTGAGCCATGGCAAAACGAGTCAGAGAGTCTAACACTAAAAGCACATCATAACCTTTCTCAGCAAAGTACCTTGCATGGACCAGTGCACTAATAGCACCCTTTACCTTCATTATAGGCGTTTGATCTGCGGTGGTAACTATAACTACACTTCTTTTTATGGCCTCTCCTAAAACATCCTCTACGAATTCTCTGACTTCTCTACCTCTTTCGCCTATCAAACCAAGCACTACCACATCTGCTTTACTGAACTTTGTGATCATTCCCAACAACGTGGTTTTTCCCACACCAGCCCCAGCAAATACGCCTACCTTTTGTCCCTTACCTAAGGTAAAGAGCGCGTTTATAGTTCTTATACCGGTGTCAAATACCTCTGTGATCCTGTTCCTCTGCAAAGGATTAATATCCTTTAGCTCAATGGGTCTTTTTTCTCCTGATAGAAGTTTTCCATCTGAAAGCCTCCTTCCCAGCGGGTCCAGCAAATGTCCTAGTGCTTGCTCTCCGACCACAGTAGAGACCGCTTCTCGCAATATCCATACCCTATCCCCCACCTTGACTCCCGATAAACTTCCAAAGGGCATGATAATACACCTGTTTTCATAGAAACCTATTACCTCTCCATCTATGCTATTGTTGTCCGTTTTTATGATGGCATGATTGCCCACTGCACCTTCTAACACCGTTGCTTCCAAATAAATACCGCTCACCTTTAGAACCTTTCCGTATACCCTAAAGATACCTTTCACAGCTCTTCTTCTATATCTTTCAAAATGCTATCCACTTTTCTTTCTATCCAAAAATTGGGGGTTTCCATTAGAAAATCTCCTCTGTTAATATCATCTTTCTTAATGAGTTCAATTTTTACATTGCTTAATTTATCCACAAATTTGGCTATCAACTGTTCTACAAGTGGGTAATCCTTGGGGTTCAAAAATATTCGCACTGTACCGCCGATTATCTTCTCGTTGTTAAGGACTTTTTCCAAAACCTTTACAACCACCTCCTCTTTTGGGAGTTTATCGGTTAAGTATAGTCTTTTAGCTATGTCTATAGCTAATTCTTTTAAATCCTTTTTTATGTGTTCTTCCATTTTTGAAAAATGGTTTGAAAATTCTTGAAGCATCTTCTCAAAAGTTTTTTTAGAAACATCCAAGTCATGCACTAAACTTTCCAACTCTTTGTTCGCAGCAAGTAAAGAGTTTTTCTCCTCTTCCAATTTAGAGTTTAAGAATGCTATTTCTTCTTTTGCTTTCAGGCACTCTTGCAATTCCCTCTCCATAGAAGCTATACTCTCTTTCATAGCTTCAATTTCTCTAAATAAGTCTATGCTTTCCTCACACTGTTTTTCTTTTTGAAAATGTTCTAAAGGTGTAGGAGAGTGTATGGGCTTAAAGGACTCAGGCATAATATTCTCCACCGGTCAAATCTATTATGCCTTGATCCGCTAAGTTTTTGATCACCTTAATTATTTCTTTTTGGGCCTTTTCTACCTCGCTCACTCTAGCAGGTCCCATTGCTTCCATGTCTTCTCTCATTATGTCAGCAGCCTTCTTGGACATATTGTTCAAGAACTTTTCCTTTATATCCTCTGGTGCACCCTTAAGGGCTATCATAAGCACGTTCTTATCAACAGCTTTTAATATTTCCACTATGGCTCTGTTATCTAACTTCCTTATATCTTCAAAGGTAAACATTTTTTCCCTTATCTTTTCTGCTAAGTACGGATCCTCTTGTTCCAACTTTAAGAGAATGCTATTTGCTACGTTTTTATCAAGTACGTTGAGGATGTTAGCCACAAGGGGAACGCCTTCCATCTTTTGCATAATACCGCTCACGCCCATATTTTTAATCTCTTCTGCTATAACCTCTATAAGCTCGCCCATTAATTCAGGAGATATGTTTTCAAGGGTTGCCATTCTCTTTGCTACTTCCACTTTCAAGCTGTCTGGTAAAAGCTTTAGCACCTCTGCTGATTTTCCAGCGGAAAGCTGAGAAAGAACCACAGCTATGGTTTGTGGATGTTCATTTCTCAAAAGATTGGCAAGAAAGCGCTCATCTACCCTTTCCAATTCCTGAAAACTTTTTATAAGCGTTGAACTGCTTAAAAACTCGTATATTTTCGCAAATTTTTCTGGAGGCAATACTTTTCTTGCAAATTCCAATAGAGCGTCTATATCTGGGGTTATGAAGGATGTTGCTTTATATTCTTCTATAAATTCTTTACCTATATCATCTATGTCCTTTATAGTGACCCCTTCTAAGTGTGAAGCATAAACAAGGATTTCTTGTATCTCCTCCTCTCTTAGTTCTTTCATAACTTCCACCGCTACCTGAGGCGGGAGCGCCATTAACAGTATGGCAGCTTTTTGCGCTTTGCTTAATTTGCTTCTTACCTCCGGCATTTCCTATATACCCCTATTATAATTATTATGATAAACCCGAATGAGGTTAAATCTGCATTACAGGGGAAAACTAATACATCTGGATATCGATAAAGAAGAGATTACAGTTAGGGACATACTTAATAAACTCAATCTGTCAAGAGACTACGCCTTTGTTATAGTAAATGGAGAGATAGTGGGAGAGCATCAAGTGGTTTCAGCACAGGATGACATAAAGGTAATTAATGCAATTTCAGGAGGTTAAACCCCCAGCAATAGCTGGTACCACAGAAATTACATCCCCATCCTTTAACTCGGAATCCACGCCCTTTAAAAACCTTATATCCTCGTCATTAAGGTATAGGTTGACAAATCTTCTAAGTTCACCGTTCTCATCAAGCAGACGGTCTTTAAAACCCGGATACAACTCTTCTAATCTTTCTATGGCTTCTCTGATCGTGCTAGCTTCTACTTGAACCTCGCCTTGTCCATTTGTTAATCTTCTAAGAGGTGTAGGTACTCTAACCACTACCGCCATATTATCCTCCGGTGAAAGGGTATAGTTTATTATTATAACACTTATGAATTTGCCCAATGTACTCTCTTTGACCCGCCTCTTGTTAAGTCCTTTGATGTTATTTCTTGAGTTTTATGAAGCCATTACCCTGTTTATTTTCCTTTCTATAACAGATGCTATAGATGGTTACATTGCAAGAAAGTTTAAACAGGAAACCAATTTGGGTATAGTTCTGGACCCTATTGCAGACAAGATACTCCTACTTACAGCCCTATATGTGTTTACTTATAAGTTTCATATAGTGCCTTCCAGTCTATTATTCTTTTTGCTCCTGAGAGATGGGCTTATATTACTTGGCGGTATTCACATGTTTCTGACTAAGAGGATCATACCAAGGTCCAGGCCTTTAGGTAAGCTAACTACCGCCTACATATGTATAGCAATTCCTTTTGTAGTATTGTTCAACGTAGAAACAATGCTCTACATTGGTTACTCTTTGATACTTCTGTCCTTTCTTGACTACCTGATGGTATATGTGAGGGTTCTAAATTCAAAAGCCGAATTTACCCCTAATCCTTAACTTAACTTCCTTAGACCTATCGGAATTAATACGCCCACCTATTGAAGTGCCACTTGATATTTTTGCTTCACCACCCACGTAGCTTTTTCTTGGATCCTTTAAGCTGCTTTGCTGGTATTCCATCGAAAGCCTGTCTGTTATATCCTTTGATATTTTCGTAGAAACGCCTACTTCTACAGAGCTACCAATTTGAGGAGATACGGAGATGCTTACTTCAGTACCTAACGTTCTCTCCAAACCCTTTGCAAGGGCTCCCATTTGGGGTATCTGGGAAGCCAGTACGTCTCCGAGAGAGATTAAGCCCTCTGCCCTCCCCCCGCCCGATATCAAATCGGCTAGTATCTGTCTTGGTTCCTTTGGAGGCTCAGACCTCAGCAAAACCTTAGGATAATCTGGGTTGCCTTTTAGGTCTATTAGGGCTACATATTCAGGTAATGAAGAGGCTATAGTAAGGTTTATCTCATCTTCTTTTTTACCAAATTCGTAACTACCCGATTTGACGTGGAATTTTCTATTGAAATACCTCAGCTCTCCACCAGAGAGGGAAAATTTAATTTTGTAATCAGGGTCGTTTAATTTACCTTTTATATACCCATCTAAGAAGCCGTAAATGTATCCTTCCGGCAGGTATACTCTGAGAGACTCATAGGAAGAAATTTTTAGGTCAAGGGTTATCCTTTCGCGAAATTCTTCTTTCCTATCTTTTTTTTGCTTTGGAAAACTTCGCACTAATACTATGCCCCCCAAGCTAAGTTCCGAAGTTAACCTAAAGTTCTGATAATCTGTTTCCAAATATCCCTTACCTCTTAAGAGCACATTTCCTTTGAGGTTAGCGTCGTTGTATATTATGGGAATCCTGTCCAAGCTAAAATCTGCCGTTAGTTTTCTCTCTGTTCCTTGTGCTTCTATTTTGAAAGAAGATCCATTCCATGTAAAGTTCACAGATCCCTTGAATATGCTCCCATCTCCAAAAAAGTAAGCATTTCCTAAGAACGGTGTACCTAAGTACCTGGATCTAAGCTCAATTGGTTCTTTTGACAAAAGGGCGATGTTCAGCTTTGTTCCGTCCGTGTTTATGTAGTAGTAGAGGTTGCCTATAAGTGTAGTTTGAGTCTTGCTCCGAATTAGTTTGGAAGACTTTCCAAGATCAATGCTACCTTCGGAAACCAAATTAAAACCAGAGGTTGAACTGTAAAGAATTCGGGCTTGTCCGTAAGCATAGCCTTGTATATTGATTGCGGGTATTTCAGCCTTCCTCGTCTTAAGGTCAAAGGAACCTTCCGCAGGAGAGAGCATGATTATCTCTTCAGAGTTAAGTTTAACGCTTGCTCCTCCAAAGTTTAGCTTTCCATCTTCTAAATCTATTTTCCCAAAGTCCACAATTAGTATCCCTTTTTGAGTTCTGAATTCCCTGAAAGATGCGTTTATTTTACCTTCTCTAATTTCTAAGCTAGCATATATAGGGACTAAGAAACCTCTGATTTCAGCCTCTCCTTTGATGCTTCCTTTGATAAACTTACTACCAGCTCCCTGCAACGCATAAGACAGTCTTAATAAGCTTCCTTTTATTTCCCCTTGCCACTTTCCTTGAGTGTGGAAGCTAAAGTCTCTAAGAGAGACCTTCCCTGAACCCTTTAGTTTTTCTTCTATTGTATAGCTGAATGTTACGTCCTCGTCTTTGATCATCCCCCTCAACAAACCGTTCTTTAATTCAAAATCTCTATACTTTACGTTTTTCAGCTCGCTAACAAATTCTCCCCCAAGTTTCCCGTCCAGCCTATTAAGGTAAAACTCTGATAGAGTCTGCAGTTCTAAGCCCTCGCTTTTTGCTCTCCCTTCAAGTTTACCGTTTAAATTGACTTTTTGTCCATCAACCTGAATAAATATCTGACCTATTACATCTGAGACTTCTAAATCCTTCTCCTTCCAACTAAATCCCTCTAAATCTACTTTACCCCTAAAAACCCTTTCGGTGATGGTTCCCTCACCACTTACTTGAAAGCCATTACCCTTTCCTACAATCTGATAGCCGGAATTTTTAAGGCTTAAGTTGAATGTTAAATTTCCCATCTTTCTACCGTATACAAAAATATTCAGAGCGGAACCGTCCCCTGTGGTCTGTAGATCACCCTTTAGGTAGGATAGATCCCCTTCATAAAAAATCGTCGCACTCAGCCTATCGTCCCAATACGGAAAGCCTTTTACACTTAGCTTCCCTATAAAATCCCTTCCATCAAACCTACCCTTGATATAAAACATTTCAGAAGTAAACTCTATTTCACCCTCCTCTCCTTGACCGTAGCGGGCTTCTAACTTTACCCTTGCTGTTTTAAGGTTTATATTATCTACCGACAAACTTTGGATGTTTCCATCCAATTTTATGTTTTTTTCTATGAGATTAGCAAAAACATTTCCAGAAAAAAACCCTGAAATTTTCCTCTCAACAGAAAATAAACTTTCATCAATAGCTAATCTATCCAGCGCTAACTTAAGCGTTCCATTGTCAAAGTCGTATTCCAAATTTCCTCTTATACCATTGCCATCAAGGCTAAGTGAGATCTGGTTCTTTTTCCCCAATACGTAGGTATACTTTCCACTTCCTTTCAGATCTGTGTAGAACTTGTCCTTTATTTTAAGGTTATCCGTCTGAAGCTCTAAATCCGCTTTTATGCTGGTGTAATCTATATAGCCTTTAGCTTTAATGTTGATAGGGTCAATGCTATAAGCTCTACCGGAGGACTCCTTTATAAAACCTGTGGCGATAAAGTTCCCTTTCCTTCCTCTCCAGCTCCCGTTTAGGTTAAAAAAGTACTTCTCACCTATGACCTCTGCAGATACCAGATTAAAGATAGGCCCATTCAAATAAGCTTCTTTGACCAGCACTTCAACTTTATCTGATTTACCTCTTCTTATGTAATAGGCAACTGCCCCGCTCTCGGCTAATAATTTCCTGTTGTTCAAATGAGTATTGCCTACGAATACAGTTATGCTTTTAGAACTGGGTGGTGAATTTACAGAAATGTAAGCTTTATCTAAACTTATGTTTAATCTATTCAGAAACTTGGTTAAATTTGTAAAATCATAATCAAAAGGCTTTTCGGTGGTCTTCAATGACACTATAATGATGGAAACCTCCTTTACTTTCAACTGGTTCTCATAGAGAATTAGATCCTTCAATCTCAAAAAGTAGGTTTTATTTCCCAAATTGGGGATAAAGAATAACAGCTCTTTTAACCCAAAGCTCCTTTCCTTCAGGTTTATTTCAGGTCCCTCAAGTTTTAGTTCAACTTTATAAAGTATTATATAGGGCTTTACGAATACAAAATAGATAAACAGAATAAATAACAGTGCATATCCAATATACTTCATTCAAGTCCATACATTTTCAAGTTTTCTTTTATGAGTTTTATTAAATCCAAAGGAGTGTTTATGGGATAATCAAGTTCCTCTAGGACCTCTTCCGCCAACCTTCCCTTTATGTAAACTTTTTTAACTTTTTCCTTTATATCCTGAGGAGACTCTATAGGAAAGTCATTCCATTTTAACTTTTTCAGAATTAAGTACGCCCAGGTTATATCCAAGGCTTTCACAAGACTTTTAGAGAGTTCTAGTGATAGTCTAACGTCGTCTAAACCATTTTTTATTAGTCTGTAGGCTATTTTTGCTACGCTTCCTGCGGTCTGGATGTTCATATCCTTTCCTTCCTTTTCTGAAACTCCCTCTGCCGTAATCACTCCCATGGTGGCTTTTGACGGTTCAGCTCTTAAAATGTTCTTTACTGTTTGAAGGGTAATATTCAACTGCTGGGCTATTTCTTGTTCTGTCTTCATATGCTCTTCTTTCAAAACTACAGTATAACAAGCTATGAGGAGTGAGGGAAGCCAGTTTGTAATTTTGTGCTCTACCAGATTCTGCAAACCACCCAATATATCCACGCCTTTTAGAAATACCCTTAAGATCAATACCTCCGTATTCTCTTCCGTCGGTTTGAAATTTACGTTCATGATCTACTCCTTTAAGAATCGGGGTGACGGGACTTGAACCCGTGACCTCTGGCCCCCCATGCCAGCGCGCTTCCACCTGCGCCACACCCCGTTACTTTCTTATTTTAGTACCCAACTCTGAAGTATTCAAGTACGTTAGCAATTTCCTACTAAGTTTGAGCTTAACACCAAACCCTTTTTTGTTTTTTCTTTTTACTTTTACTCTTTTCCAAGTGCCAAAGCCATTTATTTTAACGTTTTCACCACTACTTAAGCTTAGGCTTACTTCCTTAAGCAGAAGGTTTAAAGCTTTTTCAATCAACGATTTAGAGAAAACAGGCATTTTTTCATGACATCTCTGTATTATATCCTTTTTTGTCATATTCATAACTTCATCTTTTTCTTTAAAAGCTCCCCTAAGGTAAACCCGCTTTCAGAGCCCTCGTTGATAATTTCTTCCGTTTTCTTCTCCTCTTTTGCGCTTAAGGTTATTTTTGAATTGGGGGTTATGTCAATTATACGCACTTCTACCTCGTCCCCAACTTTTATATCTTTTATATTATCGATTTCCGATAGAGGGAGCAATCCCTCTAATCCTTCTGGAAACTCCAAGAAGGCTCCAAAGGGATGTATGGAAGTTACCTTCAATTTAACCCTATCTCCAACCTTATACTTTTTAACAAAAGTATCCCAAGGGTTATCCTGTAGCTGTTTTATTCCAAGTTTTATGTATTTACCTTCAAGCCCTAAAACTGCAAACTCCCTCTCTTCCCCAATTGTGAGCACTTCTTCCACCCTGCCCGGCTTCAGCCAAGAAAGATCACTTCTGTGAATTATACCCTTCACTCCTTCCAGGTCTACTATTGCAGATGCACTTTCAAACTTCTCAACTTTACCTTTTATCTTGCTTCCCACTGGATGTTTCTTCAAGTATTCTTCCCAAGGTTTTGGGAGGGTCCTTTTTATGCTGAGAATAAGCTTTCTATGTTTCGGATCGAATTCCAAAACCTTAACATTGACCGTGTCCCACTTCTTCGGCATTTTGTTATCGTCCGCTACCTCATCCTTTGGAACAAAGCCCTCCACTCCTTCTAAAACCTCCACTAATACTCCTTTGTCTGTTATATCTGTTACTTTACCAGTGAGGATCTGTCCCTTGTTTATGAGTTCCTTAGCTTTATCCCACGGATTACCTTTCAATTCTCTAAGGCTTACAAAGATAAATTCTCCGTCTTTTGGAATTCTTTTTACTTTTACCTTTAGTCTTTCTCCTACTTCAGTATAGTTATAAGGGTTTTTGTCCCTACCCCAAGATAGTTCTTCTTTTGGTAAAAATGCTCTTAGTATATTCTTTACCAACAGTGTTATACCTTTTTCTGGATCTATTTTTATAACCTTTCCATCTATTACATCTCCAACCTTTAATTTAGCGAGTAGTCGCTCCTTCCTCTTTTTTCTAAGCTGTTCTATGAAATCTTTCTCACTCAAAACAATATTAACACCACTTTTTGATACTGAAAGCTCCTTAATTTTTGCTATTACCCTTGCATTCTTCCTCAAACCTCGTCTGGCCTCCTGTTTAGGTAGAATTGCTTTAAGCCCGCTAACATTCACTTTGTATTCATTCTCCAGCACTTCTTCTACCCTGCCTTCCACAAATTTACCCTTCTCATAAGCCGATTTAAGAAATCCATACAACCTTTCGCTTAAATACCTTTGGAAAGATAATACTGGTACACCCTTTGAGAATTTTACAAGTATGCCCTTTATTTCCTCATTCTCCTTTGCATCATCAGGAAGCTCCTCTCTGGGCATTATGGCTTCCACTTTATAACCAATATCAATGTATACTGTTCTCTCATCTATTTTCACTATTCTCCCTCTTACCACTTCTCCTTTTTTCAAGGTTTTGTTTATGCCAAGCTTTGTTTCCAAAAGGTTTTCGAACTTCTCTAATTCACTCATGAGAAGATTATTATAAAGCATGTTTTTTGAATGTATAATAAAAAAATTATGCTTTCCAAGAGAGTATCTCACATAAAGCCTGCCCCCACTTTAGCTCTTACTGCTAAGGTAAATCAACTGAAGAATCAAGGAGTAAATGTGATAGGTTTTGGTGCGGGGGAGCCAGACTTTGATACTCCAGAGTTTGTAAAAGAAGCATGTATAA
>Ga0197143_1002857_pt1 | contig 12149 bp, 12 predicted proteins | sample GBS70_MetaG_FD_148603 | JGI IMG/M metagenome (GOLD analysis project Ga0197143, IMG submission 148603) | Sediment microbial communities from Great Boiling Springs, Gerlach, Nevada, United States - GBS 70_MetaG | ecosystem: Environmental > Aquatic > Thermal springs > Hot (42-90C) > Sediment...
ATACTATTCTGCAGTAGAATCTGTAAAAGAAGACCCTGAACTACTAGACCTTCTAGAGAAAGCGTTAAATGAATGAAGATATATACCTCCCCATCTCCATTTATAGTAGATAGTAAAAATGGTCTTAGCTGATAAGATATCAACAAAAGCAAAATATCCATTTCTTCCAGAAGCTAAACAAGCCTTCATAGCGTCAGGGTTTGAGCTAGAATCTTTTAAAGATCCATCTACAAGACCTATAGTTGAGAGAGCATCCTCAAGAATCATTAATGCATTACTGCATGGAGAGAACGTCAACCCATATGAAGTTGTAGAAGATGATTTAACTGAGCTAGCATCCTTCCCACTTGCAATAATCCTAGCAGCAAAAACAAGCGATAAATATCTTCAGAGAAGATTCGCATTAGCAGAAGCATCTATAGCATACAAGAGGCTGAACATGGAAGGAGACCCTGAATTCATCTTAAGAATCGCTAGAGAAGTCTTCAAGATAGATGTAGAGTATGATGATACATACCCACCATACAGCTACACAGTAAGCTTGATAGACTACTTAAAATCTGCATCTAAATTCAATGACCCAGCCTGGAAGCTGGTAAACAGAATAGTAGTTAGAGGTAGAGTATACATAGAATCCCGTGAGCTTATCCGTCTTCTAAGAGATAAGATAGAAAGATATATTCTAGAGAATATTGAGAAAGCGGAGAAAGAAATTGGAAAACTACCAGAGAATCTTGAAGAAGCTGTAAAGAATATTAAAAACAAGATACCTGAAAGAAAAATTGAAGATCTAACATTAAAAGAAGGATCAAGACCTGAAGCATGGCCTCCATGCATGAAGTCGATATACTCTAAGCTTAAATCAGGTGAAAGTGTAAGCCATTTCGCAAACTTCATGATAGCAGCATTCCTAGTAAATACAGGGGTTCCCACAGAAGAGATAATCTCAATATACTCTCAGAGAAGCGACTTCAATGAAAGAATAGCTAGATACCAGGTAGAACATATCGCAGGAATGAAAGGTAGTAGGACGAGATACATTACGCCAAGTTGTAGTAAGATAAAGACTAACGGGTTATGTATTGAAGATGGAAGACTATGCGGAAACATTAAGAACCCGATGACATACTATAAGAGGAAGATAAGGGAGCTTAAGAGAATTGATAAAGATAAAGCTGAACAGACAGGAGAACACAATCAATCTAGCGGCTAGCCTAGCTGAAGAACTAGGCTCCCTAGAAGTATTCCCGATAATCAAGAATAATGAAATAGTACTAGATGATTCATCCTCAAGTAGAATCTTAAGCATTGAAGAAGTATTACCATACATCAGAAGAAGCCTAGAGAAATCAAAGACAAAGTATAGATACATACATGTTAAAGGAGAGACAATCTACATAGAAGATGTAGAAAGCGGAGAGAAAATATCTGAACCTCCCCTACTATTCTGCCCATTCTGTGGATACGCAACACAATATGAAGAAATATACTGGATACATGTAAAAAGCCATGGAGTAATCTAAAACATCATTCCTGGTCTTTAAGAAATATCTTTAATCCTAAATCTCTTTCCGAGATCCCGCTAATCCTTTTATAGTTAATTGCTGGATCAAGCTTATCCATGGCCCCTACTAGCTCATTATAAGTAGGTTCAAGCTTCTTATAGATTACCCCTACGGGATGCTTACCTTCTCTCTGAATAGATAAAACTAGATTAACTGCATCTCTAACATCCTCTAGCGGAGCCCCCTCTTCCTCAACATAAACTATCTTCTCTCTTAATTCTCTAACCGTTCTCATAAGATTAAAAGTGGGACAAACACTCAGTATATTGATTAATGAGAATCCACGATGATTAATCGCTTCCTTAAAGTATTCTTTTAATCTTTTTACATCACCAATAAAACCTTGAGCTACAAAAGTTACACCACTCACCAATGCTAAGAGTAGAGGATTAATAGGCTTCTCTGGCCAGCCTGATGGATAATTCTTCATTACAGAATAGATAGGAGTAGTAGGTGAAGACTGCCCCCTAGTATTTCCGAATACTCCATTATCTACAACAATATATGTTATCTCTACATTTCTTCTAGCAGTATGAACTAGATGGTTGCATCCAATACTATATGCATCTCCATCTCCTGAGACTCCTATAACCTTCAGCCTAGGGTTTGCAAGCTTTACTCCAGTCGCTGTAGGTAAAACTCTTCCATGTATTCCTTTAACAGCATTAGTATTAATGTAGCTCCAGATGAAGGTTGCGCAACCTATACCACATACTATGACGATCTCTTCAGGTTTAAGATTAAGCTCATAGAATGCATTCTTTAATGCTTCATAAATAGAGAAGTCACCGCATCCTGGACACCATCTAGGCTTAGCCCGCTCAAAAACATCCATTAAGCTCATCCACCTCCATCATAGACTAGTCCACGATAGATCTCTACAGGTCTAAACGGGCATCCATCAAACTTCCTTATACTCCTTAACTCAGCAGTCTTCGGAAGCTTTGAAGATACAAGATTCAAGAGTTGACCTGAAGCATTCTGCTCAATAACATATATCTTCTCAACATTCTTTAGAGTTTCTTCAAGCATCCTTGGAAGAGGCCACAACTGCTTCAAAGGTATATGCAGCATCATTCTACTAGATTTTCTAATCTTCTCTAAAGCTTCTTCTACAGCACCTCTACATGAACCAATACTGACAACAGCTTCACAAGCTTCAGCATCCCCTAAAACCTCCCATCCTACAGGGCTCTCTTCCAGCTCTCCTAATTTTCTCAACCTCTTTGTAGACATGTCAACATGTATCTTACCATCCTGCGTGCCTAAACCTTTAACATCATGCTCTACACTACTGGCTACAACTAGAAAACCATCAAGAGGCGGAGAAGGAATACCATCAGCTGAACCACTATAGCTAGGAAATACTTGTAGTAGACCTCCTCCGACACTGGAGACATTCTTACGACCTGAAGTTCTAGATGCTTCAAGCTTATCTAGAGTAAAATAATTCATTACGTAAACCTGGTCTAGCAACAATATTACTGGACACCTATATCTATCAGCAAGCTCGAAAGCCAGCATAGTCATACTATAATATTCTTCTATAGTGGAGGGGGCTAAAACAATCCTTGGAACATCTCCATGGGATGGATGTGTCGCTAAGTCTATATCTCCCTGCTCATAAGCTGTTGGCATACCCGTACTTGGACCAACTCTCTGAACATCTACAACTACTATAGGTATCTCAGCCATGGCTGCGAACCCAATCCCCTCAACCATTAAAGACAACCCTGGACCAGATGTTGCAGTCATAGATCTAGCTCCAGCATAACTTGCACCTATAATCATGCTGATTGCAGAAAGCTCATCTTCAACTTGGACAGCTAGACCCCCAACTTCTGGAAACCACTTCATAATCTTCTCCATTATACTAGTAGATGGTGTAATAGGATAGCCAGCGAAGAACTTGCATCCAGCAGATAATGCACCTAGAGCAACCATATCTGAGCCCTGCACAATACTCTTCGAGGCACTTAAGCTAGGTAGATCAAAGCTTTCTAAACCGCTCTCAATAAATAATTTGTATCCTGCCTCAACCCCTCTAAGATTAGATTCTAAGAGATCTTTCTTTGAAATCTTCTCTAAAACTATTGAGACAGAATTATATCCGAGTCCAAGCAATCCCGAGATAAAACCTACTACAACAATATTAGGTCTAGACTTAGCCTCCGATGATGTCTTCTTTAATGGTTGCCTAAAGACCCTGCAATTATATTGAGGGATGCTTAAACTTTCATCAATTAAGATTATGCTATCTCTTAACAGTAAATTATCAACATCTTTCACCCCAGACTCATCGAGTACAGCTAGAACATCTATTTTATCTGGAGGAGCACTAATCTCTACATCAGAGATTCTAATCTCTGAATAAGTAGATCCACCTCTAACAATTGTTGGAAACCATCTAAAAGTATACACGTTTAACCCTTTTAAAGCACATGCTCCAACTATAACTTCAGTTGCAAACTCTATACCCTGACCTGTCAGCCCAGCAATCCTTACTGAGACATCTTTCAAGACGACTTCATAAACAGATCGCAAACACTCTCTCAAAAATATTCCTAGAGACATCAAAGTCATAAGACATAACTAAAATGAGATAGAATAAATTCCGTAAGAAGAAAAATATTTAATATTTTAGGAAAGAATAAGGCAATTGTTTGCATAATTCGAAAAATGTCAAGAATAACTTTACTAGAATATACGATCTTAGAGTTGACTTACCTGTTAGATGAATTTTAGGTTTTAAAGAACAGCCAGCCCCTCAATGTATTGATTAAGATATATTTCCCGTTCAGTTTAGATCCGTAAATATACATTACAATCTTCTTATCAGGTTCATACTCTAAGAGCTTGTATTCACCTTTATCCCAGATCTTAACTATTCCTGCACCGTATCCTTCAACAATCTCACCTTCAAAGCCAGCATAAGATAACTCATGGTCAGCTTGAGGTATACAGAGCCTCTTCACACCCTTATCGATTGGAGGCTCTTTCCTCATCGCCCAAGACTTCAACACGCCTTCCATCTCGATCCTTAGATCGTAGTGGAGACCAGCCTTCTTTGCAAAATGTTGATGAATAACATATATCGGCATAAAAGCTCACTTTACTCTAAATAAGTATAGTCTACCATTCGCATACACACCATCTATAACTTTCTCATCTATGAGCCAAGAAATATAAGATTTTAAAGCTGAACTATACAAGAAGTACATTGGAGGAGATAATTCAAGCTTCAACTCTAATAGAATATTTGAGAAGAGTTCCTCAAAAGATATCTTGCTCTGAGCATGTTCTTCAATAAGTTTCCTAACTTTCATTATAGAGTTGAGATTAACATTGATAACATTACCTATATTCGAGGCGGGATCGAAATGGCAAGGTACATAGTATTTATGGTCTTCCTCCTTAAGCTTACTGAGTGTTTTTACAGCTTCTCGAACGTTGAAATGATACAACACCTTAAACTTCTCTACAAGATTCTCAGGGAATAAAGCATCACCGATAAAAAATATATCATCAGCAACTAAGCCATACATATTAAATGAATGACCAGCCAAGGCAACATATCTTAAATCGAGTTCTCCATCCACATCTTCACTTATTGTCTTGTAAACCTTAGAAGGCTTAGCCATGAAGAATTTCTCCCTCATACTCTCGGGAGGATAAGATCCATAGAGAAAGATAGGTTCAAGAACTGGATTCTCAATAAAGTATGACTCTATACTTGGAGCAATTATATTTGCTTCACATCTATCTAATATTATACGGTTTCCACCTATATGGTCTGCATGAGAATGGGTATTGAAAATATACTTAATCTTTAATCCAGCATCGTTAACGATGTTGATTATCCTCCTACCTTGATCTTCATCCAGCCCTGTGTCAACCACTATGCACCAATTATCTCTAACAATTACACCAATATTGGTCCTTCCAGGAATATAGTAAACATCCTCCACTATCTTCTTCAGTTCTCTAACAGGGCACATCTAAACATCATTAAAGAGATAACCAAGTTAATAATAATTACTTCTAAATAATTGAAATGTAGAGAGATTAAAGATAAAAATAGGGAAGAATCGAGAAATCTAGAGGAGAAGCTTGGGAGCATCTTTAAGAGAATTATTAAATAAACTACAAGATAGAGGCAAGATTATAACTATAGAAAACTCTGCATCTGTTAAGTTTGAGATACCATCTATACTAAAGAAACTCGACCCTAAACCCGTACTATTTGAGAAGATAACTGAATATCCAGACTTTAAGCTTATAGGAAATCTATGTGCAGATAGAAGCCTCCTAGCAGAAGCTATTAATACTTCTCCACAAGAACTCAGGATAAAATTAATTCAAGCATTAGAGAACCCTAAAGAGAAGAAGATAGTTGAGAATCCTCCATGCCAAGAAGTAGTTATTGATAATCCAGACTTAACCCGTCTCCCATTTATCTGGACTGGGCTGAGAGATCGTGCACCATACATAACTGCAAGCATAATAGTTGCTTACGATAGAGAGTATGGTTATAATGCAAGCTATCATAGACTTATGCTTCTAGATAAAAAAAGAATAGCAGCTAGAATCGTTCCAAGACATCTCTATAAATATATTGAGAGAGGATGTAGAGAAATAGCTATAACTATTGGGAACCATCCAGCATTCATGCTTGCAGCCTCCATAACCTCAAGCATAGAATTAGATGAACTCTCAGTAGCCTCATCATTATCAGATATAAGATATGCGAAAACACTAACGAACAATCTCTTAGTTCCAGCTGAATGTGAGATAGTATTAGAAGGATACATTACAGATGAATATACAGATGAAGGACCATTCCTAGATATTCTAGGAACATACGATATAGTTAGAAAAGAAAGAATAATAGAGATAAGATGTATAACTATGAGGAAGAACCCGATATTCCAGTATATACTGCCAGCAGGCTATGAACATAAGAATCTAATGGGTCTGCCTAGAGAAGCAACAATGTTCTATGAAGTTAGTAAGGTATGTGAATGCCTAGATGTTAGACTAACACCTGGAAGCGGTGGATGGCTTAACGCAATAGTCAAGATAAGAAAGAAGAATGATGAAGACGGTAAGAAAGCTATAGAAGCAGCATTCAGAGGACATGAAAGTCTAAAATATGTAGTAGTAGTAGATGAAGATATAGATATCGATAACCTTGAAGAAGTTGAATGGGCCATATCTACAAGAACCCAGCTAGATAGAGACCTAGTAATAAAACCAGGTCAGAAGGGATCATCGCTCGACCCCTCAGCAGATCAAATTACGAGATTAACATGTAAAGCTGGAATCGATGCAACGATCCCATTAACAATAGGAGATGAGAAATTCCGAAAAGCCATCATACCTGAAGTAGATATAAAGAGATTCTTTAAGGATGGATAAGCAACTACAATATTCATGGTTTTGACTCAAGCTTAATATAATTCAATAAAATTCTAAACTATGATAGGCTCTCCAAGAAATATGTGTGGTGGATAATGTATCTAACCCGAGAAGAAGAGAAGATGCTCAAAGGCGAGATGGGATATGCAAAACAAGTAGCTATGGAGATTCTTTTAGCCTTAGGGGAGATATATGGAGCAGAAAAGATGGTGTTGATAAAGAGTGCCCAGATATCAGGGGTATCATATATGAATCTAGGTGAAGCTGGAGTAGAATGGCTTGAAGAATTGTCTACAGATGGTAAAGTAGAAGTATATACAACATTGAATCCTGCTGGAATGGATATTGAGAGATGGAGGGAGATGAGTATAAGTAGAGAATTCGCTGAAAAGCAGATTAGGATAACCAACGCATACACTAAGATGGGCATCCATCTAACCTTAACATGTACACCTTACCTTGCAGGAAATAAGCCAAGTCTAGGAGACCACATAGCATGGGCTGAGAGCTCAGCAGTAGTTTACGCCAACTCAGTGATCGGAGCTAGAACCAATAGAGAAGGTGGACCAAGCGCATTAGCTTCTGCATTAACTGGTAGAACACCATACTATGGGTTACATATTACTGAAAATAGAGCTTACTCTTTAAGAATAAATGTTCCAAATCTTAGAGACGAATATGATTTCGCTCTACTAGGATATATCTCAGGAAAACTCTGCAAAGGAAGGATACCTATGTTTTCTAGAGTAGAATCTGCTAATCAAGTTGAACTTAAAGCTCTTGGAGCAGCATTGGCAAGCACAGGAGGAATAGCAATGTTCCATGTTGAAGGATTAACTCCAGAATATATGCTGCCTCCACAAGATAGAGTTGAGGAAATAGATATAGAAGAAGGAGACCTTAAGAATGCTGCAGAAGAATTAAATGATAATGTTGAACCAGACTTGATATTTATCGGATGCCCACATGCTTCTCTTGAAGAACTGATAATGGTTATGCAGAGACTTAGAGATAGAATCGTTAAGAAAGAGATGTGGATATGTGTTTCAAGGTCTATTAAGGGATTAGCTGAAGAACTTGGAATTTACCAGAAGCTTGAAAGGCTTGGTGTAAAGATAGTATGTGATACATGTCCAATAGTAGCACCTATCAGTAGCCTAGGGGTAAAATCTATTGCTACGAATTCTGCGAAAGGTGTATGGTATTCTAGAAACCTCAACAAAGTAAAAGTTAAGATTGCTAGATTAACAGATTTAATCGAAGAGGCAGTTAGATAATGTATCTAGAAGTTAAGGGTAGAGTAATCAAGGATGGATATGTAGAAGGTGAAGCATTGAAAACAAGGGAGCCTATAAGCTTCTTTGGAGGAGTAGATCCTGAAACAGGATTCGTGGTTGAGAAAGGTCATGAAATAGAAGGTGAAACAATATCTGGGAAGATACTTGTCTTCCCATATGGTAAAGGCTCAACTGTAGGCTCATATATACTGTATAGACTTAAGAAAAATAATAGAGCTCCAATCGGAATAATAAATCAATACTGTGAACCGATAGTTGCAGTAGGAGCAATAATCTCCAACATACCTACAGTCGATAAAATAGATATAGCCTTAATAGAAACAGGGGATTATATCGAAATAAAAAGAGAAACAGTAATTATTAGAAAACCTGAACGATAAAAACCTACTCAATACATACTGTTACAAGTAGATTTTTTAACGAGAATCACATATTATTATATGGGAAAATTTTGCTTATCTACACGAGATTTCATGGTAGAGGTGGGCAAGGAGTAAAAACTGCAAGTAGAATCCTTGGAAACGCAGCACACTTTGAAGGATACTATACACAAGACTTCCCAATATATGGAGCTGAGAGAAGAGGTGCACCAGTTGTAGCATTTACTAGAATCTCTGATGAATCTTTACCAGTACCGGAGAGAGGATACATCTTCAACCCAAACTTAATCATACTCGCAGATGAGTCTCTACTAAACGACCCGATAGTTAATCCTCTCGCAGGACTCCAAAGAAATGGAACGCTCTTCATAAATACTGGTAAGCCGGTGGATAAGATCTTTACCGGTAGAGATGATGTAAGAATAGTTGGAGAAGATTTAATCGGTTTATCCTTGAAATATGTAGGAAAGACAATTCTCAGTACTGGTCTAGGAGCTGTAGCCGCTAAACTAACAGGTTTAATCAGGTGGGTCTCACTAGAAGAAGGAGTAAAAGAAGAACTTCTCGAGATCGGTATAAGAGGAGAGATGCTTGAAAAGAACATTCTCTTAGCTAAAGCATGTTTTGAAAGAATTTATCCAGCCTCTCTACCTATGCCGAAGCTGGCTGAACCAAAGAAAATTGTAAAGATTAACTGGATGCCTCCAAACTTAACAATTCCTGAGATAAGAAATGTAGGAAATACAAGAGTGAGAAAGACAGGTAACTGGAGAATCTTTAAACCAATACTAAATCTCGAGAAATGCACTAAGTGTGGAATATGCATAATCTATTGTCCAGAAGGAGTTATAACGATGACTAGCAGTGGACCAGAAATAGATTATGAAAACTGTAAAGGATGCTTGATATGCTTTAATGAATGCCCTGTAAAAGCATTCAATTATATTAGAGAGGTTGAAGCAGCATGATGAGAACTAAACTCATATCAGAACTTAAACCTAGAAGAGAGATAACTCCATCTATTACTGGAGCTAAGATGATGACTGGCAATGTTGCAGCAGCATGGGCTGCAAGATTAGCTGAAGTAGATTATATTCCAGCTTACCCTATTACACCTCAAACAGAGATTGTAGAAACCCTCTCACAATGGATTGCCTTAGGAGAGATGAATGCAAAATTAACATTCCTAGATTCTGAACATTCAATGCTAACAGCTGCTGGAACAAGTTCTCTTGCAGGTGCGAGAGTATTTACTGCGACATCTAGTCAGGGGCTACTATACGGGTTTGAGATGCTCTACAATATTGCGGGATGGAGAGCTCCAATAGTATTAGTCAATGTGAGTAGAGCTGTAGCTGCTCCGATAACCTTAGAACCAGATCATAACGATTTCTTATCTACTAGAGATACAGGGTTTATACTTCTACAAACTGAAACATGTCAAGAAGTTCTAGACCTTATACTGTTGGCATATAGAGTTTCAGAAGATCATAGAGTCTTACTACCATCGATAGTAAATCTTGATGGATTCCATCTATCCTTTACTCGGGAACCTGTAAAGCTTCCTGACGTAGAAGAGGTAAGAAGCTTCCTCCCAACATATAATCCTCCCTACCCATTTAGAGCAGGTAAACCCTCAGCTAAAGGTGTAGCAGTCTTAAGACCTCCACTATACAGCTTCTACAAATACCAGATGCATCTCTCATCGCTTAATGCGATAAAAGTATTCAAAGAAGCATGTGATGATTTCGAAGCATATTTTGCGAGAAGATACGATGTTGTTGAGAAATATATGGTGGATGATGCAGAGTATGTCTTCGTTATGATGGGATCTTTTACCTCAATAGGGAAAAAAGCTGTAAAGATGATGAGAGAAGAAGGATTAAGCGTAGGCTTACTAAAGCTTAGAATGGTCAGACCATTTCCTACACAAGATATAAGGAGAGCACTTGAAGGAAAGAAAGCAGTTGCAGTAATCGATCAGAACATCTCTCCAGGCTTCGGTGGAACATTATTCGCAGAAGTATCTTCTACACTCTACAATGTAGAGAAGAAGCCTAGAGTCGTCCTCCCAGTAATAGGAGCGATTGGCGGAAAAACATTATCAGTAGATGAATTTAGATACATAGTAGAATTAATGATGAAATATGAACAGAGAGGCGAGCCTGAACCAATCCTATTATTTAGAGAAGATGAGCTTAGAGAAGTAGAGTCATTATTGAAGTTGGGGGTTGGAGAATAATGTCTAGAACAAGGTTCTCAACTCTGAAAGATTTACTAGGTGAAGATTACGTAGAACCTGGAACACCGCTATGTGCAGGATGCGGTGCAATAATAGCCCTTAGATTGTTCCATAAAGCTCTAGGAGGTAGAGTAGTCTGGGTAAATGCTGCAGGATGTATAACACTCTTAATAGTATATCCATTCACTCCATTAAAGTCTTCATGGATGTATACAGCGATGGCATCTGCTCCAGCAGGTGCTCAAGGAATACGGGATGCATTAGATATCTTAATAGAGAAAGAAAGGATTCCTGTTGAAGAAGACTTAAAAGTAGTAGTGGTAACAGGTGATGGAGCAGCGTCTGACATAGGTCTTCAAAGTACGTCTGGAGCAATACATCGAGGTCTAGACTTCTACTATCTCTGCTATGATAATGAAGCATTCGGGAACACAGGCTTCCAATACTCTGCTGCAACACCGTATGGATCTAGAACTGCAACCTCTCCACCTACACCGCTTATACCCGAAGGATATAGAGGTAGGAAGAAAGACCTTTTCGAGATATGGAGAGCGCATAAACCACCATATGTAGCCACGGTATCGCCGTCCCACCCGATGGATATGATTAGAAAGATTGAGAAAGCTGAAAAATATAAGGGGCCTAAACTCTTTATATCTATTTCGCCATGCCCGCCAGGCTGGATAATCGAAACCATGGATACAGTTAAGCTAGCTAAGCTAGCTGTTGAGACAGGGATATGGCCTCTAAAAGAAGCTGTATACGGTGAAGTACATCATACATATATTCCTAGACGATTAAAACCTGTAGAAGAATACTTGAAGATCCAGGGAAGATTCAAGCATCTCTTCTATCCTGTAAGGAGAGACGATGTTATAGCTAAGATTCAGCGTGAAATAGAAGAATACTGGAGAATAGTCTATGATAAAGAACTAGGAAAAGAAGATTCAGGATTAACCTAAATCGAGAAATTCAAAACCAATAATGATTTAGCCTCTCTTTTCCAGTATTATAATGAAGTGTTAAATATATAGTCAATCTTTGAAAAACAAGAGAGAAAGTTTTATCAGTTTCTGCAGCCTTCATCACTTCTCAGCGTACCTCGAGGTCATCATCTTTCCTAGATCTTTTAAGTTGTTTCTTAAATTTTAACATTGAATAATGTTTGAGCTATCGCACCTACTAAGAAGGATCCATAGAATATCATTCCAGCTATCAGAACTATTGTTACGATTATTGAAGGTCT
>Ga0197143_1002858_pt1 | contig 12148 bp, 17 predicted proteins | sample GBS70_MetaG_FD_148603 | JGI IMG/M metagenome (GOLD analysis project Ga0197143, IMG submission 148603) | Sediment microbial communities from Great Boiling Springs, Gerlach, Nevada, United States - GBS 70_MetaG | ecosystem: Environmental > Aquatic > Thermal springs > Hot (42-90C) > Sediment...
TCTTGCCTAGAGATCCTAAAACCTTGCCAAATTTTTGTGCTATGAGCGGCATGAGTTTTGCATTAGCAACAAAAAAATCGTACTGCTTTGCCAATTTCCTTAAATCTGCAACACTTAATCTTTCAATCTCATTTTTTGTGATAGAATAAACATGTGGCGAAGGATGTTCCAAAAAACCAGCTATTTTTTTCTTTGGTCCATGTGGCAAAATAATAAAAATTTCTAAGCTCTCGCGTTTTGGATCAAAATCTTTCAAATTTATTATCAAATCTACACTTTGATCAAATCTTCTTTTCTTGTTTATTCTTCTTAACTCTTCTAATGTTTTTCGAAAATTCATTTCTTCCTCCTACCGACAGGGTAGTGCGAACGGAAAAATAAATAAAAAAACAGCCTTTATAAAAATTTCCTTTTTATAATTTCTTTTTTGTTTCCAACACAGCTAAGTATTCTTTAATTCTTTCTATTATCGTTGCTATATAGAACTTTTCTATTTTCTTCGCAAAAATATTTTCCAGACTATCAAATTCCGCAATTCTATACTTATTATTTTCTTTTTCAACCAAAAAAAGATCGCGCAACCTCTTCAGTTGTCTCCTTATGTTAGAATCTGCGATGCCTTTTAGTTCCAAATTGTGACGTTTTCTGTTTTCAATCACAAATTTTTTTATTTCCTCTAAATCAAGCTCTTTCTTGCTTTCTCTATTTTCGAACAAAACTTGCAAAATATCTACGATAATGTCGCGAGAATCTCCCGGCTGTAACAAGCCCAGGCTAAGACAGATTTTTTTCAAAAGCTCTCGTTGTCCTAACTCATAAGGTTTTTCGTATTTTCTCAGAGTAATTTCTGCTAGGGGCCTTTCTTTCATAATTCTTTTTTGTATGCAAATCTTTATAAATTTATAGCAATCGATTAAATAATGGAACTCGTCGCTTTGCTTTCATACGGAAGGGGAAGCTGGGGCCAAGTTGCTGGCCTTGTCAATCGAGGCTCTTGGGACAAAGTAGTGTTGATTTGTAACAAATTTTTCAAAAGCTCTATCGGAAAATTTGATTTTGCTAAAAAAGCAGAAATAATAACCATAGATTTCGACAAAGCAATCAAAGAAATTATCAAAGAAATAAAAGGGAAATTGAAAGGAAAATTCAGCGGAACAGAAGTAGCATTATCTATTGCTTCGGGAGAAGGCAAAGAACATATGGCTTTGATTTCTGCCTTGCTCCAGCTTCCCGTAGGCATCAAATTTGTAGCATTGACCAGAGATGGCATAATAGAATTTTAGACCAAAAACGTTTCAAAAAAAAATAAAAAAACATAAAAAATAACAAAAAAAGAAAATTAAATATGATCAACACTTTTTCTTTTTTTTTGTTTTTTTCTTTGCCATTTTGCTCCTCTTTTGATTTAGTTGTAAAAAATAATAGCGGTTCTTCTTTATATAATTTTCTCTATAAAAATGTTTTTAATTGAAATGGACCCGTCGAGATTCGAACTCGAAACTCCTCCCTGCGAAGGAGGCGTCTTACCATTAGACTACGGGCCCGTTCAAAATGCTTTCATCAGCCAGGCGATCCCTAATGCAAACAAAATCAACAAAACAAAGAAAGCCACAATTTTATAAATATTTTCTGCAACTTTTTTTGATTTTGTAAGACCAAGCACAGCAACATAAACAAAACGGCCCCCGTCGAGCATGCCAAAAGGCAACATGTTTATTAATGCAACTGAAATGCAAATAATTACCATCCACCATAAAAAATTGAAGAAAAACATAAAAGTTTCAGTATCATATTTGGAATCATAAAACATAAAAGGATTTCTTGCTGGCGAACTCAAGTCCTGGATAATTTTGGCAAGGCCTCTTACGGGGACGAAAGCAGAACCAAGCCCTACAAAACCTCTGCTTTTATTTGTAGGATGTTCTTCTGCAATAATTTCATATTTTCCTTTTGTTGTTTCTATTACAACTACCTCGTGCGGTTTGATTTGGGAAAGATTTTTGAAAATTTTGTCGTAATGACGTGCGGGAATGTTATTAATTTTAACAATTTCGCCAGAAAGATTTGCTCTTATTAACGGACTATCGTAAAAAACAAATATACTAGAAACATTCTTTCCTAGCTGTTCTTTCAGGAGTTTTTCTGTCAAGTAATAGCTGCTGTTCGTAGTGTAAATTTTTACTAACTTGTAGGAATCGCCAAGTACAGAAAGAATTTCTTCTCTCTCAATAATAGTAGAATCTAAACTGAAATTGCGAATTTCGCTTGTGTTTATAATTGTTCCCGCATAAATAATGTTAGAAGGATAAGTGCTCAAAACAAAAAAGAGTTGTAGGAAAAAGAAAAAGATAATAGCGCAAAGAAAATTTGCAAAACTTCCGGCTGAAAGTATTGCTAGTTGTTGTTTCGGCTTCTTTTTTTTCATCGCTTTTTCATCCGGCTCGACAAATGCCAAAAGAAAAGGACCAAAAAAACCGAAACCCGTAGCTTTAATTTTCAATTTATAGAAAGAAGCAAAGATCCCATGAGAAAATTCGTGTGTTATAGCAATAACTGCTATAATTAGGAGCCAGTATGTAAAATAAAAAGGGGGTAATGGAAGCCTAAAAATTTCTGGAAGGTAAGGCACAAGAGGCATTATTGGCGGGACTTTTGGCACCGCAACTGCTTTGAATAACATCTCTGCAGTCTTATACAAAAGAAAAATAGCCATTATTGTGGCAATAAAACCAAAAGCTATTGAAAAATAGCTTATTATTCCCAAAAGAGAAGAAAATTTTTTACTGAATTTATTTATAAAGTTTATACCTGTTTTCGTTTTGTAAAGTAGAAAAACCTTCGACTCGATTTTCAGTTTCTTTCTTTTTTTGTACAAAAACAAACCGACAGCCAAGCAAAAGAAAAGCAAAAAGATCAAATCAAAAATTATAAATGCCATCTTACTTCTTTGTTTTTTTGCTCTTTGGTCTGCATCTTACCTTTCCTTCCGAAACTTTTCTCGGTAGAGCTTTAATTTTCGAGCCACAGCGTCTACAAACAAACATCCCGTGAAATAATCTTGCGTATGCGGCTTCTATCTTTGTTTTTACCATTTTACGATATTCTCTTTATTATTTTTTTACCTTCGACATCCCAATACTCGACTTGCGAACCTTCTCTAATTTTTTCTAGCAGATCTGAAGCAACAACAGCTTCTACTGTCTCAAAACTTTCCAAATCCATTACATTGGCTGTTGCATTTTGTTTATTGAAATTCAAGACCTGGCCCCTCTTTTTTTCTATTATTGGAATAGCTACACGCTCAGCACCCGGCATCACCACAATACGCTTTTTTTCGTCAATAATGCCTATTGCCTCTATTCTGCACTTGCTTGCGCCGTGCTTTCCAGTTTTACTTATATCTACTGCTTTCACAACGCAAGGAGTGCCCTCAATCATTGCAAAGTTTCCTGGCTTTAGCTCGGTAGCAAGTTTAAAAGGCATGTCAAAAAGAAAAAAAAGTTATTTATAAAGATTTTGCTATTTTTATCTGACTCTTACCTCTTTTCTTTCTTTTTTCCACTTTTTTTTCTGTTTTCTTTCCAGAAAGCAAATCTTTCAAAATTTTTTCGACTTCCTGCTCTTCGGCTTTTTTCTCTTTTTCTGAAAATTTTTTTGGAAAAAACTGCTGTAATGCTTTTTCTAAATATGTAGCCTTTAACTCTAAATCCGCGATTTTCTTGAATAAAATTGCTAAAGCGATCCATAGCTGGGCCCTGCCTTTATCTTCTGCCTCGTCTATTGCATATTTATGCGAATAACTTTCCCGAATCGCTTTCTCCAGATAATAACGGAGCTCTTTATTTAGTTTTTCTCTCCACATAAAACTTTCAAGAAATGGCAATATTTAAAACTTTCGTATGATGTAACAATAAAGTGACAAAAAGGAAAAAAGCAAGAAATCAAACAAAATAAAACAAAAACAGAAAAGATTTAAAAACAATCCATTTTTATTCGAAAAATGAAAACAAAAAAACACGATTTCGTTGAGCTAGATTTTAGTGCTTACACTAAGGAAGGGCTGCTATTTGATACAACGCGACAAGAAGACGCAAAAAGAGCAGGAATAGAAAAAGGACATTTCGAACCAATCGTGGTTTGCATAGGCGAAGGAATGGTGCTCAAAAGTTTAGATAAAGCATTAGAAAATAAAGAAGTTGGCAAGGATTACGAACTTGTTTTGAAGCCAGAAGAAGCTTTCGGAAAAAGAATCCCGCAATTAATAAAAACGTTTCCTATTAGTGCTTTCACAGAAAAACCAATTCCCGGAATGTTTGTTGATGTTAATGGAATTGTTGGAAAAGTCATATCCGTCACTTCCGGCAGAGTTGTTGTAGATCTAAATAATCCTCTTGCTGGAAAAGAAGTCATTTACAAGTTCAGGATTAATAGGATCATAAATGAAAATAAAAAGAAAATTGAGGCCATAGCAAAAATTTTCAATTTAGAAATAAAAGATATTGAAGAAAAAGAGGGTAAAGTAATCATATCGTTGAAAAATAAAAATATAAGCATTGAAGCATTCAAGAAAAAAGTAAAAGAGCTCGTTGGAGTTGACACAGAAATAATAGACAAAGAAAAAGAAAATGCGAACAGCTGACGCTCAAACAATATTTAACTGAAGAATACTAAAATTTATATACTTTGCAATCAAATAAGTAAAAAGCAAAATGGCAGAACTATTTGGATTGAAAAAAGAAACAACAATAGAAATAGATAAAGAACTTGAAGAAATTATCGCAAAGCAAAAGGCATCAATCAAAGTATTTGGTTGCGGCGGAGCAGGAGGAAATACCTTAACAAGAATGAAAGAAATCGGAATCAAAGGGGCCGAGCTCATAGCTGTAAATACGGATGCACAAGATTTGCTTTATACTTATGCAGATTCAAAAATTCTTATTGGAAAAGAACTTACACACGGACTTGGAGCTGGAAGCAATCCCCAAATTGGAGAAGAAGCTGCACATGAATCAGAACATGAAATAAAGCAAAAATTGCAAGGTGCCGACATGGTTTTCATTACTTGTGGCCTGGGAGGAGGCACGGGTACGGGCGCTGCTCCTGTAATTGCAAGTCTAGCAAAAAAAATGGGGATATTAACTATAGCTGTCGTTACACTTCCATTTACAATAGAAGGACAAAGAAGATACGAAAATGCTATGTTGGGTTTAGAAAAACTAGAACAGAATGTTGATACGCTTATAGTTATTCCAAATGATAAGCTGCTAGAACTTGCCCCGGACTTGCCGTTGCATACGGCATTCAAAGTTGCTGATGAAATTTTAACCAATGCTGTCAAGGGAATAGCAGAACTTGTAACAAAGGCAGGTTTAGTTAATCTTGACTTTGCTGACATTAAAGCAGTAATGTTAAACGGGGGCGTAGCAATGATCGGTGTGGGAGAAAGCGATTCGCAAAACAGAGCCATCGAAGCTGTAGAAAAAGCTTTGGAAAATCCTCTTCTTGACGTTGATATTACCGATGCTACCGGCGCTCTTATCAACATTATAGGCGGCTTAGATTTGACTTTAGAAGAAGCAAAAAAAGTAATTGAAACTGTAGGAAAAAGAATTAATCCAAATGCCAAGCTAATATGGGGGGCCCAACTTAGCGAGGATATGGACAAAACCCTTCGTGTTTTGTTAATTGTTACGGGAGTTAAAAGTTCTCAAATATTGGGGCCTAAAGCCAGAAGAGCTGACAAGCTTTTGAAAGAAATGGAAGAAGAACTGGGAATCGATTTTGTGAGCTAATTTTAAAATGATTATAGTGGACAAAAGAGAAAAAAATTCTTTAGTTCTTGCTGGATTGTTAGAAAGAAAAGAAGAAATAAAAATTGAGCGTTTGGAGGTAGGTGATTATATTATTGGCGATATTGCTATCGAAAGAAAAACTATGCAAGATTTTATTTCGAGCATGTTAAACAAAAGGCTCCTGAGGCAGCTAGAAGAGCTAAAGCAATATCCGAAACAGCTCTTGATTGTTGAAGGAATTGACGAACGTTGCCATGACTTCGGAAAATTAAATCCCAATGCAATAAGAGGAATGTTGCTGTCGATTTTGTTTGATTTTAATATTCCAATAATCTTAACAAAAAATCCGGAAGAAACTGTCGAATTTTTAATTCTTTTAGAAAAAAGGCAGAAAAAAAGCAAAAAAGAAATTTCATTAAAAGCAAAGAAAAAAGTTTTCAACTTAGCACAACAACAAGAGTTCGTTCTAGAAAGTTTTCCTGGAATTGGACCTGTAACAGCTAAGACTTTGTTGAAAAAATTCAAAACAATAAAAGCAATAATCAATGCGACACCCAGAGAACTAGAGAGAGCAAAATTAAGCAAAAATAAAATTATAACAATAGAAAGAATTGTTAATTCCGAGTATGTCGCTTAACTCAATTCAAACTCTTTGATTGTTTCGTAAATAGGTCCCTTACTTGTCAAAGTAGATTTTTCCAAGGAAAATTTCTCGATCGAAAATTTTATTGGCTCCACGATGATCTCTTTTAATTTTTTTATGAACTCCTTTTTGTCTTTGACAGATTTAACTCGCGCAAGAGTGATGTGGCTTTCAAATTTTTTCTCCCTTCTAAATTTTTCTTTTTCCAACAAAGAATCGATCTCTTCTTGCATCTTCTTAATTTCTTCTGCTGGCTCGACACCAATCCAAATGACCCGAACAAAATTTATCGAAGGAAAAACTCCAAGCTTGCCCAGTCTTGCCTCTAGTTTTCTCATTTTCACTTGCTCCAAAGCTCTCTTTATTTTATTAATCTGAAAATCGCTGATTTCGCCAAAAAATTTCAGGGTCAAATGCAAATTTTCTTCTTCAACCAGTTTCATTTTTCCTTCTGGAAGTTGTTTCTGTATTTCAACAAGTTTTTTTCTTACGTCTTCTGGCAATCTAATCGCAAGAAAACATCTCATTTTTAATGTGAAGCGTGCAATTTAGATTTTCCACTTACAAGTTTCATTTCGTTTTTCATTTCTTCCTTTGCCAAATTCAACAGTATCAAACAACCCATAATCACGAATATTCCAACAATGCTAAAAACAGGCGTAAATCCAAATTTAGAAGCAAGCCGCGCACCAACAAAAGCAGCCAAAGCACTTCCAAAGCCAACGCTAGAAGAATAAATTGCCCACTCAAAACCTTTCCTGCCTTTGGCGAGATTATTCGCAAAAAGAGAAAACCAAGCGGGATTAGCCAAGCCAGCCCCCAAACCATGGACAAAAGAAGCAATATAAATATGAGTGACGTGGCTAGAGAATAAATATATAAAAGGCACTGTTGCAATCAACGAGGTCCCTAAAATAAGCATAGAATAGCGATGTTTTGGTTTTGCAATATAAGCGAAAACAAGCTGCAAGCTACATCTGACAATAATTGTTATGGCTGTTGCAAGCCCCGCAGCAGCCACGCTGCCCCCGATCAAATTTTCTTTAATGAATATTGCCATAATGGGAGAAATCAAAGCAAAGCCGGTAAGCACAAAAATATCTGAAAAAATCAAAAGTTTAAGCGTTCTGTTCATTTTTCTAAGTATTTGATTATGCCAGACGCTAAATTAATTGTTTTATTATTTAAATCTTTTTCCGGATCTATCTCCACTATATCTGCTGCTATGATCTTATCTTTAATTTTTCTAACAAAATCAAAAAAGTTTTTCTTGCTTATTCCTCCTGCTTCTGGGTAATTCGTAGCCGGAACAATTTTCGAATCAAAAACATCAACATCAATACTCAAATAAATTTTCTCTACATCGAGTGTCTTACCAAATTCACCAACATGCAAAACTTTTACTTCTTTTGCTTTTTCAAGAAACTTTTTTTCTTGTGGTTCAAATTTTCTTGTTCCACACAAAAAAATTTTCTCAAATAATTTCTCTTCTATAACGGCCCTAAGCCATTCCTCATTTGTTGGCTCCTTTATAGGTTTCATACAGTCAGCATGAGCATCAAAAACAATAAGGGTTTTCTTCCCTCCAAAACTTTCAGAAAAAGCTCTTGCAATTGGATAAGAAATTGAATGATCCCCGCCAACAAAAATTATCTTTTCCTTTGTCTTGAAAAATTTCTTTGCTTCCCTATAAATTTTTTCTGAGGACTCCTCAATATTCGTATTATCTACTAATACCTCTCTTATTTTCCTTTTCTTAAGTTTTTTTATTATCTCTTTCGGTCCTAATGTACAGCCTTTAGTTTTTCCAAGTCCGTTCACAAAAGGAATCGCTACTATCATTTCAATCTTTTGGCACAATCGCAGCGAAAACATAATTCCTAATTTTAGCTATTGCTCTTACTTCTTCTAGTTTAACAGCAGAAATTTTTTTATAATAATCGTAAAAATCCTCTGCTCTTGTTGCAATTTCTTGCAAAGTAAGCCATGTCGCTGTTTTCAGACTGTCCTCAAGCTCTAGCTCCCAATTTCCAATACATTGCTCTTTTGCTTCTTCCAAGTCTTTTAATTCTAAATTTTTTAGTTTTTTTATTTCTTGTAGTACCAGCTCCTTTATTTTTTTAATATTTTTTTTGCTGGTCCCGGTATAAATTACACAATATCCGTAATCTTTTTCGCTTTCAACAAAACTCTTTATTTCATAAGCTAAGCCTCTTTTTTCTCGAATTTCTTGGAAAAGCCTCGAAGACATACCGCTACCTAAAATTGTATTGAACAACTCTGCCGCATATCTTCCTTTGTCGCTTAATTTTGGAACACAAAAGGCCATGGCCAAATGCGCCTGGTCAATATTTTCTCTTTTCTCTATAAATTCTAAATTTCTTTTCAAAGAAGCAATCTTTAAATTAGGGAAATAGAAAGTCCTGGATTTTATTTGATTAGTAAATTTTTTAATTTCTTCGAGATCTGCCTTGCCGACAACTGTAACAATACAATTTTCTCTATTGTAGTAAGAGTGCCATCTAACGAGATTGTTCCTTGTCATAGCTCTAACTGTACCTTCGGAGCCAAGAATCGACAATGCAAAAGGCTTTCTGTAAAGCAGTTCTTTCACTTTATCAAAGAGAAAATGTTTTGGTGTATCGTGTTTCCTATTTATTTCTGCCACAATCACTTCTTTTTCTTTTTCCAATTCTTTTCTATCAAATTTTGGATTGGCAAACATATCGAAAAGAATTTCCATTCCTAAACTTGCTTTCTTCGATGGAATTTTGCACCAAAAAGCAGTAACTTGCTCGGCAGTAAATCCATTCAATATACCGCCGGCTTTTTCTATTGAGCTAGAAATTTCTTTTTGAGTTCTTTTTTTTGAGCCTTTGAAAAGCATATGCTCTGTAAAATGCGCTATTCCTTTTTCCTTCTCCACCTCATAGGCTGCACCTAATTTTGTTGCTATCATAATTGTGGCTATAGGCAAATTTCTTCTTTCAAATAAGATTGTTAATCCATTCAGCTTTGTTTTATAAAATTCTACCATAACAATTGATTTTCTTACAATTTTAAATTTCTTTCTCTTTAGTTTGGAAATATATTAAACAAAACATATTAAGCAACAACACAATATATTTAAATCGAAAATTCTTTTGCCACAAAAACTTTCGGGGGAAGATAACATTTTATCTTCCCTTTCTTCTGTAACTTGATTTTACAAAAAAGAAAAAATTTAAATAATTCGTTCTTGTTTTATAAAAAGAAGGAAAAATGCCAAAAACACCAGGAGGCTGCTACGATTTGAGAAAATATATGAATGACCGCAAAACGCTTGAAATTGTCGGTAAAATAATAAGTGGAAAAAGCGGTTATATACCTATTATAGAAAAGAGGGTGGAGCCATTAAAATGCAAGAACTGTGGTTTTGAGTTGAGTGGCGAAGAAAAATTTTGTCCAGAATGTGGAACAAAAGTTGTAAAAGATGAAAAACAAGATAATGACATCCGGCAGAAAGAGAGCTAAAACTTATTTTTTTGCAAATTTTTTCTTATTGGTGCGATAATTCTTTCTAAAGCTTCTACTACTGCATTTTTCAAATCCAAAGGATGCAATTTGCCTTCTTTGTAAACTTTTTCTAGTTCACTGTAATCTGAAAAATATATGCTCTTGTCTTTCTGCTTTACAGATAATCCTCCCATTTCAGGAAAAATGATCAATTTTGTTATTTCAAGGATAGGATTGCTTTCGCTTGCTTTTTCTGGACAATAAGCTTTCATCACTGCTTTCTTTATTTCTTCGTAATTATCAGTCACCGCAATTCCGCTTCCAGCCACTGATTTTGACATTTTCTCGCCCGGTCCTTTCAAAGAAGTTATTAAAGGAATATGAACAGCAACAAAACTATGTCCTAAAACATTTGACATTTCTCTGCCAATCATATGAACTTTCCGTTGCTCCATACCGCCCAGAGCAACATCAATTCCTAAATGTTTTATATCCGCTACTTGCATCAAAGGATATAATAGCTGTGAAATAGTTCCGTGTTCTATATCCCGTGCAATTTCTTGCATGCTTCTCATGCCTCTGCTAATAGTAATTTCTCTTGCAACTTTTATAACATCAAGCAAATATTCTTTATCAAACTGAAATTTGCTTCCAAAAACAATTTCTGCATTTAGCTTCATGGCCTTGATTGTCTTTTCCCACTCCTTACTTTCTTTCTCGATTTCTTCCTCGCTTCCTTTCCTATTCAAAAAAGCATGCAAATCTGCAAGCAATATTTTGACTTTGAAACCTGCTCTGGCAAAATCTTTTAGCTTGATTATTGTTACAAGATGCCCCAAATGTAAAGAACCGCTTGGCTCGTATCCACAATACACAACAGGCTTTTTCTTTTCAAGCAGCTTTCTTAGTTCTTCTTCTGTAACTATTTCAACAACATTTCTTTTAATTAATGCTAGCCTTTCTTCCGAATCCATAAAGTTTTTTAGGAAAAGAGATTTTTATATTTTTGCAATTTAAAAACAAAAATGGAAACAAAGACCTTGTTAAAACTTTCTTTGATAACTGCGTTGGTTTCAATTTTCGTAATCATAATTCTTGCTACAAATCTTGAACCAGAAACAAAAAAGATAGAAACAATCAACGAAAAAAATCTCGATGAATGGATAAAAATTCAAGGCAGTGTTGTCAAAGAGATAGAGCGCGAAAATCTGAAAATTTTGGTAGTAAGCGACGGGACCGCAAGCATAAACTGTATTTTAAGAAAAAAACTGAACCAATCCCTCAAAGGCAAAGAGGTAGAAATTGTTGGAAAAGTTATTGATTACAAGGGAATTTTAGAAATTGAAATCCATCAAATAAAAATAAGATGATCGAACAAATATTTATTGCAATATTTTTAGGAATTTGCGCTGGAATTTTTACTGGCCTCTTTCCCGGAATTCATATTAATCTTCTTGCTTTGCTCTTGTTTATTTTTTCATCTTTTTTTCTTAAATTTACTTCCGAAATTGTGCTCGCAACTTTCATAATTTCTATGTCGATTACACACGTATTTCTTGATTTTATCCCTTCAATTTTTCTCGGGGCGCCAGACGAAAACACAGCGCTGAGCGTGCTACCGGGACATAGAATGCTCACAAAAGGAGAAGCTTATTGTGCTATTAAACTAACGACAATTGGTGCCTTTTTTGGAATTCTTATCGCAATAGCATTAACACCTTTTTTCATTGTTACCGCTCCTGCTTTTTATCCTTATTTAATAAAAATAATGGCTTTTTTGCTTATTGCAATTGTTGTATTTTCAATTTTGCAAGAGAAAAAGAAAATCTGGGCTTTGTTTATTTTTGTACTTTCTGGCATTCTTGGTTTTTCGACATTAAATATGACGGTAATAAGACAGGCTCTTTTTCCTTTGTTTTCTGGGCTATTCGGAACCTCTTTGCTGACACTAAGTTTTATGCAAAATGTTCGGATCCCAAAACAAAAAATAAAGAAAATAAAAATAAATAAAAGAGAAAGTGTAAAAACATTAAGTTTGGGCATAATTGCCTCTAGCCTTGTTGCTTTCCTGCCAGGAGTTGGAGCGGCACAAGCAGCAACAATGGCCTCTGTCCTTAAAAAGTTAAATGAGAAAATGTTTCTCTTGCTTCTCGGCGCAGTCAATACAATAACCATGCTTCTAAGTTTTGTTGCGCTTTATGCCATTCAAAAACCAAGA
>Ga0197143_1002859_pt1 | contig 12142 bp, 7 predicted proteins | sample GBS70_MetaG_FD_148603 | JGI IMG/M metagenome (GOLD analysis project Ga0197143, IMG submission 148603) | Sediment microbial communities from Great Boiling Springs, Gerlach, Nevada, United States - GBS 70_MetaG | ecosystem: Environmental > Aquatic > Thermal springs > Hot (42-90C) > Sediment...
GCATCCATACAAAAAAGAACGGAACAAATACTCCAGAGACTTGTAGAAGAGCATGAGAAGCTAAAAGAAGAAGTTAGGAAGCTTACTGAGGCACAGATGAGGATGGAACAACAGGTTCAAAAGCTTGTGGAGGCGCAGACGAAGACGGAGCAACAGGTTCAAAAGCTTACTGAGGCACAGATGAGGATGGAACAACAGGTTCAAAAGCTTGCGGAGGCGCAGACGAAGACGGAGCAACAGGTTCAAAAGCTTACTGAGGCACAGATGAGGATGGAACAACAGGTTCAAAAGCTTGCGGAGGCGCAGACGAAGACGGAGCAACAGGTTCAAAAGCTTACTGAGGCACAGATGAGGATGGAACAACAAGTTCAAAAGCTTGCGGAGGCGCAGACGAAGACGGAGCAACAGGTTCAAAAGCTTACTGAGGCACAAGCGAGAACTGAACAACAGCTTCAGAAACTTGCAGAGGACCACGAGAAGTTGAGAGAGGAAGTCAGAAAGCTTACTGAGGCCCAAACGAGAACAGAGCAACAGGTTCAAAAGCTTACTGAGGCACAGATGAGGATAGAACAGCAAGTTCAAAAGCTTGCGGAGGCGCAGACGAAGACGGAGCAACAGGTTCAAAAGCTTACTGAGGCACAAGCGAGAACTGAACAACAGCTTCAGAAACTTGCGGAGGACCACGAGAAGTTGAGAGAGGAAGTCAGAAAGCTTACTGAGGCCCAAACGAGAACAGAGCAACAGGTTCAAAAGCTTACTGAGGCACAGATGAGGATAGAACAGCAAGTTCAAAAGCTTGCGGAGGCGCAGACGAAGACGGAGCAACAGGTTCAAAAGCTTACTGAGGCACAAGCGAGAACTGAACAACAGCTTCAGAAACTTGCGGAGGACCACGAGAAGTTGAGAGAGGAAGTCAGAAAGCTTGCTGAGGCACAGACGAAGACTGAACAGCGGGTTCAAAAGCTTGCGGAGGAACTTGAAAAACTGCGGGAAGAAGTTAGGAAGCTTGTTGAAGCTCAAATAGAAACTGAAAGGGGGCTCCAAAAACTTATTAAGGAACATGATAAAACGAGAGAAAATTTGGCTGGACTTTCTCATACCGTGGGACATTTGCTTGAAGATAGAGCTATAAAATCTTTGCCTAAAATTCTCAAAAAATATGGTATTGAAGTTGTAGGAGAACTTTCAAGAGATTATATCCGAGTTGGGACAGAATATGTTGAAGTAAATATTTATGGTAAAGCAATTAGAGATGGTAAAGAATATATATTGGTGGGGGAGGTAAAAACTCGGGTTTCAACAAAGGCAATTGATGAATTTATAGAAAAATGTGATATAATATCAAAGGATGCAATCAAGGTTTTTGTCTCTTACATTTTTCCTCCTCATATTAAAGAATACGCAAAGGAAAAACAAATAATTCTGATTCCTTCCTATCAACTTGAACTTTAAAGATGATAAAAGCGGAAAGGTGAATTGAGATGAAAAGAATTTTTGAAAAACTTCATGCCATCCTCAGAGTAATGGAGGTAGGATTGTCATGAATCCCCGAAAATTGTTAGATATTGTAGGCTCTTATGTAGTTTCGCAAGTTATTTATAGAGCCATATTATTTGGGACAATTCATTTCTTTACTGTTGTAGGTTGCGGAAGTAAATTTGATAAGGATTCCATATTAGTAGTAGCTGATAAAAGTTCTTCTGATGTTATTGAGGAGTTTATAGATGATTTGTCAGGAAAAGTTAAGCTTAAAGTATGCGATGATCCATCAAAATGTGTTGAAGATGGAATGATAAATATTATTGTAGAAAAGTTAGATTGCAAGGAGTGTTATCAGATAACAGAGAAAAACGGAAATTTTGTGGTAAAAGGAGGTTTTCCTGCTGGAATAATTTATGGGCTTACTCATTTTTTGGAACTTGCAGGTTTTCGTTTTCCACATCCATTTTATAGTATTATTCCTCAAAAAATAGATAGTTTGAAAGAAAAAGTCTCTCAAATCAATTCAAAAATTTTTGAACCTATTGTTGAGCAGAGAGGACTTCAATTACATATCTTACATCCAATAGAAGCCTTATTTTCTTTATGGATACCATCCCCTGAGGGTGAAAAGGAAGCATTTAAAATTATAAATTGGATAGCGAGGCAAAGAGGTAATTATATTCAGCTGACAGCTCTTGATAATATAAAAAAAGATGAGGAGTATTTAAGGTGGAAAGAACACATGAAAAAGATTTTAGATTATGCTCATAGAATAGGTGTAAAAGTTGGGGTTAAATTTCAGATTTTTTCTATATCAAGCTTTCAGAGAGCGTATTTGGTCAATGAAAAACAGGATTTGGAAAAGATTTTATCTCTTCCGTTTGATGCAGTGAATATTTCTTTTGGTGAATTTACAGGAACTACTCCTGATGAATTCATACAAAAAGTAAATGAGGTATATGAATGGGTAAAAAGTTTTAACAAAGATATTGATGTTTATGCTACTATACATGTTGGAAACTTTGAAAATCTCTGGGTAGAGTATAAAGGTGAAAAGCTACTCTATTACTTTCTTATAAAGTATGTAAATGAAGATATAGTTCCTTGGGTTCATACTGTAATGTTTTACAACCTCTTTGATGATGCTGGTGGAGCATATAATCATGAAGATTTTTCTCTTCACAGAGAGTTTTTGTTTGAAAGAATAAAGCAAGGGAAAAAAGTTAATTACTTCCCAGAAACTGCTTATTGGGTAGCCTTTGATAATTCTGTCCCGCTCTATCTGCCAATTTACATTGTTTCAAGGTGGATTGATATCAAAAACATAACGGAAAAAGGTAAGCTTTATTCTCATGTTATATTTTCATCAGGTTGGGAATGGGGTTATTGGCTTTTTGACTACTCATCTTTGCGATTTTCTTGGTCTGTTCCTGTAACATGGACTGAGCCGTTATCTGAACTGTTTCCAGATTGGGGAAAAGATATAATAAAAAGGCTCGGGGAAATTCAATATGATTATCTGATAAGAAAAAGGCTAACTCCTTATGTTGCTGGTGAGGATTTCTATGTTCATCTTGGATGTCAAAGCAAAGTTTTCTTTTCTCAGCCGTGTAGATTAACATTTGAAGAGTTAATTAAAATGCCTGAAAGTCAAAAACAGGAATTTATGAAAAAAGTTCTTGAACCTATTGCTAATATGGAAAAAGAGATTGAAACTCTTTTGGAAAATTTTCCTTCTTATGTAAATTCTGACCCTCTTATTTTGGAATTAAAAGATGGATTAGATATAACATATTTGAGAGTAAAATTTATGAGGAACCTTTATGAGGCTATATTTTTATATTCTTATGGAAAAGAATTTTCTGAAAAGATTGATACTGCTATTATGGTTCTTAATAAAGCAGATGAGGTGGTAAAAAGAAGGAGTAAGAATTTCTTCTATCCTCGCCCCCGGCTTCTTATAGAGAATATAGAAAATCCAACAATATATCAGTTTGGTTATTTGAAACAACCTCATAACTTGTGCTTTTGGAAAAGAGAGCTTGCGCAGGCTAAATTAGCTATGGGTTTATCATCAGAAAATATTCCAAATTGCATAGATTGATAGTATGTATCAAATTAAGATTTTTAGATAAACTTTTTTGTCCCATATTTTAGCTATATCACTACAAAAAAATTTTTCGATTAAAATATATATCTCCTTGATTTAATATATATCTTTCTCTCTTAAAAAGCGGGGGTAGTAAAAGATATGATAAATAAGGTTTTCCTTCTTGGAAATTTAGGTTCTGATCCACAGATTAAATTCACAAAAGATGGCGTTATGATGGCTATATTTCGTATGGCGACCAACGAATTTATAAGGCGTAACGGAACTTATGAGAAAATTACAGATTGGCATACTGTAAGAGCTTTTGGTAAATTAGCAGATTTCTGTTCAAAACTCAAAAAGGGAGATAGAATTTTTGTAGAAGGTAAGTTGCGAAGTACATCATTTGAATCAGATAACAAATTGTATAGAGTTTCTATGGTTATTGCTAAATCTATAAAGGTAATTCCTCGAGGTTCTGCAAAAGATGAATTTGTTGAATATTCAGATGAGCAATTTCAGATGGATATTTCTGAAAATTTTCTCTTGCCTGCAAATGGGCAAAGTTCTAATAATGGAAATATTGATTTTGATGAAGAAGATAATCTTTTTTAGTTTTCGCAGATTTTTATTCTTGCTTTTTCTTATTTTCATTTTTAGTTTTTAAATTCAAAATTATGGCAAAGTTTGATGTCAGGAAACACTATCTTTTAAGGAGTGATAAGATAAAGGGTGGGGAAGAAAGGGCTCCTCACAGAGCTTTTATGCGAGCTATGGGATACAAAGATGAAGATTTTGAGAAACCATTTATTGCAGTCGGAACTGCTTGGAATGAAATCACTCCTTGTAATTACAACCTCAATGAGCAAGCAAAATACATAAAACAAGGAATAAAATCAGCTGGGGGATATCCAGTAGAATTCACAACAATTTCTGTTAGCGATGGAATAGGAATGGGACATGAAGGTATGAGGTACTCTCTTGTGAGCAGAGAAATAGTCGCAGATTCAGTTGAAACTGTTCTTAATGCGCATTTTTACGATGCTTTCGTCGGAGTTGGCGGATGTGATAAGACAATTCCGGGAATGATAATGGGAATGGCACGAGTTAATATACCATCTATATTCCTCTACGGTGGTACTATAATGCCCGGTGAGTGGAGAGGAAACAGAATAACTATTCAAGATGTATATGAAGCCGTTGGAATGTTTCAATCGGGGAAAATAACAGAAGATGAGTTATATGAGATCGAGTGTAATGCTTGTCCTTCAATAGGAGCATGCGGTGGGCAGTTTACGGCTAATACTATGGCTTGCGCCGCAGAAGCTTTGGGGATTTCTCTACCAGGTTCTAATTCTTATCCTGCGGAACACCCCGAAAGAAAATTTATATGTGAGGAAGTTGGGAGAGCAATTGTAAATCTTTTGAAATTAGGAATAAAACCATCTGATATTTTAACTCGTGAAGCTTTTGAGAATGCAATTGCAGTTGTTGCTGCTACTGGTGGTTCAACAAATGCAGTTTTACATCTTATTGCAATAGCACATGAGGTTGGTGTGAAGCTTACATTGGACGATTTCGCAAGAATAAGCAAAAAAACCCCTCTTATAGCTGACCTAAAACCTGGAGGAAGATTTGTAATGTATGATCTTCATCTCGCCGGCGGAGTTCCTGCGATAATGAAAATTTTGCTTGATGCAGGCCTTATTCATGGCGACGCACTAACAGTTACAGGTAAGACTGTGAAAGAAAACTTGAAAGAAATTGAGGTAAGATACAGCGAGGTCATAAGACCTTTGCACGATCCATTGAAACCAGATGGGGGAATAATAATTCTTTATGGTAATCTTGCGCCCCAAGGTGCTGTTATGAAAGTTTCCGGAGGTCAGATACGCAGAAAACACAGAGGACCTGCAAAAGTATTTGAAAGTGAGATTGAATGTTTTGAAGCGGTAAAACAAAGAAAAATAAATCCAGGAGATGTTGTTGTTATAAGAAATGAGGGACCAAAGGGAGCACCGGGAATGCCAGAGATGCTACAAGTCACGGCTGCGCTGGTTGGTCAAGGATTAATAGATTCAATTGCTCTTATGACAGATGGAAGATTTTCAGGTGCAACTCGTGGTCTTATGATAGGACATATTTCCCCAGAAGCTTACGATAGAGGTCCTATAGCATGCGTCAAAGACGGAGATATCATAAATATTGACTTAGATAATTGCAGGGTCGATGTTGAGATTTCTGAGGAGGAAATAAGAGAAAGACTTAAAAAACTTTCTCCACCTGTTCCGAAATATACAAGAGGAGTTCTTGGAAAGTATATTCGTCTTGTGAAATCTGCGTCAGAAGGGGCTGTGACGCACTAACTTTTTTGTTTGAGGTATTATGATGGTATTTTTATTTTGGATTTTTATTTTGGAGAAAACTTTTTGTTTTTTTGTTCTTTTTTTGTGTCTGTATTAAAATAATTTTTGCTAATTTTATAAGACCGGAAGCTGTTCCCGTATAGGGAAAGCGGAAGGTTAATGGAGAAATTTTCAAGGAAAACTTTTCGAAAAAATACACTTTTTCAAGATTTCTCATTAAATTATAAATGCTATTGTTAAAATTAGCCGGAAGGTTACCCTGTGAAAAGGGAGCCGGAAGGTTGTTGAAGGTAAGTGGAGACAAATTTTTGATTTGAAAATTTTGTGTTAAGAGAGCCTTGCGGTCACAGGGAAGAAATTTTGATTACCCTCCTAAATTTATGCCAAGGAGGGTTTGATCGTGGCTCAGGGCGAACCCTGGCGGCGCGCCTCACCCATGCAAGCCGAGCGCCACAGGTTGGGCAACCGATCTGTGGAGCGGCGAACGGCCGAGTAATACACAGGTAACCTACCCTCAGGAAGGGGATAACCCGGGGAAACTCGGGCTAATACCCTATAAGCTTACACTTCGTATGGGGTGTAGGAAAAGGGTGACAGCTAAAACTGTCGCCGCCTGAGGATGGGCCTGTGTCCCATCAGCTAGTTGGTGGGGTAATGGCCCACCAAGGCTATGACGGGTAGCCGACCTGAGAGGGTGGTCGGCCGGACCGGCACTGAGACACGGGCCGGACTCCTACGGGAGGCAGCAGGGGGGAATCTTGGGCAATGGGTGAAAGCCTGACCCAGCGACGCCGCGTGCGGGAAGAAGCCCCTCGGGGTGTAAACCGCTGTCGGGAGGGACAAAGGGACCCCAAAAGGGTCTTGATTGTACCTCCGGAGGAAGGGACGGCTAACTCCGTGCCAGCAGCCGCGGTAATACGGAGGTCCCAAGGGTTGCCCGGAGTGACTGGGCGTAAAGGGTCCGTAGGCGGTCTGGTAAGTCTCCTGTGAAAGCTGCCCGCTCAACGGGCAGAGGTCAGGAGATACTGCTGGACTAGGGACCGGCAGGGGGGACCGGAATTCCCGGTGTAGCGGTGAAATGCGTAGATATCGGGAGGAACGCCGATGCCGAAGGGGGGTCCCTAGGCCGGCTCCGACGCTGAGGGACGAAAGCTGGGGGAGCGAACCGGATTAGAGACCCGGGTAGTCCCAGCCGTCAACGATGGGTGCTAGGGAGCGGGGTAAATCCTCGCGCCCGAAGCTAACGCGTTAAGCACCCCGCCTGGGGAGTACGGCCGCAAGGCCGAAACTCAAACGAATTGACGGGGACCCGAACAAGCCGCGGTGCATTTGGTTTAATTCGATGCAGCGCGAAGAACCTTACCCGGGCTTGACATGCCAGCTCAAGCCTGCCCGAAAGGGTAAGGTGGGCCGGGTGATGAGCCCTGCCAGCTGGCACAGGTGCTACATGGCTGTCGTCAGCTCGTGCCGTGAGGCGTCGGGTTAAGTCCCAGAACGAGCGCAACCCCTGCCTGCTGTTGCTACCCCCGAGAGGGGGGCACTCTGCAGGGACTGCCGGCGAAGAGTCGGAGGAAGGAGGGGACGACGTCAAGCCCGCATGGCCCTTATGCCCGGGGCTACACAAGTGCAACAATGGCCAGGACAGAGGGACGCAAAGCCGTAAGGCTGAGCAAATCCCACAAACCTGGCCCCAGTTCGGATCGGGGTCTGCAACCCGACCCCGTGAAGCCGGAGTGGCTAGTAATCGCAGGTCAGCTACACTGCGGTGAATACGTTCCCGGGTCCTGTACACACCGCCCGTCACGCCATGGAAGTCACTTGCACAGGAAATCCCCAAAAGGGACGAATGTGTGAGTGGCGACTGGGGCGAAGTCGTAACAAGGTACCCCTACCGGAAGGTGGGGGTGGATCACCTCCTTTCTTTTTCTCTTCTTTTTTATCGCAAGGCTCTCTTAACACTTTAATTTAACGGGCCCATAGCTCAGCTGGCAAGAGCGTACCCCTGATAAGGGTAAGGTCTCCGGTTCGAGTCCGGATGGGCCCACAAAGAGGGGACGTAGCTCAGTGGGAGAGCGCCCGGTTTGCACCCGGGAGGGCACGGGTTCAAATCCCGTCGTCTCCACTTACCTTCAAAAGAAATTTTTCAAGATTTGAAATTTGAAAAAGATGAGATAGGTTTTTATGGTAAGAAAGTGCCCGGGGTGGATGCCTGGGCGGCTGGAAGGCGATGAAGGGCGTGGCAAGCTGCGATAAGCCCGGGGGAGGCGCAAGCAGCCTTTGATCCCGGGATGCCCGAATGGGGAAACCTACCAAGGGGAAACCCTTGGTATCCTCTGGGGAAACTCAGAGGAGGCGATACCCCCCGAAGTGAAACATCTCAGTAGGGGGAGGAAAAGAAATCAACCGAGATTCCCCGAGTAGCGGTGAGCGAAAGGGGAGTAGCCTAAACCTTGTAGGTGTTAAAGCCCGCTGGCGTTGCCTACAAGGGGTCGTGGGATACACTCGGAGGGAGCAGCGGATCCCTCAGGGAGTTACAAAACATAAGGATAACCGAAGTGGTCTGGAAAGGCCCGCCATAGAGGGTGATAGCCCCGTAGGTGAAATCCTTATGTCTCCCGGGAGTGTATTCCCGAGTACCACGGCCCACGTGAAAGGTCGTGGGAAGCTGGGGGGACCACCCTCCAAGGCTAAATACTACCAGCCGACCGATAGCGAATAAGTACCGCGAGGGAAAGGTGAAAAGAACCCCGGTGAGGGGAGTGAAAGAGAACCTGAAACCCCGGGTATACGGACTGCGGAAGGGCTATCTCCGTAAGGGGAAGCGCGCCCGACCGCGTGCCTTTTGCGTAATGAGCCGGCGAGTTGCCGTCAGTGGCAAGGTTAAGGGCCTCTGGTCCGGAGCCGTAGGGAAACCGAGTCTGAACAGGGCGCAAAAGTCGCTGGCGGCAGACCCGAAGCGCCACGATCTACCCATGCCCAGGGTGAAGGACGGGTAAAACCGTCCGGAGGCCCGAACGGGTCAGGGTTGAAAACCTGTCCGATGAGGTGTGGGTTGGAGTGAAAAGCTAATCGAGTGGCGGTATAGCTGGTTCCCCCCGAAATGCATCTAAGTGCAGCCTCATGAAATGTACCGTGGGGGTAGAGCCACCGCTTAGGCTACCGGGAGGGAAACCTTCCGGAACCTAGGCAAACTCCGAATACCACGGTACAGTAGTGGGAGTGAGTGGCCCGGGGATAAGCTCGGGTCACGAGAGGGGAACAACCCAGACCCTCGGCTAAGGCCCCTAATTCCGGGCTAAGTGAGAAAGGATGTCTACCCGCTAAGACAGCTGGGATGTTGGCTTAGAAGCAGCCATCATTGAAAGAGTGCGTAACAGCTCACCAGCCGAGCGGGTAGGCGCCGAAGATGTAACGGGACTCAAGCTCGGAGCCGAAGCCAGGGGTCAGGATGTGTTGCGGCACATCCTGGCGGTAGGGGGGCGTTCCAAGTCCGTTGAAGCTCGACCGAAAGGACGGGTGGAGGGCTTGGAAGTGAGAATGCCGGCATGAGTAACGAGAGGGAGGTGAGAATCCTCCCGCCCGTAAGCCCAAGGTTTCCTGCTCAACGCCCATCGGAGCAGGGTTAGCCGGGACCCTAAGGTGAGGCCGGAAGGCGTAGCCGATGGGAAAATGGGAGTAATATTCCCTGCCACTATGGGGCGTTAAAGCAACGCTGTGACGGCTCAGTAGGGTGCGGTGGGTTGACGGATTGCTCACCGCTATCTGAAATGGGTCCAAGAAAGAGCAGGTTGCTTTGCCTCATAGTGCCCGTACCGCAAACCGACACAGGTGGGCTCCGAGCAAATCTCGGAAGGGTAGCGGGTGAAACCCCCCTAAGGAACTCGGCAAATTGGCCCCGTAACTTCGGGAGAAGGGGTGCCCATCCCGTGCAAGCGGGAATGGGTCGCAGGAAATTGGCGGTGGGGACTGTTTACTAAAAACACAGGTCTCTGCCAACCCCAAAGGGGACGTATAGGGACTGAGGCCTGCCCGGTGCCCGAAGGTGAAGGTAAGGGGTTAGCCTCAAGGCGAAGCTCCGAGCCTAAGCCCGGGTAAACGGAGGCCGTAACTCTGACGGTCCTAAGGTAGCGTAATCCCTTGCCGGGTAAGTTCCGGCCTGCATGAATGGCTTAACCACTGCCGCTCTGTCTCAGGGGGGTGCCCGGTGAAAATGTAGTGGGGGTGAAGATGCCCCCGACCCGCGGCAGGACGGAAAGACCCCGTGCAGCTTTACTGCAGTCTGGCGCTGAACTCCGGGAGACCCTGCGCAGGATAGGTGGGAGCCTGAGAAGTCCCCGCTCCGGCGGGGATGGAGGCGCCGGTGAGATACCACCCTGGATCTCTTGGAGTTCTAACCCCAGGCCGTCAACCCGGATGGGGGACACCGTCAGGCGGGCAGTTTTCCTGGGGCGGGATCTCCCGAAAAAGTATCGGGAGAGCGCAAAGGTGCCCTCAGCCGGTATGGAAATCCGGCCTTGAGTGCAAGGGCATAAGGGCGCCTGACTGCGAGAGGGACACCTCGAGCAGACGCGAAAGCGGGCCCTAGTGACCCGGCGGTCCTATGTGGGAGGGCCGTCGATCAGCGGATAAAAGCTACGCCGGGGATAACAGACTAATTTCTCCCGAGAGTTCACATCGACGGGGGAGTTTGGTACCTCGATGTCGGCTCATCCCATCCTGGGGCTGAAGAAGGTCCCAAGGGTCGGGCTGTTCGCCCGTTAAAGGGGTACGCGAGCTGGGTTTAAACCGTCGTGAGACAGGTTGGTCCTTATCCGCCGTGGGCGCAGGAGGACTGAGGGGAGCTGGTCCTAGTACGAGAGGACCGGACTGGGGCAGCCTCTGGTGTACCGGTTGTCCTTCCAAGGGCATCACGCCGGGTAGCCATGCTGCCATGGGATAACCGCTGAAGGCATCTAAGTGGGAAGCCCACCCCAAGATAAGTCCTCCCTGAAGGGCCCTCGGAGACTACGAGGTTGATAGGCCCGAGGTGTAAGCACCGCAAGGTGTTGAGCTGACGGGTCCTAATCGCCCGTTCGCCATAAAAACCTATCTCATCTTTTTCAAATTTCAAATCTCATCTTTTCAAATGGGAAGTTAGCAAAGCTTGAGCATGAGATTTAGAAATTGTTGATAAAGACAGTTATAGTGATTTACACATTTCCTGATTCAATTTCAGAGTAGGATTTTGACAGACGTTAAAAATCCAAAAGTAATATAATAGAAAAAGCTGAAAATCATTAAGAATATTATTTAGTGGATATTTGCAACGCTGGCGGTTTGACGCAAAATTTTTTTGAAAATTTCATCTTTCCCGCACCAGTGCTTAAATTTTTTTGCGGTCTTAATCTGCCAATGAGGAATTTAAACGAATTTTTGCCCGCTGGCGTTGCCGCATGGTATAAAGGTCTTAATCTGCCAATGAGGAATTTAAACTCAGTATATTGAAACTTCATTGCCTTTCACCTCCTTTGTCTTAATCTGCCAATGAGGAATTTAAACTGGTAAATCTCGCAGGGACTATGGATAATATCCTTGTACTTGTCTTAATCTGCCAATGAGGAATTTAAACGTTTCCCATTCCATAACGATAAAATCTTTCTTCTTGTCTTAATCTGCCAATGAGGAATTTAAACAAAGATACAGCTTTCTTACTTAAAAAAACTGACCCAGTCTTAATCTGCCAATGAGGAATTTAAACTGCGAATGAACAAGGTTTGTCTTCTATGAAAATAATTGTCTTAATCTGCCAATGAGGAATTTAAACAAAACTTATGATGCGTTTAATAATTCTCCCTCTTCCTGTCTTAATCTGCCAATGAGGAATTTAAACAACCACCCCAACCTTCATCTTCTTCGATGAGTTCCTCGTCTTAATCTGCCAATGAGGAATTTAAACTAAAAGTTTCCTTATTTCCTCAACTACTTCTTTCATTTTCGTCTTAATCTGCCAATGAGGAATTTAAACTTGGTTTCAGTGTTCAAACATTTTAAGCTTGATGAAAGTCTTAATCTGCCAATGAGGAATTTAAACAGCATCCATTTTGAAAAAGATATTATGTAATCGAGTAAGTTTTAATCTGCTAATGAGGAATTTAAACGTGATTAGGTTTTATAAAGGTCTTATATTTATATCAAAAGATGAATCAGAAATCATAAGCAAAATCAA
>Ga0197143_1002860_pt1 | contig 12138 bp, 10 predicted proteins | sample GBS70_MetaG_FD_148603 | JGI IMG/M metagenome (GOLD analysis project Ga0197143, IMG submission 148603) | Sediment microbial communities from Great Boiling Springs, Gerlach, Nevada, United States - GBS 70_MetaG | ecosystem: Environmental > Aquatic > Thermal springs > Hot (42-90C) > Sediment...
GCCTGCAACAGAACACAATGCTTTTTTATTTTCCCTCTGTATGTGAATAAAAAAGGATAAAATATAGAAAAACTGTTCAATTTGAAAGCCCATATCCCATAATATCCACAATGTAAAGTTAATTATTCAACAAAGCATCCTCCTTTTTACATACTCATATTACAGTGTATAATATATCTCATCTTACACAAAATTATATTAACTCCCTACTAACCCTAAACTTAGTGTATAAAAAGGGTAAAAATTTAGGAAATTATTCAACAAAGCAAATTTTTTACAGGTGTTTTTTCTGTGAAAGGGTTAGATTTTCAGGGATTTTATTGCTCTGAAAGTTTTCAATCTTTCAGCGGTTATTATTGACTTTAAATCGTTGTAAGCGTATTCTACATCCCTATTTATGATGAGATAATCGTATTCCCAAATGTAACTCATTTCCTTCCTGGCAATTTCCGTCCTCGAACGGATTTCTTCGTCCGACACATCTCCTCTTTTCTTCAGTCTGTTTTTCAAAACATTGAGAGAAGGAGGAGCGACGAATATGAAAACAGCCTTTATACCACTTTTTTTTATATTCATTGCCCCCTGGACATCTATTTCGAGGATTATGTCAAGCCCCTTCTTCTTTGCGTTTTCTATATTCTTTTTGGGAGTTCCGTAATAATGGTTGTGGACAAGAGCCCATTCGAGGAATTCTCCTTTCCTGATCATTTCCAAAAATTTTTTTTCGGACACGAATGTGTAATCCCTGCCATTTTTTTCCCTTTTCCGCGGGGGTCTTGTGGTAACGGAAACAGACCTCGTTATGTCTTTAAACTCTTTTAGGAGCCTCTTCCAGAGGGTAGTTTTTCCACTCCCAGAGGGACCGGATATCACAAAGACTATGCTTTCAGAGGATGTTCTGGGCATGTTCCCTTATCTTTTCCAGTTCATTTTTAATTTCAATGTTCAAAAGGGAAATTTTAAAATTGCCCGCTTTGTTTGCAAGGGTTGTGATTTCTCTCAGCATTTCCTGTTCTATAAAAAGAATCTTTTTGCCGTTTTCCTCTTCATCTATCACTTTTTTTAGAAAAGCGAGATGGGATTTGAACCTTGAAAATTCTTCCGAAAAATCTCTTTCCTGAAGGAGTTTTTCTTTCTCGGGAAGTTTAGAGACTTCTTTCAAGAGTGATTTTTCAATTTTCCCTTTTAGTTGTTCAATCTTTTTGATCGCCTTATCGATTACCCTTATGCTCTTTTTTATTTCCCCTTTTATCTTCCTTCCCTCCCTTTCTCTCATCTCCTCCACCTTTTTTATTGCTTCTATTAAAATTTTCTCAATTTTTTTCCTTTCCGCCTCTTCTAACAGTTTTTCTCTTTCGCGTTTTTCTCTCATGAATAAGAGAAAATCCGACAAAGACGGTGGGGCGTGGTTTTTGATTTTTTTGTTAAAGATTTCCAGTACGTTCAAAAATTCTTCAATATCTTTCTCTTGGGGACTTTCATCCTTTGAAATGGTCACTTTTACCATTATTTTTCCTCTTTTTAATCTTTCCCTCACAATTTTTCTTATGGGAACTTCAAGGACTTCAAATCCTTCAGGCAATGAGGTGAAAATTTCAATAAACCTGTGGTTCAGGGAATATATCACAATTTCAACCGTCCTTCCCTCCAGGACGGTCCTTACTCTTCCGAATCCTGTCATGCTTTTCATTTCCGGATTCTCCTTTTGTAAGTTTCCCTTTCCTGATTGAATATCTTCACGATCTCCTCGCTTCTGTAGTCAGGATAGGTCCAGGGAAGGGGTTCATAACTTTTATTCCGGTATATAAGTGTGATTTCGACGAAGACTCCTCTTCCAAGATAGATTCTATGGGAATAATTCTTGAATGTGGAAAGGACTATGTTTTCAAGGGTGAGATATCCGGGGTCAATATTTACATGCCTTTTTTCATTATAAGAAAGTTCCCTTTCGATGGAATAGGAAAAATGTTTTAGTTCAACAATCTTTTCCCTTTCTGCGAGGGGTTCAAAAAAGACAAAAACCCTTTTTAAAGGTCTGCCCATTTCTTCGTAATAATATTCGGTATGATGAAAGTCCATCTCATCCGTTGTTTTTGATATTTTCCATTCCTTTTGAGAAAGGAGGTCAAGTGCCTCTTTCAATTTTTCGTCCTTCTGAAAAATGATGCTGGCGAAAAAATAGGCTGGAAGAGGAATCTGTGGATGACTCATATACCTATCATTTCTCTCAAAAGGGAGATCTGTTTTTCTGCTTCATTAATAGTTTCTGCTTCAGAGTAGATCCTTATAAGCGGTTCTGTTCCGGAGGGTCGGAGAAGTATCCACCCACCGTTGTCAAATCTGTATTTTTTACCGTCAATCTCCTCTATTTTTACCACTTTGTAAGTTCCAATCTTTTCAAAATCCCTCAATTCCACCTTCCTGTCATAAGAAACGGGTATGTCCTTTCTTACCTGATAATGAGGTCCTATCTCGTCAAATAGTTCCATTTTCAACCTCTCAATACTCTTATCTCTGTAACAAGCCATTTCAAGGAGCATCAATGCAGAGAATATTCCATCTCTCTCCATTGAGTTGATGGTAATTCCAATTCCACCACTTTCCTCTCCTCCCATCAGTCCTTTCTCCTCAAACATTTTTCTGGAGATATACTTGAAGCCAATAGGTGTGGTGACGCACTCTACACCGTATTTTTTTGCAAGTTTATCTATCATGTCAGAGGTGGAGAAGTTTTTGAAAACTTTTCCCTTGAGTTTTCTATCTTCAACAAGGTGTTTGAAAAGGAGGGCGAATACAATGTGGGGAGTGACAAATTTTCCTTCTCCGTCAACTATCCCCACTCTATCTGCATCTCCATCTGTGGCAATTCCTGCGAAGGCATTTTCGTCAACCACTACTTTAGAGAGAAAAGAAAGGTTTTCCGCAGTTGGTTCCGGTCTTCCTCCTCCAAAATATGGATTGATCTCATCCCTTATTTCTATTACCTCCCAGGTAAAAGGTTCAAGGATGGTTTTTATGTAACCCCTGCCTGCTCCGTGCATTGAGTCCACTACAATTTTTCTCGCATTTTCCATGAAGGTCTTGTGGTCAATGACTCGCAGGATGTGCTCAATGTAAGAGGATTTAAAATCTTCAACAGGGACTTCGACCTTCTCTGTATCAGGGACATCAACCCTTTCAATCAGAGATTCTATTTCGTTTGTGATTTCGTTTTCAGCAGGACCGCCGAACTGGTTCTTTATTTTGAAGCCGTTGTAGTAATAGGGATTGTGGCTCGCTGTTATAACGATGCCACCATCCAGTTTTTTATCCAGAATGTTCCAGGAGATTTCAGGAGTGGGACTGGGTTCCACGGATACACTTGCGGAGATTCCTTTTTTAATAAGGACCCTACCACATTCTTTTGCAAATTCTTCTGACAGGAATCTTGTGTCGTATCCTATTATTACCTTTTTGAATCCTTTTAAATTCAACCATTCCGCATAAGCAGAAGAAACTCTTTTCAGACTTTCAAATGTAAAATCTTTCGCTACAATTCCTCTCCATCCATCTGTTCCAAATTTTATCTTCATGGAGATATTTTTATCACAAGTAAATGAAAAGGTCAAAATGTGTGATTACTTTCGGAGTTCTGCTCCAAATTTTTCTTTGAGAAATGAAAGGATTTCACTTATAAGTGAGTCGACGAGTTCATCTTTTAATGTGGAATCAGGGCTTCTAAAAACGAGGTGAAAACTTATACTTTTTTTCCCTCTGCCAATTTTTTCATCCCTGTATATGTCAAAAAGCGAGATTTCTTCAAGGAGGTTCCCTGCTTTTTCATAGATTGCCGATTTCACTTCCTCCCAGGAAATTTCTTCATCAAGGACAATTGAAAGGTCTCTCAAAAGGGGTGGATATCTGCTGAAATCCCTGTATGAGGGGACCTCTCCTTCTTTTGAGAGGAGTGGCTCAAGAGAAATGTCAAAAAGGAACATTTCAAGGTCTTCTTCCACATCCAGTTCTTTTAACACCTGAGGGTGCACTTTTCCCAGAACTCCGATCTCCCGGGCTCCAATCAAAATCTTTGCTGATTCACCTTCTTCAAAGAGGGAGGATTTCAGTCTTTCCATTCTTTTTTCTTTCACCTTTAAAATTGAGAGAATCCCCTCTATGACCCCTTTTAAAAAGAAAAATCCGCTTCCTTCTTTTTTCCAGAGTTCCTCAACAGGATTGCCATAAAATCCTCCTGAAAGATGAAGTTCTTCTTTTATTTCCCCTCCTTCTTTGTAAAAACCCTTTCCCACTTCGTAAAGCATTATGTCCAGAACTTTCTGCTTATGATTGTGGATGAGTCCCATGAGAATGCTGAAGAGAGGAAGGGGTCGTAAAAGGTTCAATTCCTTAGAGAGGGGGTTAAGAATTCTTACTGCTTCTCCTTCAAATCCGGTTTTTTTCAAAAAATCTTCCCCTATAAAACTGTAAAATATGCCTTCATTAAATCCCAGAGAATTGAGATAGGATTTTACCATTTTCAATTTCTCGGTTCTCTCTTCTTTTACCACCGCGGGAGCAAAACTCGGTGGTATGGAGGGAATTTTTTCATACCCTATAATTCTTGCTATTTCCTCTGCTATATCTTCTTTCAAAGCTATATCGTGCCTCCAGGAAGGAGGAGTTATCTCCAGTCCATCTTCTTTTTCTGAATACCCAAACCCCAGATTTTTGAGAACCTCTTTTATATCTTCTTTTTTTATATCTATTCCCAGAAATTTTTCGCTAAAGGAAAAGGGATAAAATACCGTAATTTTTCTCAAAGGGATTTCCCCTTTTTTAAAAATTCCCTTGATGGAGCACCCCGGAAGAAGCTTTTTGATAAGAAAAAGTCCTCTTCTCAAACCTTTTTCTACTCCCGCCGGATCAACCCCCCTTTCAAATCTGTATGAGGCTTCTGAGGAAATTCCCAATTTTTTGCTTCCCCTTCTTATAAACAGGGGAGAGAAGAAAGCGCTTTCGAGGAAAATTTTTTCTGTGTCATAATTTACCTCGGACTCCAGTCCTCCCATTATTCCCGCTATCGCCTGAGGCTTCTCTGTGTCGCATATTAAAAGAATTTCCTCGTCAACCGTTCTTTCCTTATGGTCGAGAGTTATGATTGTTTCACCCTTTCTTCCCATTCTTACTTTTATTTTTCTTCCTTCTATTTTTTCAAAGTCGAATGCGTGAAGTGGTTGTCCCATTTCAAACAGCACATAATTTGTGATGTCTACAATGTTGTTTACCGGTCTTGCCCCGATTGATTTGAGCCTCGCATAAAGCCATAAAGGGGAATTAGAAACTCGGACGCCTTCTATTGCTGCTCCCAGATAAAATGGACATCCTTCATTTTCTTCTATCTCTATTAAATTCTCTTCAAGGGGAAGGAACTCTTTTAAAATTTCTGGTTCAATCAATTTCCTCTTAAAAATTGCAGCGATTTCCCTTGCAATTCCCAGATGGCTAAGACAATCCCCTCTGTTGGGGGTAACTGATACTTCCATTAGGGTGTCTTCTTTGAATACCTCTCTTAAATCCATTCCTATTTTTGTATCTTCTGGAAGGAGCATTATGCCCTTTTCATCTTCACCAAGTCCTAGTTCTTTTTCGGAGCAAAGCATACCAAAAGATGTTTCCCCTCTTATTTTTTTCTTCTCAATTCTTATTCCACCAGGAAGAGTTGCTCCGGGAAGCGCAAGGGGGCATATATCCCCTTCTTTTATGTTCCGGGCTCCGCAAACAATTGACAAAATTTCTTTTCCCGTATCAACCTCACAGAGGGTCAAACGCTCTGCTGAGGGATGGGGTTTTATGCTTTTAATCCTGCTTGTTATTACACCAGAAAAATCAACTTTTATCTTCTTTACTTCTTCTACTTCAATACCCGCGTTTGTAAGGGCGTCCGGGATTTTTTCCTCAATGCCCTCAATGTCTACAAGTTCCTTTAGCCAGTTTAAACTTATAATCATTCTAAAACTGTTTCAGGAATCTTATGTCGTTTTCAAAGAAAAGCCTTATATCATTTATCTTAAACTTGAGCATAGCGAGCCTCTCTACTCCCAATCCAAAAGCGTATCCCTGGATGTCTTCCGGATACCCTACAGCGCGAAAGACATTTGGATGGACCATTCCACAGCCCATTATCTCAAGCCATCCACTTCCACACACCCTGCACCCTTTTCCACCACACAGGACACAGGTTATGTCCACTTCAGCAGAAGGTTCTGTGAATGGAAAATAACTTGGTCTGAACCTTATTTTTATTTCTTCGCCAAACAGTGCTTTGAGGAAAAGTTCTATTGTTCCTTTGAGATGGACGAATTTCACATCTTTATCCACATGTAAACCTTCCACTTGATGAAACATTGGTGTGTGGGATACATCCGAATCTCTTCTGTAAACCCTGCCCGGTGCTATAATTCGCACAGGAGGTTTTTTCGCAAGCATTACCCTTATCTGAACCGGCGAGGTATGAGTTCTCAAAAGCCTTTCTCCCTCTATGTATAAGGTGTCCTGCATGTCCCTTGCAGGATGCCATTTTGGAATGTTCAGGGCTTCAAAGTTAAAAAAGTCTGTTTCCACCTCAGGACCATCTGCAATGTCAAAGTTCATGTTTTTAAATATGCTGATTATTTCCTCCATAATCTGAGATACCGGATGAAGTTTTCCCGGCGAACGGGTTACTCCGGGAAGGGTTATGTCTATTTTTTTCTCCTCCTTCTTCTTAAATTCACTTTCTTTCTTCCTGAAAAATTCTTCAAGAAATTCTTTGATTTCATTGAATTTCATTCCGAGGAGCCTTTTTTCCTCCGGTGTTCCAGATTTTATCTTTTCGCGGAGGGTTGTGAGAAGGCTGTCTTTTTTGCCAGTATATTTGGATTTTAACCTCAGAAACTGGTCTAAATTCTTTACTTCTTTTATTTCCTCCTCTACTTTTGCTTTTATGTGCTCAAGAGTTATTTCGTGTTCCATCTTTTTCTCCGGGTATATTTGACACCATATTATTTAAATTTTAACAGTTTTTCAACAAAATCCGTTCTCCTTCAGGACATTTACAATTGTACTGGACATATGACCAGTTTGTGAGTGTTCCATTTTTATTTTTTATCTTTTCGGGCGAAGGAACTGAGAGAGGGATTTTAATTTTTCGTAAAACCTATTTCCGTTCATATATCTTCCGAAGGGTGCCCTCTTTAGGTGGTAGATATAAATCCGCCCTAAGGCATTGTTTAAAAATTCTTCTTTTCCTCCTTATCCCATTTAACCCAAATCTCCAGCCCCTCCCCCTGGTAACGATGTCCGTGTGATTCTACAGCGAGACCTCTGAAAAAGTGGGGCTATTTTTGAGAATTTTTGGGAGGATTTTTGATTTTTCTTGACGTTTGGCTTTCGTCCTCTTCTAATTGTGAAGAGGGAAATTAGAAAATTTAAGAGGATAGTTAAGGAGATAAAAGAAAAAAGAGGAGAAAAATGGAGAGGAGAAGGAAATAGGGGAATGGGAGAAAAAATGCAGAAATAAATCCAAAACAAAACCCCTTAAAATTAAACCAGGGGTTTTTCAGAAAGCACTACAAAAAATGTACTGTACATATAGAGCATGACCGGGTTGTAAGTGTTTCATTTTTATTTTTTTATCTTTCTTGGCGAAGGGGATGTGTTGATAAATCGGGATTATTTTATCAAGTATGAAAGGCGGGAAGATGGCTATGTCTTCTTTTATGTTCGGGAGAAGGGATTTCAATTTTTCGTAAGGACTATTTCCGTTCATATATCTTCCAAAGTGTGCCCTCTTTATATTGTAGAGATAAATCCATCTTTATAATAATTATCCCCATTGACCTTAAAGCACTCTCTATACCTAAAAATGCCCTTTCTTCATCCAATTTTACCTCATTTAACCCAAATCTCCAACCCCCCTCCCCCTGGTAACGATGTCTATGTGTTTCTACAGGAGAGGGGGGGCTTTGCTTGACAAATTTTGAGTTAAGTGGTAAAATAAAAACATGTTTGGGATAGGAACACAGGAATTAATTCTTATTTTTCTTGTAGCGTTGATATTTCTTGGACCGAAGAAGATTCCTGAAATAGCGAAATCCCTGGGAAAAGCCGTTAGGGAGTTTAGAAGAGCGAGTTCAGAGTTAAAGGAAGAAATTGAGAAAGAAATCGAAGATATCAAAGAGGGAATAAATATAAATAAGGAACTGAAGGGTTAAAATCAAAAAGCGGGTTAAATGAAAAAGAAAAATTCTCGGTGAGAAGGGGATTAAAATTCTGTCAGGTATCCTCATTCCTTAAATTTAAAACAGTTTTGTTCTGGAAACTTCCTCACGACCTTTAACAAATTCTCCTTTCGGTATAAAATGGTTTCGTGCAGTTGACCGTAGAATTTTTGACAGGAATGAAGAAGCCAGAAGGAAGGGAGGTGGATCACATTTTTCTGGAGAAAGAAACTGCCGTTTCTTTTGAGATGATGAAGAGTGCAGCCTTAAAAGAGGGTGTTGAAATAAGGGCTGTCTCAGGTTATAGAAGTTTTGAAAGACAGAGGGAGATATGGAACAAAAAAGTGGAGGCATTTCTTAAAGAGGTAAATGAAGAGGAAGCTGTGAAGTTTGTGTTGAGATATTCAGCCTTTCCGGGCACATCAAGGCACGGATGGGGAACCGATTTAGATATAGCAGGGAAGGAAAAAATCGTCAATCCACTTGAAAGCAAAAATTACAGGGAAGGAGGGATATATTACGAGGTTTACCAATGGTTGAAAATGAATGCTGAAAAATTCGGATTTTATCAGGTATACGTGGAAGATTCGGGGTTGAGAGGAATTGAGGAGTGGCACTGGAGTTATGCTCCACGGTCCAGGGAATTTCTATCTATGTTCCTTGAAATGGTGGATGCGGGTTTTTTAAAAGGGAGAGGTATAAAACTGGAGGAGTATGTTCTTAACTACTTTGAAGAGTATAAAAGGCATTACATGCTCAAAATTAATTCTTCTCTCCTTCAATCTATACCTTCGACAAGGTAGATTTCACAATCTTTTAATTCCTTATTTTTCCTTAAGGTTTCTGCAGCCGAGGCCGCACTCTCTCTGTCAAGAAATAATGAGAAAATACACGAACCACTTCCAGACACGCCGCAAAGGACGGGATTTCCTGTTCGGGAAATGATTTCTTTCAGTTTTTCCAGTTCCGGTTTCAATCGTATAGCCGGCTTTTCCAAGTCATTCAGATAGCCTGTTTCGGGATATCTGTCAAATTCTTCATACACTTCTTTACTTAAAAGCCCAAACGGAGGTTTGAGGAGGACATACCATCTTTTAAACTCCATTTTAACAGGAAAGACCTTTTCTCCCCTGCCCGAGATGATGCAGGGACCCTCTACTAGGAAAAGTGGAACATCGGAACCTATCTCTGTAGATAGTTCGAGGAGTTCATCATCGTTTAATTTTCTTTCCGATACTGAATTGAGAAGTTTCAACAGGCACGCTGCGTCACTGGATCCTCCGCCGAGTCCCGCAGAAATTGGTATTTTTTTGCTTACCGTTATGCAGAAGTTTTTTTTAATTCCGGTCCTTTCTTTAAACAGGCGAAGAGTTTTTGTAACAGTATTTTCTTCTCCGTAGAGGGAAGGAATAATTACCATGTCTTCGTCCGCTTCTTCCACAGTTATGACGTCGTAAAGTGAGATTTTATCAACGAGAGAGAATATTTCATGATATCCATCTTCTCTCTTTCTTATGACTTTTAAAAAAAGGTTTATCTTTGCCGGAGTTTTCTTTGCTGTAAAATTCAGGTCTTTTTTTCTCCCTTATTTTTTAATTTTTTGAGTTCCTCCTTTATAAATCTCTCAGCCAAGTCGGGCACGACTTCCCATACCACTTTTTCCACTATTTCCCTTATCATATTTCTTGCTTCTTTCTCTATAAATTCAGGTGATAGTTTAAGTTCTTCTTTTGGTGGAACCTTCGCGGGTGAAACAGGTTCTTCCACTCTTTCTTCAGGAGTAACTTCTTCAAACTCAACAGGAATTCTTTCTGCTTCTGCCCTTTCCATGACTTCAAGTTCTTCAACGGGTGTTTCCCTCTCAATTTCCTCTATTTCTTCTACAATTTCTCCCTCCGCTGCAGGTTTTTCTAACAATTCCTCCTCTTCCACTTCCAACGGTTCCATCGGTATTTCTTCAACTTCTTCGGAGGTTTCTTCCATTACTTCCTCAGGGGGAAGTTCTTCTACTGGTTCCTCTATGGGTTCCGCTTCTTCCGCTACTACTACCTCCTCTTCTTCCAGAAGTTCTTCTGGTTCATATATTTCCTCTTCAATTTCGGAAGGGAGTTCTTCTTCACTTTGAGGCGTAATTTCTTCAGTTTCAATCTCTTCTTCTGCCGAAATTACTTCCTCTTCGGGTGCTACCTCTTCGGATTCGTACAGGCTTTCCTCCGGTTCTTCGGTGACAATGTCGTAGATTCCTTCCGGTTCCATTGCTTCTTCAATAGTTTCAAACCCCTCGGAGATTTTTTCTTCCCCAGCCTCTTCCTCAATTTCCATTTCTATATCTTCTTCTCTCTTTCGTTCCAGCGCTTCTTTTACCTTTGAAAGCAAAGTGGCTGTGTCAAAGGGTTTTGTGATGTGTCCATCATAACCTGCTTCTCTTGCAAGATTTTCGTCAAAGGTTTCAAATGCTCCTACCAGCAATAAAACCGGGATGTGTTTTGTTCTGCTATCCGACTTGATTATCTTACAAACTTCGTATCCGTTCTTCCCGGGCATAAGGATATCTGCGAGAACGAGATCTGGCATTAATTCTCTCGTTTTTTCTATGGCATCTATTCCGTTGTCCACAATGGTTAATTCAACATCCTGATTGGAAAATGCCATTTTCATCACTTTTTGAATTGTTATGCTATCGTCCGCCACCAATATCTTTTTTGCCATATCTTTCTCCTTAAATTTTTTTCATCATACAACATTTTCCCATAAAAGTCAAAACATTTTTGCTTTGTTGAGACCTCTGAAAAAGCGGGGCTATTTTTTGAGAGTTTTTTGGAAGAATTTTTGATTTTTTTTGAAATTTGATTTTTGTTTTGTTATCTTCTAATTGTGAAAAAGGAAATTAGAAAATTTAAGAGGATAGTTAAGGAGATAAAAGAAAACTTTTTTCCTGCCCGGGGTAGTATATCCTCTTTACATAAAATGTGGTAAGAAGGGTTTACAGGCATATATTGAGGAAACACTTCATAAACCTGAAAATTATGGTAAATGGACCATGAGGGGAAAGAGGAGAAGGAAATAGGGGAACGGGAGAAAAAATGCAGAAGAAAAACCAGAAATAAAATCTAAAACAAAACCCCTTAAAATTAAACCAGGGGTTTTTCAGAGAGCACTTTGTTGAATAATTGACTTTCCAGAGAGTTTTTTGGGGTTTTTGGAAATTTAAATTTAGCCCCCTTCATTCTTACCAATATACCGCCCTCCCAATCGCTTATTTTCTTCTTAACGGTAAGTAAGGGTTTTTTAGGCTAAACGCCCGCAACAGAACCTAATGCTTTTTTCCTCTGTATGTGTAAGAATAGAATATAAAAAATCGGGATAAAAACCCTTCAATTTTTGAGAGCCCCCACCTTATCATAAAATCCACAATGTAAAGTTAATTATTCAACAATGCAAAAAATCAAAAACTTTACCCCAAAATAACCATATTAGGGAGTTAATATAATTTTGTGTAAGATGAGATATATTATATACACTGGAATTATGATTGCGTAAAAAGGAGGATGAAATGATAAGAAGGAGAAAAAAGCCCTGCCCCAAAGGGGGAACAGGGCAAAATACCCGTGAAGGAGGTCAACAGGAAGTATGAAGCCCTAAAAGAGACCCTAGAAAAGATAACACAAATTGAAAAAACTTTTTAGAATCTATCAAATCCCATCATCCACATTTCGCAGAAGAAATAAGGTCAGGGCTAAAATCAACCAATGCCTATGAAAACCTCCAAAAAGAACTTGAAAAAATACTCTTCGCAAAATGGGCTATCTTCATCAAAAATCTCCATTCCAAAAAATGGCTTCGCCCAGACCCCTTTTTCAAAGCCAACCTGCAGAGCCTCCACCTCCTCTTCCAGCATACCTTC
>Ga0197143_1002862_pt1 | contig 12134 bp, 17 predicted proteins | sample GBS70_MetaG_FD_148603 | JGI IMG/M metagenome (GOLD analysis project Ga0197143, IMG submission 148603) | Sediment microbial communities from Great Boiling Springs, Gerlach, Nevada, United States - GBS 70_MetaG | ecosystem: Environmental > Aquatic > Thermal springs > Hot (42-90C) > Sediment...
AAGAGAAGAAAGGAGGTAAGCTGTAGATGTTCTATTCTCTGTTACTTCGTGAGTTTGCACGTCGAGTGAAACCTCTCGGAATCACAAGAGAGTGTGGTGAGTTTTTCGAAGTACAACCTTTTGATCTGCTCCGAAAAAGGATATGGTTCTTCGCGAAGGAAGCTCACAACTACACAGAAGAGCTCGATGAGCTAGAGCTTCCTTTACACTATTTAAAAGATATGGATTCTCTGATGTACAAAGTCAGAGAATTCGCATCAACTCTCTGGATTCCGTATGTTGAGATAGTAGAGGGATGCACACCCGTGAAGTTTAGAGACTCCGATTCTGGTTTCGATCTCGTTTCTAGAATCAACTGTGAGATAGAAAGCAAAAGCTATGCTTTGGTACCGTGCGGAATCATACTAGCACTACCACCTTTTCTAGAGGGACAGATAAGAGGGAGGAGTTCTTTCGCTGTGAGAGGCATTTTAACACACTTCGGGACTATAGACTCTGGGTATAGAGGAGAGTTAGGTCCTATTCTTTTCAATATGTCGAATGAGACTTTGAGAATAAGTAGAGGAGATAGAGTCTGTCAGCTCGTGATAGTCCCGAAAACGCATCTACCTCCCATCATAAGAAAGTTTGAGTTGATGGCTGTACCTCACTTCAAAGAGACTGACAGAGGGGATAAAGGTTTCGGTAGCACGGGGCTTCGACTTTAATGCGGGATGAAGTTGTTAAAATTTTACGGAAACGTGACTCTATAGAAGCTGTGTTGTTAGCTCAAAAGCTGCTTTCTGCTCTCACAACAGAGGAGCTGGAAGCGTTGCGGAAGTTGGTTTACGCTCACCGTTGGGCTAAAGCTTTGTGGGAGAAGAGCATAGAACCGCAGCTACAAAAAGTTAAGTAGATTTTTAAAATCGAAAGGGGGTGTTCTGAAATGCAATTAGCTCTCGAGGGAATAGACGGAGCGGGAAAATCGCACGTTTTAAGTAAAGTAGTTGATTGGTTGAAAGAACGAGACATTGCTTTTAAAGTCATTCACGATGTCCCGATGGTGAAAGAGAGACTCCCAGAACAAGAATATGCAGCTTTCGACAAACATCTGGACATGAGTGTTCCAGATGTGACATTTTTTATCTATCTGGCGAAAAGTGTAACTCATTACAAACGAGAAGTTCTTTGGGAGAAAGAGTTTCCGTTGTCTAGGGTGTTAGTTTGGGACCGAAGTCTCTTAACACCCCTTGTGTACTCTTACTACGAGAACTATGTATTTCCCAAGAGTTTCTACATAAAACTTATGAAAAAGTTCTACGATATGTTTCCGAAGCCTGACGTAACATTTGTTTTTCTCCCACCTGTAGAAGTCTGCTACAACAGAGTTATGCAAAGAGAGAATATGAAGTCGTATTACAGAGAGCGAGATCTAGACTGGCTAAAAGAAACAAGAGCAGCGTATTTCAGAGCTTTAGATGAGTCTATGATAGCGTTAGAGGAGGGAGATTTTGCGAAAGCCGTTCTTGATTATCTAGAAGAGTGGTACAGAGCTAACGGAATGCACTTGTAATGAAACCGGTCATCACTGTCCACAATAGTCTGAGCAAAGTAAACAACATAACACCAGAACAATTCGAAGAACTCGACCGTTTGCTTTCTTACAAAGTGGAAGGTGCAGAGTACTCAGATCTCTACACGAGAGGGATTTGGGACGGAAGAAGACACCTTCTAAGCTCTTCTGGAACGTTTCCTACGGGTCTCTTCCGCAGAGTTTACAACTTTTTAGGAGACTGTCAAGTCGTTGATAAGCGACCGAGAACCGATTCACGCAGTCCCCTCCCGACGAATATTAGTCTCTACGATTTTCAAAAAGAAGCTGTTGAAACGTGTCTAGCAAAACAGAGATGTGTAGTTAAGTCCCCAACAGGTTCCGGGAAAACACTTATGTTTATCGATCTGATAGCTAGACTCGGTGTAAAAACTCTCATACTTACACACAGACTCGATCTACTTTGGCAGACTTTCAGAAAGTTTAAAGAAGCGACAGGAGAAGAGCTCGGCATACTCGGAGATGGTATAGCAGAGATGAAGAAATATAACGTAGCTACAATGCAGACTATAGCGTCGAAACTCGGGTCTAAAGATGCAGTCGAGGGTAAAGAAATAAAACTAGACAAGAATCAGATTAAAAAGTTTCTCTCCGAGATAGAGTGTCTAGTTGTTGATGAAGCACATCACGTTCCTTGTGACTCTATCTGGAGGATACAGAAGCTTTGTACGAACGCTTTCTGGAGGTTTGGTTTTTCAGCTACTCCTTATAGAGATGACGGCGCGGATCTCTTAATTGAAGGAGCACTTGGTCCAACTTACGTAGACATCAGCTACGGTGCATTAGCTTCCCGCGGGTACTTGTCGAAGGGATACGTCATTGGACTTCGACATAGAACGAAAAAGATCGTCGATCGTCTTTTAGGTTACGACGCTGTAGTTTCTGAGTATCTAATCAACGCGAGAGATAGAAACGAACTAATTGCAAAACTAGCGGGAGAGCTTACGAGAAGAAACAAAAGTGTTCTAATAGCAGTTACGTATCTAAAACACGGAGAAGAGCTTCTTGCTAGTATAAAGAGGTATTATCCAGAAGTCGCTTTCGCATACGGGGAATGCAAAACAGATCTGAGGTCTCGTTACTTAGAAGAACTTAACAAGAAGGAAAGACTCTGCTTGATTGCGACGACTATTTTTGGGGAGGGAATCGACGTTCCGTGTCTCACAGGCGACACGAGAATACCTTTACTAGACGGAAGAATAGTTCCTATAGAAGAGCTCTACGTATCTAATGCGAAAGGATTCAACGTGCTTTCGTGTGACGGTGTATCTGTTACTACGAGTATAGCTTCTCACGTAAAACTTACGAAGAAAAAAGCAGAAGTAGTTCTCGTCGCTTTAGATAATGGGGAGCATTTCAAGTGCACTCCAGAACATTTGATTATGCTCGAGTCAGGTGAATACAGAGCTGCTAAAGACCTTAAACCAGGCGACGTTTTGAAAACTTTCACAGGAGAGTCTGCTCGCAGGATAATTAGAGACAAAAGAATTCGTTTTAACACAACTCTTATGAAGTTGTGTGAAAATGGCCATGTAAGAGTCCGTTATATAGAGCCGGCTGGAACAGCATCTGTCTTCGATCTAGTTTCAGTAGAACCACACAACAATTTTCTCATCGATTCTGGAGTCTTCGTACACAACTGTTTAGATGTCCTGGTGAATGCTAAAGCGATGCGATCCAAAACAGATGCTATACAGATAGCTGGTAGAGCGATGAGAGCGACTCCTACAAAAAAGGTTGCTTTTGTCGTAGATATAATCGACGTAGGCGTACCGTACCTTAATACACACGCTCGAGCAAGACTTCGTGCATACAAGAGTGAAGGGTATACAGTAGTTTACGCAGATTCTGTTGAGGAAGTAGTGAGGTATATAGATAAGTATGGTGAAAGTAGTCTGTCAGGGTGCAATTAGAACAGCCTCCGATGCTTTAAAAGTAATAGAGCGAATGTATTATCAGAAGTTCGGGGAGTCTTTCTACGACAAACTGAAAAGTGAAGTAAATCTAGTTCAGGTTCTCCGCAGGTTGAGATTTTGTCTAGATATTCTTTATCTAGAAAGGAAGCCAATAAGTTGTTTTTACGAAGCTTTAGAAAGAACTCTGAACGAAAAGGGAGTGAATTTTAAGATCGAAGATCTTGTTTACGCTATAAGAAATGGAAAGACTCGTCAGTATAATTTACGACGAAATAGTTAAGTCTTGTGAGTGTAAAGGTGCAGGGTGTAGCAGATGTCTTAACAGGTTTCGAACAGCTTTGCGAAAAATTCACGCGCACGTTCCTCGTAAGTATTTAAATGCATCTGTTTCATACATCCGGGATATAGCACTACGGGAGAAACTCACTACCTTTGTCACGAATATCAACAAACAGAACGGACTTTTTATTTACGGGGAGCCAGGTACAGGTAAAACGTATGTGTTATGTGCCGTTCTTTCAGAGCTTTTGAAGAAAGGGCTTAGCGCTAAGTACGTGACGTGTAGTGATCTTATCTCCGAAATACAGAGAGGGTGGTATGATGACAGATGCTACGACGACGTTGTTGCACCTAAAGTAGATGTAGATGTTCTTGCCATAGATGATATGAGACTTAATTTGACAGACAAAGGAACGCAGGCTCTTGAAGACTTTTTGAAGAAGAGAAACGACGAAGGGAAGCTGTGTCTTGTAGCTTCTCGCGTATCTCTCGGAGATCTAGAGTCTCTCTTAGGAGACAAGATTTCTGTGTTGAGATCGTATTACAAGATAGTGTTACAGAAAAATGTACAAAGTACTGAAGCTTCTACTAAATAAAGAGGGAGTAACGAAACTTCTGTCGAGAGGTATAAGTGCGAAACTTTTCGACGAAGGTAGTGCAGCTCGAGAACTTTTCAGTGTTGTAACAGACTTCGTTAAGAAATACGGAGACGTTCCTGTAAACGAAGAGATAGAGAGAAGAGTCTCTCCTGTTCTGAAGGAACAAGTCCTCGAACTCTTACACGTTCTAGACGGGATACAAGTTAACGGAAACATCGACGCAGTTATTGATGAGTTCTTAGAAGAGAGAAAACTTTGGGTTTTGAGAGATGGAATACAGAAAGCTTCCGAGAATTGGGAGAAGGGAAGTTATGGCCGTGTTATAGAGATACTTAAAGAGACAGCTGCACAAGCTGAGAATCTTGGAGCTGCGTTCGCTGAGAGTTCGATAAAGGAAATACTGGAATACAAACCCAAGAAAGTAAAGAGAGTACAACTCGGCTTTCCGTCGATAGATAAAGCTACAAATGGGCTTGAAGAAGGACAGCTCATGGTTGTTATGGGTTTTCCAAAAGCTGGAAAGTCGACGTTTTTGTTGAATGCTTCTCTTAACGCATTCAACAAAGGATACAAAGTATTGTTTGTGTCTATTGAGATACCAAGGGATAGTATACAGAGAAGACTGTTGTCTCGAGCTACAGGTGTACCGTACTCTGTTTTGAAAAGTGGAGAACTCTCACCTGAGCAAGAGGAAAAAGTAGTAAAGCAGTTAGAGATGTGGCGAACTCAAAAAGGGGAGCTTGTGATTCTAGATGCACCGAGATGCACTCCGTCTTTCTTAGCTGTGAAGATGAGCGAGCGAGATTGGGACCTAGTCGTGATCGACTACCTCAATCTCGTCTCGCTCGAACGAACTATACGAGATGAAGCTTGGCTTGCTCTTGGGGATATAACGAGAGAGATTCGGGAAACTGCTAGAAAGTTAAGAATACCTGTGCTTACAGCTGTCCAGGTAAACAGAGAAGCTCTTAAGTATGCTCGAGGAGTTCCTGGAGTCGAGTTTATAGCTCAGTCTTTTCTGATCGTTTATCACGCAGACATAATCGTATCTTTAATGCTCGAAAATCCGGAAGAGCTTAAATTATGTGGTTCTAGTTTGATAAAAGGTGAGATAGTAGCGACTCGTGACTGTCCACATATTGATTTTATGCTAGACGCAAGATTTTCTGTGATGTCTATGACAGAGGTATCGTCGTAGACATCACACCCTATGGTACAGCGTTAGATAAATTTAACGAAAGGAGGTGTGAAGAGATGGCTGTTTTGATTAAGTACACGATGCCAGATGTTGTTCCAGAAGGAACTTATCTGGCAGAGCTTGTTTCTGTTGGAGAACGTTCAGTAAAAAGCTCTGACGGAACGGATGTGTGGGAGTACATCGATTTCACGTTCCGAATTCTTGATGGTGAACACAAAGGACAAACTGTAAGAGGGTCTGTTCCGAAGTTTCTTTCACCTGGTTCAAGACTGGAAGCGTGGTTGCGTGCAATGAAACCTAGAACTTTTGCTCGCGGAGAAGAAGTAGATTTAGAAGACTACATCGGGTCGAAGGTTTCTGTATATGTCGAAGAAAGAGTAGCTCCTAGTGGAGCGCGATTTTACGATGTCGCAAGAGTAAGATCTCTTTCGGATGTTGAACGGAAGATAATCGAGGGTTTAGCGAAAGAAGAAGAGAAAACAAAGACTGAGAAGTCTTTAGAAAAATCTTTAACAGATCTTGAAGACATTCCATTCTAATGGATAATAGAGTAGAGGAAGTACTGAAGGAAGTAGAAAAGACTCTCGGAATAAGCATCCGCAGAGTCAGCGAAAGAGCTAAAGAGGGAGTAGAGGTCTTCGAGACGGGCTCTTTCACATTAGACTGGGCTACTGGAGTTGGTGGCTTTCCCAAAGGACGGATCATCGAGCTTTTCGGTCCAGAGTCTGGTGGAAAGAGCTCTGTCGCTCTTCTCTGTATTGCTAGCGTACAGAAAAGAGGAGAGAACGCACTTTACGTTGATGCAGAGAACTCGTTCTCTAGAGAGTGGGCTCAGAAGTTAGGTGTTGACGTTGATTCTCTTTTCGTGCTTCAAGAGAATTGTGCTGAACTTGTGTTAGATGCAGTCTCGTATCTTGTTAGAAGCTGTGTGTTCTCTCTTATTGTTGTTGATAGTGTTACAGCTCTTGCACCGAAAGACGAGCTCGAAGGTTCAGCTGAAGAACAAAATATCGCACTACAAGCAAGAATTCTTTCTAGAGAGTTAAGAAGACTTGTAGGTGAAGCTGGAAAATCGAAGACGACACTCATCTTCGTTAATCAGTTAAGAGAAAACGTAGGGGTTATGTTTGGTAACCCTGAGACTACTCCTGGAGGTAGAGCTCTAAAATTCTACTCGTCTTTAAGATTGAGAGTTTCGCGTGATGGCCAAGCTATAGTTTCTGATGGGAAGAAGATTGGACACGACATCAAAGTAACTGTCGAGAAAAACAAGGTAGGACCTCCATATAGAGTAGCGAGAATGCGTCTTCTGTACGATAAGGGGTTCGACATCGTTACTGATCTCTCCAATCTAGCTTTAGAGCTAGGTGTGATAAAGCAATCTGGTAGTTATTTTTCGTTCGGAGATAGAAAATTTATGGGGAAGTCGTCGTTCGAAAATGCTCTTAGAGAAGAGGAGGAGCTTTTCAAGCAGGTCGTTGACGCTGTAAAACAGATACGATGATCCGTAAAGTAACTATCGAAAACTTTCAGAAACACAAGTATTTAGAGCTAGAGTTCGACGAAGGTTTCAACTGTATAGCTGGACCGAGCAATATCGGGAAGAGTGCTGTCGTAAGAGCTATCGCTTTCTGTTTGTTCGGGAGACCGTGGTCGTCTAGTTGGGTTCGAGAGAACTCTACTTATAGTATAGTGACTGTTGAGTTTAACGACGGAAGGAAGATTGTACGGAAGAAAGGAGAGAATGTTAACGAAGTCGTGATAGTTCATAGTGACGGGAAAACAGATCGCTTCACTTCTTTCGGTTCAGAATATCCTAAAGAGGTGCAAGATTTCGTTGGCTTTACTCTACACGATCTAGACTCTCTCGGGAATTTGAATGTTTCGTTCCAGCTAGATTCACCTTTCTTCTTGTCGTCTCCACCTCAAGCTCGTGTGGCTCTTCTTGATAGACTTACGTCTCTTTCTAGACTGAAAAAAGCTCTTAATGATGTCAATAAAGAGATGAGAGATCTCTCTGTCGAGAGATCTCATTTGGATAAGCTTCTAGCTGAAAAAGAGTCGTATCTGTCTAGACTCAGTTTTGTGGAAGAGAGCTATCATAAGTTTCTCGAGTTGGAGCAGTTTATACACTCAAAACTTGAACGTTTTAAGAGAGTCGATGCTTTGTGTCAGAGAGTGATCAAATACAAGAAACTGAAAGCTTCGATACAACCATCTCTCGAACTTTTAGAGAGAGCAATTCTCTCTGCTCGGAAAGCTTTTTGTTTGACGAAGCTCGAGGAACAAAAACGTAAGATCGAACACACGAAAAACAAGCTCGAAGAGGTTGAAAAGGAGCTCGCTGAACTCAAAAAGAAGTTCGAAAGGAAGTTGATCGAGCTTGGTGTGTGTCCACTGTGTGGAAGCAAAGTAAATGAAAGCTCTAGTTGTATCTGATATGCATATACGCGAAACTAAGCCGAGCTTAAGAGTAGACGAAAACTGGTTTAGAGTGCAAGCACTCAAACTTCGCGACATAGTAGAGATTGCTGTAGAAGAAGATGTTGGAGTTGTTTTCTTTCTCGGAGATATTTTCGATAGTCCGTTTCCGACGTTCAGAGTCTTCACTTTAGTAGCTGTGTTTTTGAAGAGGTTAAAAGAGAGAGGAATACATTGCTATACAGTGATAGGAAATCACGACTGTAGAGGTTACAACTTAGAGACTTACAATCAGTGTGCTCTCGGAAGTTTAGTAAGACTCGGTCTTATAGAGAAACTAGATACTATAAAGTTAGACAAGTATACAATCAAAGCTATACATACTAGAAGAGACTTCGACATAAAAGACTACAGCGGAGATATTATTTTCACTCACGATATGATCTCAGATAAAGAGGTACCTTATGAGTGTATCTTAGCTGATGCTCTGGACGAAGCTAGTTGTAGGTTGGTGTTCAGTGGTCACAACCACAAATTCTTTGTAAAAGGAAAAGTTGTAAACCCAGGTTCTATACTGAGAATAGATTGTACGGAAGAAGATGTCGCGAGAAGGGTTCACGTCTTTGTGTTACATTTTAGTGAGTATGGTATTTCGTGTTACGAAAGAGTACTCCCGAGTGCAAAACAAGGGTATCTTGTTTTTGATTTGAAGAAAAAAGAAGTGCTCCAGAAAAGAGAAGAGTTTCTTGAGAAACTTAAGTCACTCTCACTTGAACATATAAGTGCACAGGGTATCGTTCGTAAAATAAAAGAAGTCTGTGAGAAACTAAGCTTTCCAGAGTCTGTCTTTATAGAAGCACAGAGGAGGTTGTTAGATGTCTGAAGAGCTCTTCGCTCTCAAGAAAAAGATAGAGAAGCTTGTAGAGGAGAGAAGCACTCTTTTAGCTAAACTGAATTCTCTAGAAGAAGAGAAACAGCAGATAATCAAAGAGTGTCAAGAGCTTGGAGTTGATCCACAAAACATCACAGAAGAAAGACAGAGACTCTTAAGGGAGGTTGAAGAATGCTCGAAACAGCTGCAAGAGTTTCGGAACAACTATCTAACACAAGAAAAGAGGTAGAAGCTTTGCTAGCTCGTAAGAAAGCGATATCAGAAATGGTAGACGAACTGCGAACGAAGATAAACCACATCATCTCTAAAATTGAACTCTTAGATAAGGTACAAAAAGTGCTTCAGATAGTCTCTCGTGAAGCTCTCAAAGAGAGTACAGAAGAGATACAAAGTACTGTAGAGTTAGGATTATCTGAAATCTTTGGAGAGAAGTTAAAATTCACGTTAGAGATTTCAGAGTTCGGCGATACTATAAAGATTACTCCGCTGTTGCAAAACCGGGAAATCGTGAGTTCTTTTGGAGGAGGAGTAATCGATGTAGTTAGTACGGTATGTAGAGTTGTGTTTCTGTATCTTTCTCCTCTCCCAAAGGTTTTGATACTTGATGAGGTTGGGAAGTGGCTTTCGTCTGAGTATCAAGCCGCTTTTGGTCGATTTCTTAAAAGACTCTCAGATGAGCTCGGTATACAGATAATCTTAGTTTCACATCGTGAAGGTGTGAATCAATACGCTGATAAATACATAAAGCTATGAAAGGATACTCGTTAGAGCACGAAATCGAAGACTTTTTCATAAAACTAGATGGGAAGACGAGAGAGACTCCGATTTTCGAGAGAAGTTTCCGGGTACCCTATTCAGGTGCTTTGTCTTGTTTGAAAGGAGATGTCCGAACTAACGTTAAAAGATTTCCAAAACAACTTATGATTGAATGTAAAGAACGGAAAAGCACAGGAGTACGAGAGATGATCGTAGAAAAGAAATGGATAGAGAAGCTTTTCTCTGAAGCTGAAGAGGATGGTATGATTCCTGTACTCTGTCTCAGCTTCAAGGGAGCTAAAGATAGAATATATGTTATGGTACGCAGAAAAGACTTTTCGATGTATGGTAGCAATGTAGTGTTTCCGACACGGACCGGAAATTACAAGCTTGTAAGAGATGAGATCAGAGAGGGTGCGTTTCTTTTTCCAATAAAGACCGTAGTAGTTCCGTGGAGGTACTTCACAGAGTTTTTAGAGCTTTTCGTGAAGGAGGTGTTTGTATGAGTCAGATTCTCAGTCGTCTTATAGACAACTACCTCAAAGTCAAGCTTCTGGGTAACGAAGAGGTGCAGAGCTTCTTAGGAGATTTAATAGTGACTTACTCTACAGTGTACTGCTCTCATCGTAAGTTAAAACCTAGGGGGCTCTCTTTAGACGTAGCTCTAATGATAAAAGGAAGAGAGCTTACGGAAGAAGATATTGCACAAGAGGTAACAGAGTTCGACAAAAGTTTCCTTTCAACCATGAAAGGAGCTCTCTGGGTGTCTATGACAGACCCAGAGACTTTCAAAATGCTTCAAGAGTTCATAACTTCAGAGAGAGGAGGTTTAGCTTAACAGTGCCCGAAAGGGTTTCTCAAGAAATAGAGGACATCATTATTTCTTTAGTAGAAGAGGGGCTTCCGTATAAAGAGGTTGCCGAGAGAGTCGGAAGAAGTGCATCTCTTGTTCACAAAGTGGTTCGGCGGCGCAAAAGAGAGCTACTCAGACACTCGAAGTGGAGTATTGGCACTTACGTATACGCACTCCTGCTTAGATCTAGAGGCTTTACTATAGAGAAAATCGCACGCAGTGTTGGTGTTCATCCGGAACGTTTGCAGGAGTTTTTCGACAATAAAGATGTCAAAGATGCTCTAGATCTCTTAGAGAAAGAGAGAGAAGCTAATCGTCGGGGTATTTTTGAAGAACTCGATGACTGGCTTCGACGAAGTGCACAGAAACTAGCTCGACCGAGAGTCGTGAAGAAAAAAGAGATTCCAGAGAAGAAGAAACGGAAGCCTGAAGTCGCAATGCTGGAGTTTTCTGACTCTCACGCTGGGATGGTACTTGATCCGAGAGACACACCCACACAAACTAAGTATAACTGGGACCTTTTCGTTAAGAGGCTGGAAACACTCACTGATGGTATTATCGAGTGTGTATCAATACAAAGAGAGCAGATTCCTATCAAGAAGCTCGCTGTAAATATGTTGGGTGACATCGTAGCAGGAGAGAATATCTATCTTGGTCAATACAGAGAGCTTGATAGAAACGTGCTAGATCAGGTGTTCGGAACGGTAGTCGTTCTGTGTAACAAGTTTATAGAACCGTTGCGAGAGTTTTTTGAGACTATCGAGTTTAGATGTGTTTGGGGGAATCACGGAAGATTCGGGAAGACAGATGAATTCCACCCAAGAGTTAATGCAGACTATTTGTTGTATAAGATATTAGCGTCGAGATACGTTGATAGTCCAGACGTCAAGTTTTACGTCTCAGAGACGAACTGTATGTTGTTTGAGCTTCCAGAGTTTCCTAAATGGAAGCATTTGATTCTGCACGGAGACGAGCTTACATCATGGATGTCAATTCCTTATTATGCTCTTGAAAGAGCACACGCACGATACGTCCATTTGCTTCGTATGGTTGTCGATTACCTACATTGTGGGCACCATCATTCGTCTGCCACGATAAGTGTAGCTTACGGAGAGAGAATCGTGAATGGTAGTTTTGTTGGAGGGACGCCGTACTCTATTAAGAAGATGCAAGCGGGTGCTGTACCAAAACAATTACTGTTCGGTCTGAATGAGACATATGGAAAGACCTGGCAATATGAAATAAGGTTAGAAAAACCAGAAACTATGAAACCAGATTCTGAGGGAATATATACACCGTATACGGGGAAGCAGAAACTATGATATACTTCAACTCTAAAGACAAGAAAAAAATCGAAGAGTTTGTAGCGTTTCTCGACACGAGAGTACCTGTATACAAGAAATTCATTATGAAGATGTTTCTACCAGAAAGAAACGAGCTCATAGTTACTGAAGACACGTGGAGTGAATATCGGAAAACTCTGCTCGAAACAAACCAGCTTAAAGTGCTGATTAAACACATCGAAGAGAGATTCACTCTAGAAGAAGCTAAAAAGTTCGTAGATAGTTACGATGAGACTCTCAGAATTAGAGAAGAAGTATAAAGTTGCAGGTGTGGATGAGGTGGGGT
>Ga0197143_1002863_pt1 | contig 12132 bp, 18 predicted proteins | sample GBS70_MetaG_FD_148603 | JGI IMG/M metagenome (GOLD analysis project Ga0197143, IMG submission 148603) | Sediment microbial communities from Great Boiling Springs, Gerlach, Nevada, United States - GBS 70_MetaG | ecosystem: Environmental > Aquatic > Thermal springs > Hot (42-90C) > Sediment...
ATAAAAGAAAAGAGATACGAGGAATTACCTGAAAGGATAAGAAATATACTTGGTGCTGACTATGAAAGAATAAGGGCACAGATACTTGAAGAAGAAAAAAAAGAAAAAAGTCGTAGAAACCAACTATTGATTGGTGGAAGTATTGTTGGTTTAGCCCTTATAATATTACTATTAACCAGGAGATAACATGGATAAATTAAAAAACTTTCATATATTTGTAGAGAATGCCTTGAAAAGATATGGGCCAGAAAGAGAAAAACTATTTCTATTGCTTAAAAAAGCAGGAGTAAATAGAATATTCCCTGAAATATACCCAAAGCTCCTGGCTATCAAAAATAAACCAGATTTAAACAAGGAGATGTTGAAATTCCTAAGCGAAGATGAAAGAAACATCATCCTCTCATTCGCCTATCCCATATATGCAAAGGAGTTAGAAGAGATTGGAATAAGGATAAAATTTGGTGGTGGTAATATCTTCAAGAATATCGCAAGAGAAGCAAAAAGGTTTATCAGAACTGGTGGAACTGTTGGGAATGTCGTAAGAAGAGCAACCAAGGGATGGTCTCTTAGACTTGGTAAAGAAGGTCTAAGCATCAAAACTTCTTTCCTGAAGGCAAAGCTCTCCAAGAAAGATTTGATGATTGGTGGTGCAGTAGCTCTTGGAGCAATTTTGGCATTAACCCCTGCTGGACCTGCAGTTATTGGAGCACTTGGAACCATTGCATCAAAAGCAGGAGCTCTTGGTTTAACTGCCCTAAGTTCAGTGGCTTCATTTGCTTCAAAAAAGGGAGTTAGCCTATTACAGGCAGCAAAAGAACTTGGAATACCTGAAGACAAGGTAAAAGAAGAATTACAAAGGTTGGTAGGAACTCCTGAATATGAACAACTTGTAAATGCTATTACCAGTGAAGGAGCAAAGGAAGCAGAACCACAGGGAATGGATGCTTCCCCCCTATTACTTGGTGGATTAGGCTTAACAGGGCTTTTACTTCTATTACGAAGATGAAAAAAACAAAGAAAGTAGGTGAAGTTATACACGATGTAATAGAAAATAAAGCATTGTTTGAAAGAATGAAAAAAGCAATAGACTTCTACAAAAAGACCCAATTCAAAAACCCCGATAAGGTTATAAGTGCCTTGACAAACCTACCCAAGATAGTATATCATGAAAAGACAATTGACTTGGAAAAGGAATATGAAGGAGCAAAAATAGTGGCATCCATGATAGGAGTTATCCCATTCATCTTCTACATATCCGAAAAAGGCGGAGAGAAAAATGTGTATTTCCATGAGTTTAAACCACATCAGGTATTTCTTGCCTGTGACCCTGAAGACAATACAAGGGTATTCTTGGTATTCACCGAAAAAGTTAAATTTGATGAAACGGGGATAGACTAATGGAAGTCCTACTAATTAACCCTGGTAAAAAAATCGTAAAAAAATTGCTATATGTCTATTTCAACAAGAAGAAATTCAAGTTCCCAAAAATGCTGAAGTTTCTCCTTGAACAATGCTTCGATTACATTAAATTCGTAGATGAGTTTGATAAATATTACATCTTTCAGATTGTTCCTAATAGCGTAATAAAAGAATTCATTTATAAACGAGATAGTTTCAAAAACTTGAAGGTAAAATTTGAGCCAATAAAGAAAGAAATCTTAGGCGTTTATGCCTACTATGAAGAATGAAAGGAGGGAAATTATGATGGAAAACCCTGCAAGAAAGGTGTCAAAGGAAATAAAAGATGATATCATAAACTATTACAAAAAGGGATATAAGCTTTCACAGATAATTGCCTTAATACAAGAAAAGCATGGGTTAAAGCTATCACCATCTACGATTAGAAAATATGCTACAGGTGAGTTAGAAGAGATAGCTGAAATTGAAAATCTTGACAACGAGGATTATAATATAAATGAATTTTTAAGAGTGGTTAATGAAGTTTTAATTAACAAAACAAAGAAAAAGGAGGGAAAAACTATGGCAAAAACCAAAACAAAAGGGAATGCCTTTGCTGGGTTAAACCGAACTATAAGTGAATTAACAAAGGCAGTAAAAGCCCTAAATAACCCAGCAAAAGGTGGTAAAAGAAGGAAGAAAAAACAGCCAGAGGGAACCATAGCTAAGGTTCTTTCTGATACGCTGAAAAGCCTCTGGGAAACAGACCCTGCTTTACAGGCAATAAGGGAATACCTCAAGAGAAGCGTTCCTGCTATCGTTCAAAGTGCTTGGGAAAGCGAAGAAGCAAAAGACCTTAGAAGAAAACTCAAAGAGGAAATAAGGAGAACATGGGCTTCACCTGAAGGAGTAAAACTAAGTGAAGCACTATCACATCAGATAAAATTGGCAAGAAGAACTCCAGGTGTTCTTGAAGGCATAGGTGATATAATGGGTCTTGATGAAATAGAAAAGCTTGCTACCGCCGTTATACTCAAGGATGCTGGTTTAAGCGAAATAGCAGGGATATATGAACCAGCAATTCTTGGAAATGCTGGCACCAAGTTAAGAGCAAGAGAAATCGTAAGAAATGCTCTTGCTACTCCAGAGGGTATTGCTTTTATCGATGAACTGAAATACAATATATCCTCAATGACATCAGGAACGGATTTATCTGAGATGGGAGACATGGTTATGGAAAGCATTGAAGGTGAATTAAGGAAATTCCGAAAAAAGAGAATGGGTGAAGAAGTTCATCCAGTTACCCCATACATCAGAAGTGCTTGGGCTACATTAACTCCAGAAGAAAGAGATAGATTTGTAAGTTCCATCAAAGAGTCCATCAATCGTGCATGGACTTCAGAACAGGGAGTTAAATTCAGGTCTCTTCTTGAAAAACGACTTGGAGAGCTTTTCAGAACCCCATTCTCCCAAATCACAACAACCGAAGGAATAGGAGCAATAGAAAGGTTTGTGAGATTAAGACAATTCACCCCCATGGAACAGCTTGAAGATTTAGGAAGAACTCTTGGATTGGATTATCTCCTTCCTGGTTCAGTGGCGGTTATTGGTGAAACTTGGATACACAGCATAATCAGACAGATAGCACAGATACCCTTTGGAAGAGACACAGATAAGGTATATTGGAAAAGGGCAATATCCAACTTGATAGCAGGAGCAGTTCATTACTCTGCAAGCAATTTCCTGTTGGCACAGCTTGGAAGGGAAAATGAATTCGTTGAGAAGTTAAGGTCAGCATACGGAATGTTTGTCCTGAAGGATACCCTTTTGAACGTTTTACCATCTGCTTTATTCCCTGCTTCAATGCTTCCTGCTTCCGTAAAAGAAGTTAAAACCGAACAGACAACACCTACTACCAGCGAATTTGCGGTTTTACCCGTAGATAAACTTTCAGTTGATGAAAATGGAAACCTTGTTGTCCCTACTGAGTTATACGACTACTATAAGGCTCTTGGATACATAAGTGAAACCCCCTTTAACGTTGAGGAAGAGGAAGAAGATTACATAAGCGAAGAACCTGAAGAGGAAGAAGAGGAAGAACTTGATATTGCCGTAAAAAACCCTGAAGAAGAAGAAATTCTGGAAGAAAGCGAAATCGAAGATTTAGAAGAAACAGAAGGAAATGAATAACCCTATTTGCTATAATAGGGTTTTAAACAAAAATAAAAACAAAAAGGAGGTAAAACCATGACACACTACTATGGAACCATAAAAAAAAGAGGGGATAAACTAATTTTTATCCCCGTGAGTGAAATAGAGCAGGTAAGCCCTGCGGAAGAGGATATCTTCCCACAGGTAAGCGAAATAGGACAGGCTACTCCAAGGCTGTATAGGAGACCAGGACTTATACGCCCTGCAAAAACCCTTCGCAGAAAAGGATTGGCTAAAACCCTAAAACAGGCAGAGAAGGCAACAAAATCTGCACAGAAGGGGATAATCACAACCAGAGCAGGAACTTCGGTAGCACAAGCCTTCTATCATAAAAAGTCATACTCCCAGTATTTCGCAAATAAATCCAGGATAACCTTCTTTGATGTTCAACCTGACCCTGATGGCATCTTCACCAACATTCCTGAGCCATACTTCAGGTCTGAGATGGTATTCTTGGGAATAAAGGTTGATATTGAACCTACTCCTCTCCAGGATAAAAACGATACCTATGCTTACTTGAGTGCCGTTCAGACCCTTACCAACTCTACCGTTCAGCTCAGGATAAACGATAATATTCCCATAACCTTCTCCTTCAAGGATATTGCTCCTGTCATTGAAACAGATGTTGCTGGTGTTGGAACCGATAGATACCTCACCATTCACTTCAGGTCAAGACCAATGGTTGAATTCGGAGATATCATCAAATCCAACTTCTTCAAGATTAGCAAACATGATAGGGCATACTTGGTTGTTCTCTCAGATACCGCTTTCCCTGCTCTTGGAGCTGGAGCAATTGACTTCAACATAAAGGTCTATCTATACGCAAGGGCACCTAAGAGGTTACTTGGTGGGTAATATACCTAAGGGGGGGTTCAACACCCCCCTTTTTTATTTATGGTGTTGAGTTATGAAGCTACTGGTTCTTAAACCAAAATCCATTTTTACTCTCCCAGATAACTACATCATTCGTGGTATCTCCATAGAGTATCCAACTGTCGTTAATCTCGCTAATTGGGATGATTTGAAAAAGGTTATTCAGGATGACCAGACCAGATTTAAATTGGTGTATAACTATCGTGAAGAGATTATGTTTAATCTACCTATGGCCATCTTTCATCGGAATTTTGTATTACCTACATTTCAGGAGGCAATGGTTTTTAAATATGTTAGACCTTTTCTACTAAGAAAGGGCTCTTCTCTCTATTTCTCCTATGAGATGAGAAATTTTGGTCTTCTTGGTTATCCACCTCAACCATTTTTTTTGATTTTATATGGAAATGTTATATCGGATGATGAGGTTGAAAGGTATTTAAAAGAGAAAAAGTTGGATACAATTAATATTACCCTTTTAAAATCAATTTCTATCCCAATGGATACACAGACAGGATTTTTCCATTTTGAAAGACCTTCAAGGGTTATATCCATAGGTTTCTGTATTCCACAAAAGGTAGAAGAAGCTGCTCAAGTTTTTTACAGATTTCCCATATTATTTGAACCTATTTATGGTGGTCAAGAACCAATTAGAAGACCAATAATGGAAGATGATATAAATATTAGGATATTGCTATCAGGACAGAAATATGATTTTTGGGATAGCTTCTATAGACCAATTAAACTATTGATTGGTGATTTACAGGAAGGTAAAAGACTAATTTTAAAGGGAGTTACCATAGGTGATAAGAAAAAGAAAACACCTGAAACCGATTTTATTCAGTTCTCCCTTGAGAAAGACATAAACTCTATAAATTTTATTAGATTAGAACAAGATAAACTATTATTTTATGGTCCATTGAACGTCTTAATTGAATATGTCTATTTATGAGGGACAATATCTTTATGAGAATATTTGGGGGAGTATTCTTTGTCGTTGGAATATATGGAAAAGTATGGTCATTATTCCGACTAATGGATTTGATATATGCAAATATGGGTTCAAAGTATAGACCAACCAAAGAACTTGATAAATTTTTGGAAAACCTTATCAAGAGGATAAGAGATGAAGGTAAAATTCAGCTATAAATATGAGAATATCGTATATGAAAGCAATGATAAACCTTTGCTTGTTATACCTGCTTCATCTTTTGCTACATATAGTATTACCATAAGAAATCCTAATCTTTTTGATTTAAATATCTATCTTATCTCCGAGAATTTCCGAATTTTTGATGTAATTACCAAAGTTAATGAAAGGGAACATGTTGTTGATGATGCTAACTTTGGTTTTCCTTTTTACATCATGCTTTTCCCTGATGTTAATACTTCTGAGACACCATACGAAATCATCATATATACCGAAACTCTATACCCAGTATGATATACCCAAAGGTTGAGAATATCGTTATACATAAAGACTATATCATTGTTCCAACTGGAAAGAAATTGAGTATTCCTGTGTTTAAAAATCCACCAGGGTTTATCTTCTACCTAAAGGAGCTTACCTTTTTCTCAACTACCTATTATGAACGGATTTTAAATGATGAGCTTTTAATAAAAGAGATGTTTTTTAGGGTTGCTGATTTAGACAATAAGGTTATACCTGGAATAGTAATTAAATCCAATGGAGTAGAAGTAAAATTTAACCCTGATTTAAGATTTAATCTTGGACTTATGATTGTTCATAACCCAGATGATTTAACTTACATAGAAGACATCGTCAATGATATACCCGATGTATCTGATATAGACCCTATTCTATTAAATAAACCACAGCTTGGTTTTCCATTTAAACTTGAGGTGAGATTTGAAGGATATCTATTACAGAAATGAATGGTTTTATTTTCTTTGGGGATTTCCAAGACATAGAAAAGTTAGAACTCATTAAACCAGAAAGCATTGATTTAATCTTAACAGACCCCCCTTATATCTTTAAAGTAGGAAGTAGCAAATATTACAGAACTGGAGTAAAAGGGAACTATGAAAATTACTTGGATTTTATGAGGAAATTTTTTCAACAGGCGTATAAATTCTTAAAACCAACGGGGAATTTAGCGGTTTTCCATATCTATAACATGATACCAACCCTTCTATGTGCTTCATATCCAGTAGGTTTTAGACTTCATAAATACTTTGTATGGATAAAGGAAAATCAATCAGGTGGTTTAGGAAGAAACTCCATTGGCAATGAAAGCTCATTTAAAACCGCCATAGAGTTTATAACTTTTTTTCGAAAAGGAAAAAATAAACCCTATTATGACCCATACTCCATTTTAGAGCTTACTCCATCAGGAAAGGCATTTAACTACTGGATAGGAAATAAAGAAAAAGATGGGATAAATTTTACTGGAGCAAAACCAAAAGAACTTCTAAGGATTTTTGTAAGGGCATTATCTCCTCCTGGTGGTATCGTATATGACCCATTCTTGGGGAGTGGAAGCATTATCCCCGTATGCATAGAAGAGAACAGGTTTATCATAGGATGTGAGATAGACAAGAAAGCACAAGAAATCATCAAACATAGAATTTCACAATACCCTTATGCTAAAATAGAAATATACGAAAATAAAAAGGAGGTATGATATGTTAAGGGATATTAAAAGAATAAAAGAACTATATGAAGAAGCAAAAAAAATGTATAAAGAGAGCTTTGGTAAGTTTGATAGCCCTGAAACAGCTTACTTCCACCTGAATGTGTTGGAAGGGGAAAGACCAGATGTAGCAGTAGAACTTGGAACGGATACATACCTTGATATATGGCGTCTATCAAATGAAGAAATGAAAATTCTTAAATTACCTAAAAAATACTATGTAGTGTATTACAGAAGTGATGGGTTTGTTGAAGGGTATAATCTATCAGATAAAGAACTTGGTGAATACCTTGCTACAAACTTCTTGGGTCTTTCAAAAAGAGCTTATAAACGATTTCTTAAGGAACTTGGCATAGAGGAAATAGGAAAATTCAGAGGTAATCTTGCTCAGAGTCTTATGCTTGGAGCAATTGGTCTTTTTGCTGGTTTAGCATTAAGTAGGTTCTTCAAAAAAACAGGTGAAATATCAGAAATAGCACAGAGACCATTTCCAAGACCACAACCAGAAAAAATGTTTCCTCTTCCTACTAAAACAACATTTAAGCCCCGTGCCATTATGCTTAAAAGACAACACTTCTATGACTATGAGGAAGAGGAAGAAGAAGAATTAACCCCACGAAGAAGGATAAGGATGGTTGAACCTTTGCTCTAATGGAACCTGGTAAGAAAATCGAAAAAATTCCCTTCACTGAACAGGAATTCAAAGATTTATTATCTCATATTGATGTCATTGTTGAGAACCTAAATAAACTAATTACCACCGATTGGAAAACGGTAGCGATAAGAAAGCTAATCCCAATACTTGAATTTAATGCCTTTATATCAAGGTTAAGGAAAAACGAAATTGAAGCCATTATCTCAAACCTAAAAGCAACCAAAAACATACTTAGATATGAATATAACCGAACAAAGGGACACTTAGATAGAAGAACGCTTCAAACCGTAGAAGAACATATACGGCAGGTCAAAAAACATATAGAAGAACTGAAAACCTTTCTGGAAAAGGCAGAAGAAGGACTACTTATTACCTTACAGAATTCCATCAGTTTCATCATGAACCTTCTAAGAAAAATACCCAAGCTTATTGAACCACTTAAAACCCTTTCCCTTATCATTGGTGCTACCATTGTTGGTTCAGTTGCTCTAAGTGGTTTTATCCTATACAACATCCTAAGAACCAAAAGGAAATTGGGGATATGATATCTTACCTTCTTCTATCTTTTTTATATGTTATCCTGTTTATTGCTCTTATCTATCTGCTGAAAAAGATTTTCCCTGAGAATAAAAAGGAGACCTTAGAATTACCTAAGGGTTTTGTTAGGACCTTGATTACCTTTATTGTCATTACACCACTACCAATCATCCTATTACTTGGAATTGATGTTCCTTCTGAATACTTCTACGTAGTTGCCTGTGTGATAGGATTTTATTTTGGAACCAAAATATTTGAGATAATCAAAAGAAGATATGAATAATAATGCCATCCAGATAGTAAAAAGCATTCTGTATATCTTGGTGGTATGTGCTTCTGCTATTGCTGGATATGTAAGTGCCATTACCTCGTTAAACATCCGTCTTCAATACCAAGAGAATAGAATAACCATCATAGAAAAAACCTTGGATGAAAACCTTAAGGAGATAAATAAACAACTAAGTCAAATCCAAATACAAATCGCAAGAATAGAAGAGAAAATAAAAAAGGAAGATGTTAAGGAGAAATGAGAAAGAACCTATGGATATACGCTGGTATCTTAGGTGGTGGTATTGGTATTATATATGCCATTAGAAGTATCTTGGAAAAACAAATCGAGGAGAAGAAAAGGATGGAAGAAGCAAAAACCTTTGAAGAAATCCTAAGGAAAAAAGAAGAGGCATTTAATCGTCTTAGGGGTAAATTCTTTGAAAGGAACTCTCGTCTCTTAAGGGTATGGAATAAATGGGGTAATCTTATTGAGAAGCATGCAAAAAGCTATAATGTTCCAGTTACCTTGCTAACTTCCATCATAACCCAAGAAAGCGATGGATATGAGAAGGCTTATCGGTATGAACCTTCTACCAACCTCAGCAAATACAGGGAATGGGATAAAACCAAAGACCCTATCTCTGGAACTACCAAGATGTCGGAAATCGTAAAGGTGGATATTGGAATGGATGGAAAAATATACGGAATGATTGATATACCAACCATGAAATATACAAGAAACCTTACCAGAGATGAAATAAAATGGATGGCAAATAAAGTTGGAATGAAGAAAGAATATGAACATGGTGAATACGAAAAGGTAGTAAATAAACTAAAAGAGACAATGAAAAGAATACAGGCAAATGTTGGAAGAAGTGCCTCGTATGGATTAGGACAACTTATGTATGAAACTGCTGTAGGGGTATCAGGTATAAAAAACCTAAACCCATATAAACTATTTGACCCAGATTTCAATATATCCCTTATGGCAAAGTTTCTATCAGATTTATATGCTCGTCATAAGAATTGGAGAGATGTTATCTCCCTGTATAACACTGGTAAAACTTGGGGGAAATCCTTATATGGAATAAGATATTTCAAAGATGTTATGAGTAGAATATTGACCGATGAGGAACTTAGGATTTCTATGGCATAGTGCGATTATCTTTCTCTTAGGGGTAACCATTGGGTTTATTCTTTTCTCGATTTTATATAAACCACCTATCATAGAAGTTCCTATTATTCGCTATAAAACCATAACCAATACCATTGAAAAACCAGTAGAGGTAATAAAGATTTACCGAGAAAAGGAAACCATACCATATAGTTGGCATCTATTCACCTTTAGGGATAGCACCTTAGAAGCAACCTTTGAAGCAAAAACCGATAGCGTAAGAAACTTTAAATACCATATCTTTAAAATACCAGAGATTATATACAAGACCGAGATGGTTAAGTTAGAAAAGAATTATGTCTTAGGATTTAATACCAACTTCCAAGATATTGAAACATTCTTTGGATATAAATTCATCACCATTGGGGTTAGATACCAAAATAAAAAATTTACCCCCCAGGTTGGTGTTCTTTTAAAATTCTAAGTTCTTCTTCAGAAATCTTAGAGTAAAGCAATTCCTTTGATTTCTCAACAAGTTCATTGATATCATTTATAACTTCCATCGTTATTCTATCTATTACATTCTTGTATCTTTCATAGGTATTTATATGAAACCTCTCCGTTAGATTGATGAAGAACCACCACCTTTTTATGGTTTCTTTTTTCATCCGATATTCCTCTTTACCCATTCTTGGTGTTCCACGGAAGAAATAGAAGATAAGCTCATCCCTTATTCTCCTTGTTCTTCTCTCTAAGGTATCGGTTATAGATAGATTGGTGGTAATAACCAGGTTGGTTCCTACCATTGACCTCATTTGAAAATCTTGATATTTGATATATTCACGATGACCAACAACCTGTAATTTATAGGTTAGGCTTTCCTTTGCTTTTTCTGCCTTCTTCATCAATTTTTCCTCTTCCTTCATGGTTAAACGTGAAAGCCTTTCTAAGTTCTTTTCATACGTTCCACGAAAGCTTTCATATACAAAACTGGGTAGATATATAAAATAGGCATGCGTCTTATCTAAGGAGAACCTGTATTTACGGAATTTTACGCTTGGCATATAACGAATACCTCTGTATATCTTCCTGTATAGTTCTTCCATCTGACTTAATAGAAGACTCTCATAGTAGTTAAAGGCTCCCTTTGTTAAATAATACTCCCTTCTTAATTCATTGGAGACCTTCTCCTTTCGTAAGATAAAAGGGGCAAAATAGCTTTCAAAACTAAACTCTTCATATTTATCTGGGAGTAATTTTCTTATGAATAGCTTGAAGGCTTCCTCGGTAAGACGAAATGCTTCACTTACATTATGATATAGCCTATTGGTTGATTGAAGAATGGTATGATAGAAACGATAGACGTTCTTCTTCAACATTCGATATGCCTTTATCCTCATCATCAGGATATAAGAAAGTTCCTTAAGACTTTGCTTAACCCTTGGTCTTAGCAATAAAAATATGCTTTCCTCAGGAAATTCATACTTTGGTAATGCCTCCTGTATTTTACCAATATATCTTTTCTCTAATTGCTTTACAATGCCTTTCAATACAGAAAGAACCTCTTCATAGCGTTTAATATCACGAGGACCAAGAAAGATTTTCTTGTTCTCTGCTACCTTTTTTACCTCATCAAGAACCTCTTCAATAAGAAGGTCAAGCTCCGTTTTTTTCTTAGGCATAACATATTTTAAAGCATCACTTAAACATTTTTCAACCTACTATGTTTAACAAAATATACAAAATGTAAAAAAACATAGGGGAAATAGTAAAAACTTTCTTATAACTTACTTGACATTTTACCTATGAGGTGAAGTATAATTTACATCATAACAGGAGGGTAAAATGAAAAAAGATATAATGTTGTTTCAAAAAGATGAACTACCACATATAACCTATCAGGAGTTTCAAAAGCTCCTGATGAATACCAAAGATATTGATAAAAGGATACTATTGAAGATAATGTGGCTATATGGTCTAAGGGTATCTGAAGTTTTAATGCTAAGAAAGGATGATTTGATTAAAAAAGAAGATGGGTATTACTTGATGATAACCAGACTAAAAAAGAAGAAAACCAGAATAACGGTTTTACCTCTTAAATTCGAAGTAGGCTTTGAACTGGAAAACTACATAAATATGTTCAAAATCGAAGACAGAATATTCAAATACACAAGACAGGCAATATGGAGTTGGCTTAAAAACCTATCAAAAAGGGTTCTAAATCGAAATATACACCCTCACATGCTAAGACATGGTAGAGTATATGACTTGATTAAAAAAGGAGTTCATTGGGCTGAGATAGTAAAAATCCTTGATTGGGAAGACCCCCGTCTCCTTCTTAGATATTTCCACCCCTCAATGGACGATATCAGGGGGATTATTGAAAAAACTTAAATATGGGGGGTTTCACACTCAAAATAAAA
>Ga0197143_1002864_pt1 | contig 12131 bp, 12 predicted proteins | sample GBS70_MetaG_FD_148603 | JGI IMG/M metagenome (GOLD analysis project Ga0197143, IMG submission 148603) | Sediment microbial communities from Great Boiling Springs, Gerlach, Nevada, United States - GBS 70_MetaG | ecosystem: Environmental > Aquatic > Thermal springs > Hot (42-90C) > Sediment...
CATCCTCAAGATCGTGTTGGCGACCGTCGCGTTGCCCGGAGCGTGGTGGGTGGTGCGCCGCCTGGGTAGTGGGACAATGAGCTGAGTCCGTTACCCTCTTCTGCGACGGCCGGCCCCCTGTGCGGCGGGCCGGTCTCGCTTTGCGGTGCAGCGTTTCCCAGAAAATGGCCTGCTGGTCTGCGCGGGCTCGTTGCCCGAGGCGCAGGACGGGGACAGCGGCCGACAGTCATTGCTCCAGCTGGTCGCGGGTCGATCCGGCCGGTGGCCCGTGGCGAAGGCTGACGAGGACCTGTTGTGGTGCGATGTGGAAATGGTTTAAGAGGTTTTGCGCGCTGCGGACGACGTCTCGCGCGCTCAGATTGAGGTTAAGCCAGAGCCCGTTGCTGAGCTGTACCTTGTTGCCCAGGAAGCTCTTCCCCGTCTGGTGCCGGGGTTCGATATTGACGAGATATCGCTTCGGCCCTCTCGTCACGGGGCAGGCTGCCGGGGTCAGCTTGCCTCGGGCGACCAGCCATTCGGCCACACTGACGAGCAGCGAGGCCCAGCTGCGCAGCTCCCGTTCGCTGCCGTCCGGAAAGCGGATCCGCACGGGTGGCGGGTCGCCGTATTGCGGTCGGAGCTCGGTGAGCGGACACCAGTCCGGCGAGGGAGGGGGCGGTGAAGGTGGCGGTGGGGGCATGTCCTCGTACAGCCGGCGCCAAAGGACCTCGGTGAAGGCGAGAGCGAGCGCTGGGATGCTGCGTTGGGAATCCGCCAGGTCCAGGGCGTAGCGCGGCTGCTTGAGCTGCTGTGGCTCGTAGAGGAGCCAGCGGCGGCCGTCGCTGACACCGACGTAGCGCGGTGGCTGGCCCTGGCGGAGCAGCTCCCACGCGTAACTGACGGCAGCCGAATGGGCGATGTCGAGTTTCTCGCCGACCTTCTTGACCTCGAGGACGAGGATCGTCTGGTTTCCGCTGCGGAGCACGTAATCGGCTCGTCCACTCCCGGCCCGCGCCTCCACCTGCACGGATGTCGGGTCATCGATCGGCCAACCGAGGGCACGCAAGAGGGGGTCGATCAGGCTGACGCACGTCTGAGCCTCATTGGCTTCCAGGAGCGACCGGTGCGCCTGCAGTCGCTCGCGCAACCGCTCCAGAACCTGGCACAGGTCGTCGATCACGCAGATAACCCCCGTCGCTGACGGTTTATTGCACAGGGAAGGCGACTGGTCAAGAGCTGGTGACTGCCTCGACTGTCCTGACGTGCGAGCCAGCGCCGGCAACGTGGCCCGGGGGTCGAGGTCAAGCTGCCAACTGGTCGGGCTGCGGGATGCTCGATGCGGGCGAGCAAGCTGGTCAAGAGATTCAGTCGATCGCTCGCGACCGCTCGAGTGCGGTGAGCCGCGCGAGATTCAGCTCGACTCGGATCCGCTACCCAACGCAGTGCGCCAGCGGCGGAGCGACGAGCCCAAGCGTCGGAAGGCTTCGGTGATCGCCTCGCGCTCGGCGGGATCGAGGGCAGCTGGATCGGTCGTCTCCAGGAGTTGACGGAGCCGCTCGAGCGCGGTGACGAGCTGCACGGCGCGGGACGATCGACGGGTGGAGCGAGCCGGTCGCGACGCGGCTGACCCGGTCGGCCGAATGAGCTGCCGGAGCTGGGGAAGGAGCTCTCGGGGATCGAGCCCGGCGAGATCGGTGCGTGCGCGCAGCGTGCGGGCGAGTCGCTCGATCTCGGCTTGCGCGAGACCGTCCTGCTCGATCAGCTGGGCTACTGCGATCTGGAGCGGCTCGGGGAGGCCATGGAGCGGCCGTGTCTGCTTTTCGGAGAGCCGGCCGGCGCGGATGGCTTCCTGGACCGGCTCGGGCAGCTTTTCGGTGGCGAGGAGCTGGAAGAGGCGACTCCGCTTGATCCCGACCGCCTCGGCGACCTGTTCCCAGGGAACGTCTCCCAACTGTTGCTTGAGGCGGCGCAGTGCGGCGGCTCGGTCGAGCGCGTTCAAGTCCTCGCGCAGGATGTTCTCCATCAGCTGCTGGATGAGGCGCTGCTCGTCGCTGATCTGGCGGACGATGGCCGGGATGGTGGCGAGACCGGCTAGCTGGGCGGCCCGCCAGCGGCGCTCGCCGTGGATGATCACGTAGCGGTCCCGGGCAGCATCGTAGCGCACCGCGATCGGCTGCAGGACACCTTGCAGCCGGATCGCGGCCGCGAGTTCCTCGAGCCGCTCCGGATCGAAGGTACGGCGCGGTTGCTCGGGATCCGGCTCGATCCGGTCGAGCGCGATCTCGCGCGCTTCGGCGAGTTCACGGGTCCCGCGTGCCTGGGGTGACGTATCGGCGAGGAGGTCATCGACGGTAAAGCGCCGTCGGCGGGTCGTTGGGGAGAGCGGAGACTCAGACACGGCTGGTACTCCCGACGAGTTCGACGATGACAGCGGCAGCCTGCCGGTAGGCGGCAGCGAGCGGCGAGCGCGGCTGGTACTGCAGGATCGAGGTGTGTTCGGCCACCGCCTCGGCCCCTTTGACGGAAAGCGGGATGCTCGGCAAAAGTGGCAGGTCGGGGAAGCGCTCGCGCAGCGTCGCCATCATGTCGGCGACGAGGCGCGACGAATGATGCACTTTGGTCGGCAGGAAACCGAGCACGGTGAGGCGCGGGTTGAGCCGGCGCACCCGGTTGACCGTTTCGAAGAGACGCCGCAAGACCATGAGCGAGAGCGGGTGCGGCTCGATGGGGATGACCAGGGCGGTCGCGGCGACCAGGATGTTGACGCTCAGGATGTTGAGGGCCGGTGGGCTATCGATCAGGACGTAGTCGTAGGGCAAGGGTTCGGCCGCGGCGAGGGCGTGGGCGAGCCGACGCTCGCGTTCGAGCGCGTTCAGGAGTTCCAGTTCCGCCGCAGCCAGGTCGGGGTGGCTGGGAACCAGATCGAGTCCGGCGATCCGGGTCGTCCGGATAGCCTGGTCGAGTGGCACCGGATCCTCGACGAGGAGGTCGTAGACCGAGACGTCGAGCCGCGAGACGTCGATCCCGAGTGCCATGGTCAGGCTGGCCTGGGGGTCGAGGTCGAGCGCGAGCACCCGGTGGCCACGCTCGGCGAGCGCCGCACCGACATTGAGCGTACTCGTGGTCTTGGCGGTTCCACCTTTCTGGTTGAAGAACGCGATGACCGGCGTCACGACCCGCTCCCGCTGTACGGACACCCGCAGAGGAAGGCTACCAGAGGTCAGCGCCGGTGTCCAGGAGCGCAGGACGGTGCCCATCCCAGTGTTTCCCTGGGACGCGGGCGGTCGGGCAGCGCGGTGTCCCGCTCCGTGGGGGCAACCCGTCGCAGACGGCGCGGCTACAGCCCCGTGTTTGCCTCGAACCCGACCTCAAGGCAGCGGCACACTGAGCCCAGCGAGCGACAACGGGTGCTGCCCGACGCGTACCTTCCGATGCTGGAGGGTAGGGAAATGCCGTCCACTAGAACTACCCGCCCACCGTCGATCCGCGGCAGGCTGACGCGTGCCTCACCCGCCTGGACCGAGAGAACGAGCAAGTTCCCGTTCCCGCGCCATCCGGCGCGGGCGGGCGAGGCGCGCCGCGCTCCTACGGAAACAGGGGCGTGGCCTGTTGACGACGGTCGCCACCGGCTCGTCCACCGGAACTCTCAAGGCCTTGTTCGCCCCCTGTAGGGGTCAGGCACGCCCGACCCGTCCGGCCCGGTCGGGCCGAGGCACCCGCACCGTTCTCCTACCGCGAGGCCAGCTGGGTGCAGTCTGCTGTGCCCCTGCTCGGACGCTGGCTCACCCGCCGGCAGCCGCCGGCGCACCACCGCCGCACTCGAGGTGGGCGAACGCTGCGTTCACGAAGGCAGCCAGCGCCACCAGGAGGAAGAGGATGAGGATCACGAGTAACACGAGCACCAGCCGCCGGATCCAGACGACTTCTCAGGGTGTCTGCCGCAGAGGGTACCCACTCATCACGTACCTGCCTCGGACGACCAGTCACCGTTCCCGAAGGCATCATGCGTCACATAGGGATACCGTACGTAGGGGCAGTTCAGCTGTAGCAAGAAGCAGATCTTGCCGGAGCGATACACACGACCGAACGGTTGGCCGACGCCACCAGCGGCACCATAATCGCTTTCGCCATCGTAGCGATACAGCGGGTCATCGACACGCACCTGCACCCAGTTCTGCCAGCGGGTGATTCTCGATCCGTCTCCGCACCAGTAAATAAAGTGTTCGTAGCTCCACAACAAGTGTCGGAACAAGATGGACCAAGCGCGGACATACTGCATGCGCGTCCATTATCCGGGGGCAGCCACAGTGAAGTGACCGATCCCCGAGCCGGTCGAACCGGTCTCGATCACCGCTTGGCGATCGAGCTGCTCGATAGCCCGTCGCTGAGCCGGCGTCAACGCCCGCCAGGCAACCTCGAAATCCGGTGCCGTCACGAGCTGTTGCCGGAGCGCGACTACCTCGGCGAGCGAGACCTCGTCTCCCTTCGCGCCGGCGCCGAGCGGGAGCACGGTGAAGAGGACGAGCGCTGCCAGCACAGCGGCGAGCCGACGCCACGACCGATGCATCGCACACCTCCCGTTCTCTCAGTCGACACAGGTGGGGTACCCCAACCGACAGAGTATCAGAGAGAGATGTCAACTCCCTCCCGCATGCGCGTGGCCGTACAGGCGTCACCCGTTCCACACGTGCGCTGCGGTTCCCAGCGCGACGGACGGCACCGATGGCTCCAGCGAGTCGACGCGGTCGACAGGTCGCTCAGTCCGCCGGCTGGGGGACGCGGTCGAGCAGTGTCCGCTCGAGCGCGAGGCGCTCGCTCAGCGGCGCCAGCACGTCGCGGAGTGCCGGTCCTGCCCGGCCGCTCGCCTGCGCCGAGACCGAGGCGACCGTCTCACCGGGGACGAGCACGAGCGTGAGTTCGTGCGACCGCAGCGACTGGATCGGAACCGCCAAAGCCTGCTCGGCAGCTGGCAGCGCCTCGGCCGCCAACTCGTCGGTCACCAAGCTCCATCCCCTGAGCTGGTCCGGCTCCTGACCGGTCACCGCGCGACGGACGACGAGGGGCCAGCCGTCGACCGCGACGACCGTTCCCTCGGTCAGACCGGCACGCGCGAGTTCCGCAGCGTTCTGGGTGGCGAGCGCGTGAGCCACCGCCGCTCCGCTTTTGGCGGCGGCGAACCGATAGAGCGTCACGGCGACGTGCAGCCGCTCGACGTCGGGCTGTCGCTGGCCGGCCAGCTGCCAGACGACCCGCGCCCCCTCGGGCGAGGCGCTCGCCGTGGCCGGAGCCACCCCGGAGAGCGGGAACGCGGCGACCGGCTCGACCGGAGCAGCTTCGAGGCGCCAACCAGCCGGGGACACCGGCGGGGCGAGCAGGTCCGCGAGCGGCCGGCTGGTCCCGCCCCGGGCCGCTGTCCAGTACCAGCCGAACGCCAGTGTCAAAACGAGCAGGCCGGCGACCGCCACGATGCGAGATAGTCTCTCGCTCCGGCTCTGTCCGCTGGTGAACCCGCGGATGACGCAGCTCCTCTCCGCTCAGCCGATCCACCTCGTGGCTCGGTCGTTCGCCGCGGACCATGCTCCAGAACGCTGAGCGAGACGAGGAATCGTGTAGAGCCGAGACTTCGGCAGGAGCGAGACGTTCCGCTGCGTGCCACCGGAATCGGTCCAGCTCCACTGGGAAATGCACCCATGGTCGCTCCCGCAGGTCGCGGCATCGTCCCCTGGACCGACATCATGCTGGTGATGCCCATACTGGCCGGGGAAGAATGCATCGTATTCGGCGAAAGGGCAGACCGATCCGGTCACCTGGTCCACACGGTACGCGGAAGTGACGACCCACGAGCCAGCGCTGACCGAGAGCGGCGGGAAGAGACCGATCCCGAGTACGAGCGAAGGGACGAGGAGTGGCCGACGGGCAGAAGACGACCGGTCGCCCACGCGACATCTCGGTGCTCGCCACATGACGTGCCCCTTTCCTGGACTCACGAACTGACCGAGCGATATTTCTCGCAGGAGCCTACCAGAGAGAGTTGTCGAGACTCCTGACAGTCGATCCCGAACCGTGGTGTGCCGAGCGGCGAGCCGAACCGGGGAGCTCCTCCGGTAATGCGGCAGGGTGCGCGGTCACGAGAGCCGGTGTCGGCTGCTGGTCAGGCAGGAGCGTTCACCGATCGAAAGCAGCGGCGTACCAGTGCCCGGACAGGCAGAGCGAGAACCGAACGATCGCCCCTTGCCGAGACAAGCAGCGACGCGAACGCGGGGCAACGTGGGCCCGCCGCTCGACGGCGGTCGAGCGCACCGGCAGGTCGCGCTGGTGCCGGCCGATCAAAGGCGGTCGGACGACCGGCTTTCGACCAGCTGGGCGACGCTGCTCAGGGCACCAAGGCGACTCGGCTTTCGACTTCGCCCGCGCGCAACCGTTCGACCCAGGTCAGGATCTCGTCCAGCGGGTGCGTCTCGACGCGAGGCCGGATGATGCCGCGGGCGATGAGGTCGAGGACCGTCGCGAGCTCCTGCCGAGTACCCCAAAACGAGCCGAGGATGGCGATCTCATCGGCGACATCGCGGAGCCCCAGGAGCGGACCACCGACGCTGCCCAAGCCGACCAGGACGACGCGTCCACCGCGAGCGACCAGCTGCTGGGCGAGGAGCTTGGTCTGGTCGTTGCCGACGAAATCGGCGACGAGCGTGATGGGTCGATCGAGGGGCGGGTGTTGCGGATCGAGCTGGCGGCTGTCGAGGGCGACGGCTGCGCCGTGCTGGCGAGCCAGTTCGAGTTTCCGTTCGTCGATATCGAGCGCGAGCACGACAGCACCGAACGCGCTGGCGATTTGGACTGCGTTCAGGCCGAGTCCGCCGACGCCGAGAATGGCGACTCCCTCACCGGGTTGCAGGTGACCAACGGTCAGAAGCGCGTGATAGGAGGTCAAGACGGCATCGGTCGCCACCGCGGCCACAGCATCGGGCACGGCTTGCGGAACCGCGACGAGTGCCTGCGCGGGCACGCTGACGTAGTCGGCGTACCCACCGTCGCGGGCGATTCCCATCCACCGGCTATTGATGCACAGGTTGTCGCGACCGGCGCGGCAATAGGCGCAGTTGCCGCAACCGACTGGACCGAAGACAGCGTAGCGGTGGCCGATTTCGATCCCGCTGACCCCCTCGCCGAGCTCGACCACTTCACCGCAGATCTCGTGGCCGAGCGTGAGCGGTGCTGGAACCGGGTAACCGCCGAGTTCATCGAAGATGATGTGGAGGTCGGAGTGGCACAGGCCAGCCGCTCGGACGCGCAGGAGCACTTCACCGCGCTCAGGAGCGGGGCGGTCGATCTCGACGAGACGGAAATCGTGGGGACCGAAATAGCGGGCTGCTCGCATGGCGCTCCCTCCCTTCCCGGGCTGGCGGCTAACGTCAGCGCATCTCGCGACTCATTGGCACATCAGTCGTATCCTTGCCTGCATTCTACCAACACGCTCTCGCGCCGAGCGCGACGATTCCGTGAACAGATCATCTCTTTCTGCTGGGGGCTTCTCTCGTCCTGAGCCCAGACACCTTGCCGGGTAGCTCGTCGTCGCTGCCGCGCGGGTGGGAATGCTTTCACACTTTCCACCGCGGGTGATCCTGCGCGCTCGACGACGACCGCTCCGGCGAGTCTTTCTCCCTTGTGGCAACGACAGGCAGTCGGTCGGGTAGGAGCACGGGACGACCTCCCGAGTGTGCTGGTCGCCGACCGCGAGCGAGTCGTTTGTCGGGCTTCGCCACTCTCATTCCGGGGAAACTGTCGCATGATGCCAGCGAGCCGTCACCTTGGCGCACGGTCGGTGGCTCTGCTATACTGCAAGTGCACGCGCGTGCAGTCGGACGCCGGATGAAACAAAGATTAGGTAGAACACAAGGGGGACGCGATGAGGCGATTGTTCACCGTCATCATGACCATAGCGGCGCTCGCGGCCGTGCCATTGACTGTGGCGGCTGCGGGTCACGAAAAAGCGCGGCTCACCGTGGTGCATGGTGTCCCGGACCTGGTCGTGGATGTCTACGCCAACGATGCGAAGGTGTTGTCCGATTTCACCTTCGGCACCGTCACTGATCCGTTGGCGCTCGATCCCGGTACCTACAAGCTTGCGATCCGGCCGGCTGGGGCTGACCCGGCGAGCGCTCCGGTTCTCTCGGCGGAAGCGACGTTGGCCGCCGGCCAGAACGCCTCGGTCGTCGCTCACCTGGATGCCAACGGGCAACCGCGTCTGAGCATCTTCGTCAACGACACCTCGACGGTAGCGAGCGGCAAGGGGCGCCTCATCGTCCGACACACCGCCCAGGCTCCGGCGGTGGACGTGCGGGCTGGTGGTGCGGTCGTGTTCGCGAACCTGGCCAATCCGAACGAAGCGAAGGCGGATGTCGATGCCGCGACCTACTCGGTCGACCTGGCGCCGGCTGGGCAGGCACAAGCGGTCTTCGGACCGGTCGACTTGCCGGTCGCAGCTGGAGCGGCGACGATCGTCTATGCCATCGGTTCGATCGAGGGGGGATCTTTCCGGCTGGTGACCCAGGTGATCACCGGTCTGGGTGCTCCACCGAGTCATGTCGGGACCGGTGGAGGCAGCGCGGCGAACGCGACGCTGCCGTGGACGGTCGCGCTACTGGCTGCGCTGCTGGCGCTCGCTGGCAGTGCGACGCTCGCCCGCGTGCCGGTACGAAGCAAGCGCAATCTCCGGTAATGGCGCCTCTCCCTCCCGTCGCAGCGGGTGCTCCGGTTTCGGCCAGGGCACCCGCTGCGTTCGATTGCGGAAGCGCTGAGCGAGGATCGGTATGACCGCGTCAATACGTCGGCGCAAGGCGTTCGGGACAACGGCGTTGCTCTTGGCAGCGATGCTGATCGGTGGGTGGTTGAACGCGTCCTCGTACGTCACGCCGCTCGGTCCGGTCGGGGTACCACCGAGCGTGCCGGAGGCTGACGCGCTGCGAGCCGAGACGGGGCGGGTCGTTGGGCGAGAGATTTTGAGTGAAGAAGTCGCGGTGCTCCCGTTGCCCGAGACGTGGATTCCGCCGAGAGACTCCCTCAGTTCGGCGGTCAAGGAGCCCTCGCCGATCCGTGAACCACTGTTGGTGATGCCGCGACTGGTCGAGCCGGTGCGTATCCGGATTCCGAGCATCGGCGTCGATGCTCCGATCCAAGCTGTCGATCTGGCACCCGACGGCAGTTTGGCGATCACCGACGACGGCGACATGGTGTTCTGGTATCGGGGAAGCGCCTACCCCGGTTGGCCGGGGCGAGCGTTACTGGCCGGCCATCTGGACCGGGTGGAAGGTGGTTGGGCTGTGTTCGCCGGCTTGCACCGTTTGCAGCCGGGTAGCGTGGTGCTGGTGGAGCTGGCCGATGGGCGGGTGCTCCACTACACCGTGATGGGTCAAGCGCGCGCCGTGAGCACGAACCTCCCGGCGGAGCTGCTCACCAGCCAGAACGAGTCGGAACTCGTCTTGATCACCTGTGCCGGCTGGTGGGATCCGCTGCGCCGGACGTACAGCGACAATCTTCTCGTTTTCACGCGCCTCGAAGGACTCGGCCCAGTGGGCTAATCGAGCCTGACGGTGTCCGCATCACGGAGTACCGTGTCGAGTGCCGCGGAGAAGATCTCCAGGGTGCGCGCGATATCGGCTTCGCTGTGGGCTAACGAGAGGTAGAGCTTTTCGCCCGGGTTGACCAAGAGACCACGTTCCAGGCAGGCGAGGCCGAAGCGAATCGCTCGCTGGCGATCGGCTCGAAGCAACGCAGCATAATCCCTGGGCTCTTCCTCGGCGAAGACGACCTGGAGGACTGGTCCTTCCCCGATGACTTGAAGCGGTATGCCGCGTGTGGAGGCCAGTTCACGCAATCCGGCCCGGAGTTGCTCGCTGAGCCGGTAGAGATGGTCGTACACGCCAGGCTGTCGGAGAACCTGCAAGGTGGCCAGCCCGGCAGCGGCCGCCAGCGGATTGCCGTTGAGCGTCCCGCTGAGATGCGCGACCGGTTCGCCACGAGACCGGCGCGTGGGGTCGGTGAGTGCCATGATCTCGCGGCGGCCGGCGACAGCAGCGAGCGGGTAGCCACCGCTCAACGCCTTGCCGAAGGTCGCCAGATCGGGTACGACGCCGTACCGTTCCTGGGCTCCTCCATAGGCGAGCCGGAACCCGGTAACGACTTCGTCGAAGATGAGGAGGATTCCGTAGCGCTCGGTGAGCTCGCGCAGGCCGCTCAGGAAGCCGGGTGCTGGTGGGAGCGCTCGCTGCAGCGGCTCGCAGATGACGGCAGCCAGCTCCTCGGCATGCTGCTCGATCAGCGCGCGCGTGAGGTCGAGGTCGTTCCAGCGCGAGACCAGGACGGTCTCGGCGACTTGGGGTGGGATCCCGGCGGAATCGGGTTGCGGCTGCGGTGGGTCCGAGGGGACGGCGGGGAAAGCGCTGATGAGGGCGTAGTCGTGGACGCCGTGGAAGGCCCCTTCGAACTTGAGGATCTTGGTACGACCAGTGTAGGCGCGGGCGATGCGCAGCGCGTGGAAAGTCGCCTCGGTGCCGGTAGAGACGAACTTGACCTGCTCGGCGCAGGGAACGGCCCGGATGATCTCTTCCGCCAGCTCGATCGCGGCCGGCGTGAGCGTGTAGAAGGTCGAGCCGAGTGCCGCCTGACGCGAGACGGCTTCGACGATAGCGGGATGGGCATGGCCGAGGATGAGCGGTCCCGAACCGAGCACATAGTCGATATATTCCCGACCGTCGACGTCGACGACGCGGCTTCCCAAGCCGTGCGAGAGCACGACGGCATGCGACTCGGGGAGCACGAAACTGGTCAGGGCGCCACCGAGCGCCTCGCGTGCGCGGCGGAGCCATTCGGTGCGGGTAGCGTCAGGTGTTTTGGTCACTGTTGGCCCCCGCCGGGCTGGTGGCTGGGATCGCCGCTTCTTCCTGGGCGCGTCCGGCCCGGCCGCGTCGGCGACGGCGGACGGCGGGGCGACCGGTCGGCGCAGCGCTTTCCGAGGGCAACGACCAGTGGTGCAGCCACTTGAGGACGCGGGGAACCACGTACGTCGTCGTACCGATGACGCCGGGAATCCGCTGGAGCTTCTCGGTGATGAAGCGATAGAGCGCATCGACCGTGGGGACGAAGACTTGGATGCTGATGTCGCGCTCGCCGGTGGTGAGGCCGACGTAGGCGACCTCTTCCATGGCGACGAGTTGCTGAGCAACGTCCTCGAGGCGCCCCGGTTCGACTTCCAGGAAGATGTCAGCGGTCACATCGTAGCCGAGGGCCGAAGGATTGACGATCGCGACGAGCTTGACGATGCCGTCCTCGACGAGCCGGTTGATGCGAGCGCGGACGGTTCGCTCAGCGACACCGAGCCGGCGAGCGATCTCGGCGCTCGGCATGCGGCTGTCCTCCTGGAGGAGACGGATGATCGAGCGGTCGAGTGCATCGATCGGGCGTACCATCGTTCCAGCGCTCCTCACTCCCTGGTCTCCATTGACCAGCTGTCGCACCATCTCGGTGCTGAGTCTGCACAGCAGTGCGTCTTCGCCTGCTCGCCTCACCGGTACCCGCCCCTTGCGAGTCGAGCGCCGGTTTCGTCAGCAGCGTGCCCGATTATACACCGGTTACGACACGATCATCTCCTCTCTGTGCTGGAGAGTAGCGTCGATCGTCCAAGAACGAGGACGACTCCGGCGACGACTTCGACGCCGATCAGGAAGTAGACCTGCACGATGAACGCGCCGACGGTACCGAGAAGAACGGCAACGAGGCTGACGAGGAATGCTGAGAGCCCACGCCGGAAGTTCAGCAAGCTCGACACTGCGTGCAGGATAGCCAGCACGAGTGCGATCGACAGAGCGCGCGGTGCGGCGGTCAAATAAAAGCGATACGCGAGCGAGATCCACAGCAGCGCCACGATGAGGAAGCCGCTTCCCAGGATGAGCCAAGTGCCGGAGAGCGGTCGCGAGGCGGTTCGCTTTCGCGCGAACTCGGGAGACCAGCGTCCCACTCGTCACTCCTCTACATTATCCGAAGCGGCCAGCGTGCGCCAGAGCACCGACGAGGACCAGGAGGATGCGCACGGCATGGGCCAAGGTCACACCGCTCGGGTCGCGGGCCGGTGCCAGTTCGGTGAGATCGAAGCCGAC
>Ga0197143_1002866_pt1 | contig 12115 bp, 12 predicted proteins | sample GBS70_MetaG_FD_148603 | JGI IMG/M metagenome (GOLD analysis project Ga0197143, IMG submission 148603) | Sediment microbial communities from Great Boiling Springs, Gerlach, Nevada, United States - GBS 70_MetaG | ecosystem: Environmental > Aquatic > Thermal springs > Hot (42-90C) > Sediment...
AATCAAATAAATTAGTTGATTTTTTGCGTCAAAAATTATATTTAAAAACACTATGATTGATATAAACCTTATAAGAAACAACAAGGATTGGCTTGAGAATAAACTTGCTTTACGTGGCCAAAAATACGATTTATCAAAAATTGTTTCTCTTGATCAACAAAGAAGACAACTTCAGCAACAAGTTGATAACTTAAGAAATAGAAGAAAAATTCTTTCGGAAGAAATTGGCAGACTTAAAAAAGAAAGTAAGCCTTTTGAAATATATATAAAAGAAATAGACGAAATTAAGATACAATTGCAAAATTTAGAAGAAAAACTTTCACAAATTACATCTCAACTGAATTATGAACTTTTGTTAATCCCGAACATACCAGACGAAGATGTCCCAGTTGGGTTTTCAGAGAAAGACAATAAAGTTATATATCAGTCAAACGAAATACCTCAATACGATTTTGAAGTTTCACCACATTGGGAGATAGGGAAAAACTTAGATATTTTAGATTTTGATACTCCAGCAAAAATTTCTGGTTCACGTTTCGCAATGCTTAAAAGTCTAGGATCAAAGTTGGAAAGAGCTCTAATAAACTTTATGTTAGATGAACATATTAAAAACGGATATCAAGAAGTATGGCTTCCTTATCTTGTGTCAAAAGAAAGTATTATTGGTACGGGACAACTACCTAAGTTTGAAGAAGAACTTTATAAATGTGACCTTGACGAGTTGTATTTAATCCCCACTGCAGAGGTTACTTTGGTCAATATTCATAAAGATGAATTTATTGCTGAAGAAGATTTACCTAAAAAATATGTCTCATATTCTGCATGTTTTAGAAGAGAAGCGGGTTCTTATGGTAAAGATGTGAAAGGGTTAATAAGAAACCATCAGTTTAACAAAATTGAGCTTGTTAAGTTTGTAAAACCTGAAGATTCAAATAAAGAATTAGAATCTTTAGTACAAGATGCTGCGAGGATTTTACAAAAATTAGGTTTAACTTATAGAATAGTTCTTTTATGTACAGCTGATTTAGGTTTTACTTCTGCAAAAACTTATGATTTAGAAGTATGGATGCCCGGTGAAAAAAGATGGAGGGAAATTTCGTCATGTTCAAACTGTAAAGATTTTCAAGCAAGAAGACTAAATATAAAAGTTAAATATAAAGATGGAAAAAAAGAGTTTGTTCATACATTAAATGGTTCAGGTTTAGCAGTAGGTAGAACTTTTGCATGTATCCTTGAAACATACCAACAAAAAGATGGTACAATTAAAATCCCAGATGTTTTAGTACCATACATTGGTTGTCCAACCATACCTTAATTTTATAACAAAACTTTATCAAGTTCAAATAATGGTCCGTCAGAACATACGGTCTCATAAATAAAATCATCGCCGGATTTTATTTTAACTACACAACTTCTACATACTCCAACTCCGCAACACATGTATTCTTCCATTAATGCATAAGATTTTATATTATCTTTCTCTTTAACTACAGATTGCAAACTTTTTATCATAGGTTTTGGCCCACAACAAAAAAGAAATTCATAATCTATAGTTTTGTTTTTAAAAACACTAACAACATCTCCTTTTTGTCCAAAGGAGCCATCATCTGTGGTATAAACAACATTTTTTATACCAAAATTTTTTAAGTTAATAACATAATCTTTTGTTTTTTCACCATAGAAAACAGAAATTTTGTCAGTAAATATTTTAAGATAATTATACAAAAAAATTATTGATGCAACACCGCTGCCTCCTGCTATAAACACAACTTTTTTGTTTTTTATATTTTTTAAAACATTTTTAAATTTTTGTGTATTTCCGAACGGTCCTAAGAAAGTTATAGTATCGTTTTGTTTTTTTGTAGAAAGAAATTTTGTCCCGTCTGAAAGCACACGATAGATTATTGAAGATACACGATTTTTGTATTCAGCGATACTAAACGGTTTTAAAAGAAACCTTTTTGGATAAGTATCAATAAGCACAAATTGTGTAGGTAGAAGATTTTGATTATATTTGAACTTAAGTAAAAAAGTATCTTTTGCAATTTTTTTGTTTAACAAAACTTTTGTTATATGCAGTTTCATTGCTTGAAAATAATATATAAAATTTTTGGTTTTTACAATAATTGATATTAAAAATAAAAAATGGTAAAAAAAATTTTATATAACAATGAAGGAAATAATTTCAGCAGGATTTTTAGCATTAAAAGATTATATTGCGACACATGTTTTGACTTGTCTTGTTCCAGCATTTTTTTTAGCAGGTGGTATGGTTGCATTCATCAACAAACAAGCAATTTTGTTATATTTAGGTGAACAAGTCTCAAAACTAAAATCTTTTTCACTTGCATCAATTTCTAGTTTCTTTTTAGCAGCGTGTTCTTGTACTGTGATACCAGTTGCAAGCGGGTTATATTATAGTGGTGCAGGGGTAGGTGTTGCGTTTATAGTTTTATGGGTTGCTCCTGCTACAAACATTCTTGCGTTGGTTTATACCGGTAGTATTTTAGGTTTAAAAATTGTTGTTTCAAGGATAGTTGCAGCATTAGTTATGGCTTTTATTGTAGGTTATGTTATGAGTTTGATCTTTGGTAAAGAAAAAGTTGATAAAGTACAGTTCGCATATAGCAAAGAAGTTAAGTTTATCGAGAAAAAAGAACTTATAGTGTTAATTTTAGTTTTGTTGTCTTTACTTGCACCAAATTATATTGTGCAAAAAGGAAATTATATTTATAAAGTTTTGGTTTGGCTTTTTTTTGCTATAATAACATTCGGATATACTTTAAAAAATATTTCAAAAGAAAAAATTAACAGTTGGCTTATAGAAACATGGTTTTTTGTAAAAATTATTTTTCCTTTACTTTTATTAGGAGTGTTTATTGTTGGAGTAATAGGGAAAGTTTTACCTCAAGAATGGATACAAAAATTTTTGGGTGGAAATTCTTTAAAAGCATCTTTTTTTGCTACAATGTTAGGTGCAATAAGTTATTTTGCTACAATGACTGAAGCACCTTTTGTTGATACTTTGCTTAAACTTGGTATGGGGAAAGGACCTGCGATAGCACTTCTTCTTACAGGACCGGGTTTGAGTTTACCAAATTGGTTGGCAATAGCAAGAGTTTTTGGTGTAAAAAAAGCAGTCAGTTATGTTTTGACAATAATTATTTTAGGAACAATAGTAGGATGGTTTTTTGGAAATTTTATTTTTTAATTTTAAGGAGAGTAAAAAAGTTTATGAAAAGAATTATAATAATAGGATCTGGTTGTCAAAGATGTATAACTACAGAACAAAATGTAAAAAAAGCTGTTGAGGAACTTAAGCTCAATGCTTCAATTGAGCATATATATGACCCAAAAGAATTCGCTAAATTTGGAGTTATTGTAACACCAGCAGTTGTTGTTGATGGTAAAGTCTTAGTTGTTGGTAAAGTGCCCACTGTTGACGAACTTAAACAAATACTGACAGGATAAAAAATTATTCAGCAACTTTTAATAAAAAATTTTTTACTCCGGTAAGAATTTTATAAGATTGTTTTTTAAGGAATGTTTTGTCTAAAAGTCGTGATTCATCATATGGATTAGTTACATAACCTTGTTCTATAAGTACAGCAGGAATATGAGTTTGTCTAATAGGAGCATAATTAAAGTTACCAACTAAACCTTCATTTGTAGGCCAAAGCAATTTTAACTCTTTATATATACATTCAGCAAGTATTCGGCAGTGGTCCCACTTATAAAAAATACTAACTCCAGAATTTTTTAGGTAACCATTATTTTCTGTATCAGCAGCATTTGCATGTAATGAGATGATTAAGTCAACATTAGAATTATAAGCTGTTTTAAGCCTTGTTGAAAAATCTGGGTTTGTGTCACCTTTTCTTAAAAACACAACTTTAGCTCCCGCTTCTTCTAATACAGATTTTAAAATCAATGCAGAGGTTAGATTTATGTTTTTTTCTTTACTTCCGGAGGTACCCAATGCTCCTGTGTTGTCATCACCACCATGGCCTGCTTCTATACCTATTGTAATACCTTTTAGAACATTTTCTTTGTTTATTTTTGGTGGATGTTTTACATAAACAATAAGATTTGATTTTGTTGTTTCATACCAAAATCCCCAAATATATTTTCGTTTCAAAGGAAAAGAGATTCTTAAATGGCCATCTTCTACTTGTGTAATCTTAGGATGATCCAAAACTTTTGTTGTAAGATTATTTATAACCCAAGTTGTGGCAAAATGTGTATTAAAAATATCTATAACAAAATATATTCTGTTATTCTCAAGAGTTGTTGATAGAGAGAAAGGTGTTCGTTCCTTCCAAGGGATAACAATTTTATCTGCATTAGTTTCTGTAGTTATAGAAATAGAAGTGAAATAGTTGTTAAGTTCTTTTGATTCATTCGGTTTTAAAACGACATCTTCTTGGTTAACCCAACCTGACAGTATAGCTGATAATTTTACTTTATATTTACCTTTTTGTTTTCCAATAATTTGTAATTTTGTACCTTTTGGTAGTTCTGAAATATATGGCCCACCAAGACGAACATAATGCAAACCGTAACTGACGGGTGTTTTTTCAGAAGTAGTTTCAGCAATCAAAGGGTATGCTGAGTTCCATACTTCAACGTAATAATTTGTAGGATAAGAGAAAGTTTTTATTTTAGTTTTTTGCCAGAAAAATTTTTTTGGTATTTTTTCGTCATAATAAAAAATTAATTGTGTTTTTTTAGATGAAAAATTTGGCGGGATTAAATATCTTTTGTAATAAGTGTCATTGTCAATTTTGTCAAGATAAATTTTTTCGTTATTATCAAAACATATTGCATAAAATTTTTTATCTAGTTTACTTTTAACTTTCAATTCTAATGTGTCTGCTGTAAACAGTAACAAGTCCTCTTTTGGTTGTAAAACTTCAAATTCTTTTTCTTCTTTAGTAATTACAGTTTTAGTTGAGTAAACAATTTTTATTTGTTGTTGAGTAAAATTAATTTTTGTTGGTTCAGAGATAGTAAAGACTACAATATTTTCTCCTAAAGATAATTTTAAATTGTCAACAGCAAACATGCCAGTTGGGTATACTTTTGTATTTGTTGAAAAATCTTCTGTATATAAAGAAACATTATATTTTGGATAAGTCCTTCCTAAGATGTGTATAGTGTCTTTTTGTAAGTTATGTAGATTTTTTGGTCGATGAATGTAAAAAAACAATTTCTTCCTTTCAGTAGAACTGTTGGGTATTATAATATCCGACAAAGAAGTCAAAGTGTTCAAAACAACAAAACTTGAAAAGATTGTTTCACACCAAGGATAATCAATTTTCAGAGTGAATTCATTGGATGTGGATAAGCAAACAAAATAAAACTCCCCATTTTTTGTAGTTAAAGTAAAACCAATTTCTTTGTTAGTTTTATCTAATAGAGTTAACCAGACATCTTCTAAAGGAAAAGAATTATCATCTATTATTTTCCCTGATATGATCTTGTAATTAGATTCAAATTTTGGAAAAGATGGAAGTGAAGTAAAATAAGTGTTTTTGTCTGGATAAGTTAATACACATCCTAAAATATTTGTTTGTATTAAGTTGTTTAGTTTTGTTTGAGTTATTTTAAAAGTTGGTAAGATAACAATTTTATTTTTTGGTATTATTGAATTAAAATTTCTTACATCATCAAAACTTTTAAGTGTTACAATGATAAAATCGACCCAGTTTTTTTTATACCAGAGTTTTATATCTTGAAAATTTTCGTAATAACATCCTGATAAATCAGAAGGATTTTTGTACTCATTTTTTGTTAAAATTCCAACCAAGATATCTTTGTTGATGCTTTTTACTGTGCAATATAATCGTGAGATTAATAAATTAAGCTGTTCTTTTTGGAAGTCAAAATAATCTAAGAGATGTGGGTTACCTCGTGTATAAAATCTATATAATGATATTTCGTCATAACTGGTATTCTTGTCTGGATAAGAAATATTGTTAAAAATTATTCCATTTATTTTGTATAAGGATAAAAAGTTTTTTAAAAAATCTATCAAATATTGGTGTACTTCAGGATTTCCCGCACTATAAAAATAAGGAGTATATAAATTATTTTCTTCTGTTTTACATAACCAAGAACTGTTTTTTGAATCTGTAGCTTTTAGTGTATTAATCATTACAAACAATTTGATATTATATTTTTTTGTTTCTTGTAATAAGATAGACAAACAGGGTAATTCTTTTGTAAATGTACTTTTGGGTACGAGAAATTTTTCTTTTTCTATGACAAAAATTATTGTGTTAAAATTTTTTTCATAAATTTCTTTGACAAGATTTTGTATTTTTTTGTTAATATTGTTGTCATATGATAGTAAATCTTTTTGTTGTACGACAATAGCAGAAATAAATTGTTGGGAAGGAGGGTTTAAATTTTGAGAATGTATAAAAAGAGGAAATATAAAGACTAATATAAAAATAAATTTGTTTTCTTTCACACTGTTTTTATTGTATAATAAACTTTTTTCAATCTTTGTGTTTCAATAAGTTTTTCAAAAAAATAAAAAACTATTGGTTCTATTGTGAAATAATAAAATCTGCTTTGCCAAATAAGTTCTTCTAAATAAAGATTGAAATAAAAGTTAATACTTTCTTTTTGTAGTTTTTCAGATACTTTTGTTTTGGGATATAGAGAGAAATTAAGAAATTTATTTAAACTTTCTATTGAAGGGAACAATTGTTTTAATTTCTTTTCGTCTATACTGCCAAATGGAATAAAAATTAATTCTTGATGAGTTCTTTGCGTAATGACATACGATATGAAAAGTTTTATGTTTTCGAAATCGGTAATTAAGTTGAACAATTTTTTGCAAAGGTTTGACTTAATCTTAAGAAAAAGTTTGTTATAGTGTTCAAAAAACAAGACAAAGTTCGATGAATAAATCTCAGTTGGATTAATAAAAAACTTTAAAAATTCAATGAACCATTTGTGGTTATTTAAAAGTAAAGAAGAAATTAAATCTAAGCTTTCGTATAATTCTGTTAATAACACATTTTCAAAATTTGTTGCATCTAAAATAGAAATTTCAGGTACGGAGAACAAAAAAATTTTTGTGTATTTAAATTCTTTTAAAACAGAAACAAGATTAGCAATATTTTTGTTGTTTTCAATTTCTTGTAATAAATTTTTTGGTATAACTTTTTTTGGCCGTATTGTATTAAGATATGCTACTTGAAATGTATAATTCATAAATTTTCTTTACTTATCAACTTATTTATTTCTTCTTCAGCAAAAGGTTTTATATAGTCAATAAAAGTTTGTAACAAAAATTGTTTACTTTTTTTCCCTGAGATTATTTTAACACCGAAATCAAAATCAGCTTCTTGGTTGGAAAATTCAATTTTTGTCTGTGCATAGACTTTTGCTATTTGTTGATTTATTTCTGATAAAAGTTTGTTTTTTTCTTTTTCCTCAAGGTTATTTAATTTTCCTAAAAAAACTGTATTGTGTTCGTTTACAAACAAGTTGTTTAAAAGTATGTTTTTTATAAAAGTGTAATGCAAAGTTTTGTTTAAAGCCAAAATTTTTTGTTTCAAGTTTTCAATGATTTCAGTTATGAGTTTATTTTTTATTTCTTCGATCTTTTTATTATATTCGATAAGATTGTTAGCATAAATTCTTTTTTTAATTAATTCTTTTTCTTTTTCATAATTTTCTTTTATTAAACTTTTTTCTTGTTCAATGATTGTATTAAATTTTTGTTCAAGTTCAAGTTTTTTTTGATTTATTTCTTTTTTTAATTCTTCAATTTTTTGTTCAGTTTTTTGTTCAATTTTTTTAAGAATTTCATTTATTTCTTGCATATTAATTATCCTAGTTTAATGTTTTGTAGTAACAATATTGTTGAAATTAGTCCTATAATAGCATATGTTTCAACAACAGCGCCGTAAACCATCGCTTTTGCAACTTCTTCTGGCCGTCTAGCTACAAGGTTTACACCACCAGCACAAACCTTACCTTGATATATAGCTGATATAAATCCTACAAGACCAACAGGTATAGCAGCAAATGTTACAGAAAGTCCTTGAGAGAACGTAATTGATGTGATTTCTACACCAGCAAGTTTTCCTAAAATTAAAAACATACCTACGAACCCATAAAACCCTTGTGTGCCAGGTAATGCTTGTAGAACAAGTAATAAACCAAATTTATTAGGATCTTCTGCAGTAACCCCAGCTGCTGATTGTCCTACTATACCACATCCTATTGCAGAACCTGCCCCTGCTAAACCTACTGATATTGCTCCAGCTAGTATTACTAACATCAATCCCAAATATTGTTCCATATGTGTTTCACCTCCTTACTGGTTGAAAAATTTTTATTGGTCTTCCACCAGAAACAAAAAATTTTGAAAAAAATTCTAAATATTGTAGTCGTGCAGAATGAACAAATCCTCCAAGACAGCTTATCAAAAAATTAAATATGTGGCCAAAAACAAAAACTATCGGCGCTAAAACCGGTTCTATATATTTTATCCCTAAAAGTTGTGCATGAAACAATTTTGTAACAAATATATTTATTGTTTGTGCAATAGCTGTTGAAGCTAAAGCTAACGCTAAAATTCGTGAATATGAAAGAATATCAGCATAATATCCAATTGTGTTATACGCTTTTACAAAGAAATTTATCGGTTTTAAAAAAATTGGTTTTATATTCCGTGATTGGAACAAAACAATAAACAAAAACAACCAAAACGCAACTTTTGAAGCTATATTGACAACATTTTGCGGCACATCCATTGGGAAAAACAACTTGTATACAACTGGAGAAAATGTTATTATAAACACTGCCCAACTTAAACTATCAATTGCAGAAAGAATGTCTTTGTTTTTAATATTTTTCACAACACTTATTCCTAGACCAAAAGTTATTTGTATAAGTCCTAACAGAAACGTAAATTTTAACATATCAACAGGTTTGTTTAACGGATCTAATAAAACAATTTTTTGTAATATTTTAAAGTTTTCAATTATACTAAATCCTAACACACTTCCTAAAAAAATGCCAATTATTATAGAAGTAATGCCTAAATATTTAAACAAAACTATTAAGTTATAATACAGTGAAGTTTTTTTAATTTTTTTTCTTAACAACAAATATGAAATTAACATTAGTACTCCATAAAACATGTCACTTAAACATAAAGCAAAAAATATTGTGAAAAATGGTGCTAAGAAAGAAGTTGGATCAACTTCAGTTTGTTTTGGTAAACCGTATAGTGTTGTGATAAATTCATAAGGTTCTGTCAACGGTTTATTAGTGAGTACAGTTGGTGTATTTTCGTTTGGTTCAGGCTCAAAAAATAACGTTTTCACATCAGGAAATTTTTTTAACAAACTTAAGATTTTTTTATAAAACTTTTGTGGTAACCAACAATAAATAATTTTAGTGTATTGAGTAGAACAAATATTTTGTTGTGCATTAAAAAAATCTAATAGTTCTAAACATTTTAAATACATAGTATAAATTTTTTCAAAATTTTCCTTTGCAACATTAATTAATTTTTCCGTTTCTTCTTCTTTAAAACTATAGAGGTTTTTAAGTTCACAAGAAAGTTTTTCTATTTCTGTTTCAATACTATCGGTTGTTAAAAGTTCTAGTATATTGATTAATGTTATCTCTAACTTTTTAACAAGGTTTAAAAATTTTGTTTCATTTTCTTTCTCAATTAATAAAAATACATATAATTCATTTTTAAGTTTTTTATGAATCCAATAGTATACGAAAGAAAAGTTTTTTAGTTCTTTTTTTAATTTTTCAAAAATATGAGCCTCAGCTTTTATAAAGAAAGAACTTAAGGTATTACATTTTGTCAATAAAGAGAAGTTGATATCAAGACCATAAAAAAAAGATAGAGTTTGTAGTTTTGATTGAATGATATTTATTTTTGATGAAAGATCGTTTATATTTTTATTTATTTGTTCAATTTTTTCACATATTGTTTCTATTTCTTTTATCTCAGACGATATATTGTCAAAAATGATTTCAGTAGCTGATACAAAAGTTTCGTTTTTGTAATATTTTTGCAGAATAGCGATAGCAGTTTCAATTTTTGATGATAAATTTTTAATTTGTTCATAAGAAACAGAAAGAAACTCGTTTAGAGGTTTTTGTATTTGTTGTTCAATAATTTCAACACAAGCAGAATTTTTTAGTTCAATAAGAAATTTTTCGTATGTTTCAGATGGAATAATAAAGACAACTTTTTTAATCTTGTCTATTGCCATAAGTTTAAAATTTTGTTAAGAAGTTTTTCAACTATTTCTTCTTTTTTAAGTTTTTCAATTGTTATTGAAAAATTTTTTATTTTTTCTTCAAAAAAAGATTTTATCTCTGATTCATATAGAACGATTTCTTTGTTTAGTTGTTCCCTTAGTTGTGTTATATAACTGGTAATAATTTTTTCTTTTTTATTTTGTAATTCTTTTTCGTATATTTCTAATTCCTTTTTATACTCTTGTTGTAAACTTTTTATTTCTTGTTCTTTTTGTTGTTCAAACGAAACTATTTTTTCTAAAACTTCTTTTGGAGTTAAACTCATAGTTTTTTATACTTTTTTTTAATCACAATTTGTTTTATTTCAATATGTAGCCATTTATGAAAACTTCTTCTCATATCTTCTTCAAGCTTGATAGGTTTTAATGAATGAAATAAATCTAACATTTGTTTGTATGAGTTATATATCTGTAAACATCGATGACATTGGTAAAGATGGTCAAACAAAAATTCTTCCTCTTTAGAATCAAGTTCGTCATCAAAAAAATCTGATAATAAGTTTAGTATATCTTTACATCTTATTATCATAGTTTCACTTCATTGTTAAATACTTAGGTTTAAATATTTTTCCATTAATCCTTTAAGGAAAATCCTACCACGATGAAGACGTGTTTTTATTGCTGCTGGCGACAAATTTAGTATTTTAGCAATTTCTTCAATAGATTTTCCTTCAAGCTCTTTTAATATAAATACAGTTCTATATTTTTCTGGCAGTTTGTTTAAAGAGTCGTTTAGTATATTTATAAGTTCTTGTTCTTCAAGAGTTTTTAATGGATTATCTTCTAAAGTTTGTATTTCAGCAAATTTGTCTGTATCAACAGTATCATAGATTTTTTGATCATCGTCAGTAGAAATTACAGTCATCTTTTTTTCCAAGCTTTTTTGTTTTCTTTTATGCATTAAAGCGTAGTTTAGAGCGATTTTGTAGATCCATGTTGAAAACGCAGATTTTCCTTTGAATTTTTTTAAGTTTTTAAATGCACTTAAAGCTGTTTCTTGTAAAACATCATACGCTTCTTCTTTATCTTGAAGGATTCTATATGCTAAGGAGAAAATGCTATCTTCGTATCGTTTTATTAGTTTTTCAAAAGCAGATACATTGCCGTTTTTAGCTAAAGTAACTAGTGTTGCGTCATCCTGTTTTATTAATTTACTCATAGTGTTTATTTTAACAAAAAAATTGAATAATTATCAATAGTTGAAAGCAATAAGTAAGTTTAGTAAAAGTACTAATATGGGAGAAATAAAAAAAGAGTATAAAATAAAGATTATATGTGGAGTAATTTATAATCCTTTCTGGTGTAAAGAAAGGTTTTCTGTGAAAGATGATAAAGATATTATTAAGGAAATTAATAGTTTAGTTTTATTGGAATTTGAAAAAGAATTTGGTGTCAAAGAGATTGATTTACAAAGTGATGTAATTAAGTTTGATTTTACTAATTATTACAATGATGAGATGGGAGAAGATTTGTACCGTTATTGGTTTAGTTTTTCTCCTTCTATTGAAATAGCTCAAGTTTACAAAATTAAAGTTTTATCTAATGAAATTGAGAAAAAATTTTTTTCAGATGAGAAAACCAATCGGAAGGTTAATCTGGATCCGGGTTATATTGATGGTTCAAAACTTGTTTTGTTTTCTACAAAAAATTATTCTCACAGAGTGTATATTGGTGAAGGTATTTTTGCTGAAGTTACACTTCTTTATAAACATAAACAATTTCATATATTAGAATGGACTTATCCAGATTATAAAACTCAAACTGCAATTGAGTTTTTTTCAAAAGTTAGAGAAGTTTATAAT
>Ga0197143_1002868_pt1 | contig 12107 bp, 13 predicted proteins | sample GBS70_MetaG_FD_148603 | JGI IMG/M metagenome (GOLD analysis project Ga0197143, IMG submission 148603) | Sediment microbial communities from Great Boiling Springs, Gerlach, Nevada, United States - GBS 70_MetaG | ecosystem: Environmental > Aquatic > Thermal springs > Hot (42-90C) > Sediment...
AAAGAATCAAGAGCACCTACCTTTATGAGCGACTCCAACGCCCTCTTACCCACTTCCCTTAAATCTACCCGGAAGCAGAAATCCTCAAGGCTCTTGAAGGGCCCACCTTTCTCCCTCGCCATTAGAATAGCCTCAACCGAGGCCGCTCCCACATTCTTCACACCCTCAAGCCCGAAGCGTATACCATTGCCTTCTATGGTGAAGCCAGTGGAGGAACGGTTTATGTCGGGCGGCAGGACCTCTATGCCCATACGCCGGCATTCAGTTAGAAGGATTGGGAGCTTATCGGTGTTGTGGCGTTCTATGGTCAGCAACGCAGCCATGAACTCCAGAGGGTAATGGGCCTTGAGGTAAGCAGTCTGGCAAGTGAGGACGGCATAAGCGGCACTGTGAGCTTTGTTGAAGCCGTAATCGGCAAAGAACTCTATATCGTTGAAGATTTCATGCGCTACATCTGGCGGAACCCCTCTCTGTATTGCCCCTTCCACGAAGCGATTTCTGTGGGCTTTGAGTTCTTCCTCCTTCTTTTTTCCGACAGCCCTGCGCATGAGGTCGGCTTCGGAGGCGGAGTAGCCTGCTAAGTCCATGGCGATGCGGATTATTTGTTCCTGGTAGATTATTATTCCGTAAGTTTCCTTGAGGATGGGCTCAAGAAGCGGATGGCGGTACTCCACAGGCTTCCGGCCATGCTTACGATCAACGTATAGGTCAATGTAATGCATCGGGCCAGGACGGTAAAGGGCCAGAAGGGCTATGACGTCCTCAATGGTGGAAGGCTGGAGTTTCATCAGAGCTCTTCTCATCCCAGCCGATTCTACTTGGAACACTCCCGTCACTTCCCCGGAGGAAAGGAGCTGGTATATCTTGGGGTCATCTAAGGGGATGTCTTGAGGCTTGAGGTTTATGTCATACCTTTCGCGGATGAAATCAAGTGTTTTCTTGATTAAGGTGAGGGTGGAAAGGCCGAGCAAGTCTATCTTAAGAAGGCCAAGCTCTTCCAAAATTTCCATTGGATACTGGGTGACGACTCCGTTCCCTTCCTCCCCTCGCGTTGGGCGGTGCAGTGGGACATAGTTGGTTAATGGGGCATCGGCTACTACGACACCCGCCGCATGAGTTGAGGCATGCCTGGCTACACCCTCAAGGCGACGGGCAGTGTCTATCAGCTTGCGGATGTAATCGCTCTCTTCGTAGAGGCGCCTGAGTTTCGGTGAGCTCTCTAAGGCATAATCTATGGTGACCTTAGCCCCTGGGGGGACAAGTTTGGCTACCATGTCCACTTCGCCGGGAGGCATGTCCAAAGCCCTACCAACATCCCTTATCGCCGCCTTAGCGCCCATCGTCCCGAAAGTTATTATCTGGGCAACCCTGTCCTGGCCGTATTTGCGCACAACGTATTCTATAACCTCATCCCGACGGTCGTCCTGGAAGTCTATGTCAATATCGGGCATTGTTACTCGGCCGGGGTTGAGGAAGCGCTCAAAGATTAGGTCATAGCGCAAGGGGTCAAGCTCCGTTATCCCTAAAGCATAGGAGACTATGCTGGCTGCTGCCGAGCCGCGCCCCGGCCCCACCAGGATGCCCCTTTCCTTGGCATAGCGCACTATGTCCTGCACGATGAGGAAGTATCCAGAGAAGCCCAAACTTTTTATCACCTCAAGCTCGTGACGGAAGCGAGCTTCAATCTCTGGGGTTATGGTCTGGTAACGCTTTTTAAGGCCTTCCCAAGCCAGAGCTTCAAGGTAGGAATCGGTTGTGAAGCCCTCGGGCACAGGGAAATCGGGGATGTGGAAGCGCTTTTCCCCAAGGTCCAGATCGCACATCTCAGCTATCAGGAGGGTGTTTTTGATGGCTTCGGGCACGTCCTTGAAAAGGGAAGCCATCTCTTCTGGGGAGCGCATGTAGTAAGTTAAGCCATCCATCCTCATCCGGTTTGGGTCGGTTATGATTGAGCCTGTTTGCAAGCACAGGAGTATATCCTGGTAAGGGGCATCTTCAGGGTTGATGTAATGGACATCATTTGTGGCAACGAGGGGCAGGCCAAGCTTCTTGCTCATTACCAATAGTTCACGGTTTATTTCCTTAAGCTCAGGAGGTTCATGGTCCTGAAGTTCCAAGAAGAACCTTTCGGGACCAAATACCTCTTTGAACCATCCAGCAACTCGGTAAGCTTCCTCCAGCCTACCTTCCACAATTAACCGCGGTATCTCCCCAGAGCCACAGGCCGTAAGGGCGATTAGGCCATCGGAATGGGCAGCGAGGAACTCTTTGTCAATCCTGGGCTTGTAGTAGAAGCCTTCCAATTGCGCGGCAGTGGTTATCTTTATGAGGTTCTGGTAGCCAGTTTTGTTCATGGCCAGAAGGACGAGGTGGAACTGGTTCTTGTCCAATTTTGGGTCTTTATCCTGCATCCTCCTTGGAGCGATGTATACTTCGCAGCCTATTATGGGCTTTATGCCCTTTTCCCTGGCCTTGAGGTAGAATTCCACGGCCCCATACATAACTCCATGGTCAGTTATGGCCAGGGCTGGCATGCCCATTTTGATGGCCGCATCCAGCAATTCGTCTATATGGGGAAGGCCATCCAGTAAGGAGTATTCGCTGTGGACATGCAAATGCACGAAGGACATTTTCTATCCTCCTCCCCAATTATATCCCGTGGGAGGAGCAACGCAAGACCACCTTGCGAGTTAGCAAGGAAGAGGCATACTATTTATGGCATCTTTCTGGTTTCAAGACACTATTTATTGGCAATTCCCAAAGTAGCGAGGGCAGCGCAATTTTAAGAAAGCCCTATTCCTCAAGCCCTCTCAGAGCCCGGCGGATTCTCCCTCGCACCCGGCTGAACTTGATAAGGCATTTCGTTTGGGTTACAATGTATACGTAGCCGTATGTTCAAATTCGGCAAGGGGGACGTTATGAGTGCTAAGGTGAGAACACAAGTCTACATCCCAAGGGATATTTACGAGGAACTGAAAAAGCGAAGCAAGTCCACAGGAATTACCATGGCTGAGCAAATTCGGCAGGCTCTGAGCGAATATCTGAAGCGAGAGGAAGGCGTGGTGCTAAAGGAAGACGACCCCATCTGGAAGATTGTGGGGGCAGCCTCTTTTGGCCCCGATGACGCTTCAGTCAACCATGACAAGTATCTCTACGGGTGGGAAAGAAACGGATGAGGATATTCGTTGATACCGGAGCCTGGTATGCCTTATTTAACCGTTTGGACATCCACCACTCCCGCGCCTCCACTTTTATGCAACAGCTCATTGGTCAAAAAAACGTGGCTATTTACTAGCGATTACGTGCTTGATGAAACCTTGACATTGATGCGTGCTCGCCTTGGGCATGATAAAGCTGTAGAATTCGGCAGATGGGTCCTCCAAAGCCCGCTGGTGAAGATAATCCACATTGATGAAGAAACTTGGCAAGCCGCCTGGGAAATCTTTGTCAAGCATAAGGATAAAGATTTCTCCTTCACTGATTGCACAAGCTTCGCTATCATGCGAAAACTCGGTTTGATCAACGCCTTTACTTTTGACCGCCATTTTGAGCAAGCGGGATTCAATATACTTCCAACCGAAAGCTGACCTTCGTGGCGAAATAATAGAGTAAAGGCTTTGCCCCGTTTCTTTGCATTGGCGAATGAGAAACTTCGTCTGGAAAGGAAGTTTATTCCTCAAGCCCCCTCAGAGCCCGGCGGATTCTCCTCTCAGCTTCCCTTTCGGCTATGGCGCGGCGCTTGTCGTATAGCTTCTTTCCACGGGCAAGGGCTATCTCTACTTTGGCCCAGCGGCCTTTTATGTACATCTGGAGGGGGACTATGGTGTAGCCTTTCTCCTGAACCCTGCCCATCAGGCGATTTATCTGGTAGCGGTGGAGGAGGAGCTTGCGAGGGCGACGGGGGTCGTGGTTTTCGCGGCCAGCTTGCTTATAGGGGGCGATGTGGGCATTCATGAGCCAAGCTTCCCCATCCTTTATCAAGACAAAGCTATCCCTCAGATTGACCCTGCCTTCCCTAACCGATTTTATCTCCGAACCAGTAAGCACAATCCCAGCCTCGTATCGGTCTTCAATGAAGTAATCGTGGAAGGCTTTAGGATTGCTTGCCACAATCTTCACAGACATCGCTTCTCCTTTACTTCCTTAGCCCCAAGAGGTACTCCACAGCCTTTTCCAACTGAACGTCTTTATCGCCCTCGCCAGCCTTGACCTCAATGTCTGGGGTTAGCCCTGTTCCATGGATGGCTTCGCCAGATGGGGTGAACCAGCGGGCTGTGGTAACGCGTAGCTCGGACCCATCTTTGAGGGTGAAAGGCTGTTGAACTGAACCTTTGCCCAAGGTCTTCTCCCCCAAGAGGATGCCCCTTCCATGGTCCCTTATTGCCCCAGCTACAATCTCTGAAGCGCTGGCACTGGCTCCATTGACAAGAACAACTAAGGGTATTGTGGGGTCGGTAGCGAGGCCACCAGGCACGGCTTTGAAGAGCTTTGTTTCTCCACCCTTCGTTTTCTCAATCAGGATTGGGCTTTTATCCACAAACTGGCTCGCTACCTCCACCGCTGCCGAGAGCAACCCACCAGGGTTGCCCCTCAAGTCAAGGATTATGCCCACTGGCTTCTGAGGGATGAGTTCTTTGAGGGCTTCCCTGAGCTTCTTAGGAGCAATTTCGTTGAACTCCCTGAGCTTTATGTAGGCAATCTTCCCATCCAGCATCTTGTAGGAAAGGGTGGGGATTTCAATCCGTTGGCGGATTATGGTTACTTCAAATGGCTCCTCAAGCCCTTCCCGGTAGACCGTAAGCTTAACCGGGGTGCCTTTAGGGCCACGGATGAGGAGGACTGCTTCCAATAGGGTCATGTTCTCAATGGGCTTATCGTCCACTTTAAGGATTATGTCCCCGCTCTTTAGCCCGGCTTTCTCCGCAGGCTGCCCTTCTATCACCTCCACAATGACAAGCCTCCCCTCTTTCATATCCACTACAGCCCCTATGCCCTCAAAGCTTCCGGTTATGTCCTGCCGGGCCAGGGAGGCTTGCTTTGGATTTAAGAAAGAGGTGTAAGGGTCGCCAAGGGACGAAATCACCCCCTTTATTGCCGAATACATCCTTTCCTCAGCTGGGGGTATTTCCCCATAGAATTCCCTCTCAAGGATATCCCATGCTTCCCAGAAGACGGAAAAATCCACCTTCTCTTCCGGGGTCGGGACAGGAGTTGGCGTAGCCATAGGAATAGGTGAGGGGATGGGAACTTGGCGGACCCCAACGCCCATCCCTACGAAGAAGGAGGCCGTAGAGAGCACACCTGCCAATAAGGCCATAGCTAAAATCCGTAAAGCTTTCATTCAGCACCTCCTTTCCCAAAGTGCGAAAGCGCTTCCTCTATCCACGCATCAGTCCCTTCTCTTGGCTCTATTTTGATGTCGGGCTCAAGGCCGTTCCCCTCAACTTTGCGGTAGTTTGGGGTAAACCATTGGGCAACGGTCACGTGAAGGGAAGAGCCATCGCTCAAATCATACACCCACTGGACTGAGCCTTTGCCGTAAGTCCTTTCCCCGATGAGCTTAGCCCTTCCCGCTTCCTGAAGAGCCCCTGCCACTATCTCAGCAGCGCTGGCCGTGCCCGAATCCACAAGAACAACCATGGGCCAGTCCACCAGCATTGGCGCTTTTTCCACCTCGTAAGACTTTAGGGAATCTTTGTAACGCTCGTGAAGCATAACTCCGCTTTTGAGAAAGTAACCTCCTACCCTTAGAGCTGACTCAATAAGCCCGCCCGGATTTCCCCTAAGGTCCAGGACAAGCTTTGAAGCCCCCTGGCTCTGGAGGTTCCTCAGGGCCTGTTCCAGTTCCTTGGGTGTCCTTTCAGTGAAAGTGGCAATTTTGATGTAAGCCAATTCAGGCTTCAGCAGCCTCCACTCAACCGATGGCGTTTCTATCTTCTCCCTCTTTATCCTGAAAGAAAGCTCTTCTCCACCCCTCCGCACCACAATGTTCACGTAGGTCCCGATTGGACCTCGCACAAGAATGAGGACCTGGTCAAGGGACATTTCAGGGGTTATGTTCGTTTCGTCTACTCTGATAAGCTCATCCCCATCCTTAATCCCCGCCCTCTGGGCAGGATATCCATCCATTGGGGTAAGGATGAACCGGCCGTCTTCGGTCTTACGCACCCAAGCCCCTATCCCCCCGAATTCCCCTTTAAGCGTGTCTTTCTCCAAGCTTCTGGCCTGAGGCTCTAAGAAGATAGTGTAAGGGTCGCCAAGCTGGTTCACAACCCCTCTTATGGCCGCATAAGTTATCTGGCGGTCATCGGGCAGTGGTTTGTAAAAATCTCTTTTTAGGATTTCCAGAGCCTCCCAGAAGAGGCTGAACTGAGGGGAGGATTTTTTGGAGATAAGCCAATGGGTACCAAAGCCAGCCCCGTAAGAGGCAGCCACTAAAAGGATAAGCAGGACTGAAAGGAAAATTTTCCGCATCTTTCCCCTCCATGGGGGATTTTACAACTTGGGAAGATTAATGTCAAACGAAGGGAAGCCTTAGGCCTGCCCCAATTTCATCAGGTGTTTCCATCATTAGCCGCGGGTAGGTAAAATCAGAAGGCCAAAGAGCGAAGCCCTTTGGCAAGGAACTTGCGGGATGTGCCTACAATAATCCTATGATTGGGTTGGGTCTAACTCCAACGGATGAGTCATTCCCACATCTTTGTAAGCCTGCAAGCCTGTCTTTTCACGGAGGTCTCGCAAGAGCGCTATTGGGTCTATTGCTGCCTCCGGCCCGTAGATACCTCCTTCGCTTACCAAAACCTGGCCCTTGGCTAACATAATAGCACCAAGCGCCAGCGGTACGCCCGTAGCTTGGCGCATCCGCCCAACCCCGCAGAGCATCAAATGGACAGGCTGGTTATCTTTAATCCCTTCCACATCCACCCGTAGTGCGCCGAGCGGTTCTGGGACCCCCTCTTTGGGTGCAGGAAGTAAGCGAGCCAAGATGTTAGCCACGCGATCAATACGCTCTGGTGTTGAAGTTAGACGCAACCGGCCCAGCCAAAGGAAAAGGTGGGTCCATACCCCCACGGACATCAGATACGCCACCTCTTCAAAGCTGGGGAAGTGGCGCGGGAGTGTAACCGGCTCTGCGTGTCCAGCGTTCCAGACCCGCATCCGCCCCACCAAGGGTAAGTCCACCTCTCGCACTATCTGCCCAGCCGGCACCATCTCCAACCGGCCCTGGCGCCACACAGGGGCCGGTCCACCGTAGATGAAAAGAACATGTTGAAGGACAGCCATACCATGTCCGGATTCAGGCGGCTGATAGACGCTAATCGTTGCCCGAATGGGCTTGTCCATTTGCCGGGCCAGGTAAGCCACAGCCAAGTTAGAGAGACCCGGACTGGTACCCATCCCGATGATAATGCGGCGACCGCGCTGGCGAGCCAGATCGTCCAACTCTTCTATGACTTGCTTTGCGGCGATCCAATCGTCACAGATGCTGATGTAATCCACTCCTGCCTCTATAGCAGCTCGGACCAGTGGCATTTCAAAGCGGTAAAAAGGCCCCAAAGCGGATGCTGCAACGTCATGCCCACGTATCGCTTCCACTACGTCATTGTAATCCCGTGCGTCCATCGGCCGAACGATGAGTTCAGGCCCAATTCCAGTCAAGCGGCGGGCCAGTGCCTCTGCCTTGACAACGTTCTTATCAGCAATAGTGATACGCTGGACATCAGGGCAGAAGGCCAGCGTCTCCACGGCCTGACTGCCCATATCCCCCGCCCCACCAAAGACAATCACGTTCACAATTTGTTATGCCCTCGCTGTAGTTTTGCAGCTACAATGATAACACACAAATACCAGTTTGAAAAATCATGTAGAGGCAAAAAGCTTAGGCAACCCTTTTCAAGCAGAGGCTGGCTACAAGAATCTTTCAAACCGCTCCCGTTTTGCCTTGCATATTGGGCAGACCGCAGGCGGCTGTTCCCGCGCACAGAGGTAACCGCAGACCCGGCACCGCCAGACAGGTAGAGGAAGTTGAGCAAGAGTGCCTGTAGCCCGAGGCCTATCCTGAGGCCTCTGTCCTTCGGGCGGGCGACGTTCGGGAATGGACTGCAAGGGACGCTCCCCCCGCAACACTTCCTCGGAGACGTAAAGGCCGCAGTAGCAAGAACCCCATTCCAGCAAGTCCGCGTCCCGGTAATCGCAAGGGCAAATTATGTCCAAGTCCTTCTCCTTATCGCCCGTTGCCAGACGACAAGGGCAAGCCCAGTAGCCATAGCGGGCTTCGTTGATGAGCAGGCTTTCCACAAGGGCTAAGGTGAACTCGCGGTCAGGATTGAGATGGTAGCCTGAAGCTTCGGCCTCTTCGTAGAGTTTCTGGTACAAAGCTTCTACCTTCTCACGTGGGATTTCGCTCATAGTCCCAAAGCCTCCTTCATTTCCCTTGGCCGGTAGCCTATGATGCATCGCTCATTGTCTATAATCAAAGTGGGAAAGGAAATAGCCGGATTCCAACGGCGTACTTCTTCTATAGCTGCGTCACGCTCTGCACCTTCCAGTAAATCTACGTAAACGACATCAAAGGCTACATCGTTCTCTTCTAAGAATTGGCGAGTCCGCCTGCACCAAATGCAAGTGGAAAGCCCATAGAAGAGAACACGATGCTGATTGCGAGAACCAGATACACTTTCCCGCGCTTGCATTTCCCCCTCCTTAATTGTCGGTTGGTTAGTGAAAAACAACGCTGCCGCTAAATGAAGAGCGTGATTTGAGAACCACGAGCTTCCTGTATGAAAGTGCCAACAGCACCGTAGGCATCAATCCAGTCTTCCCTGAGGTCCTCACGGCGGATGCCCATTATTTCCATCGTCATCTCGCAGGCGATGACCTTGCCACCAAGCTCCTTGAAGTCCCGCATCAGCCGCTCCAGAGTAGCAACATTGGCTTTCTTCATCCGCCGCTTGACCATCCATTTACCTAAACCCAAGAAGTTCATTTTGGATAGAGGCCCCTTTTCCAGACCGTTCTTCTTGAGCCGTTGTAATCCCCAGAAAGTGAAGAAGATAGAGGCCTCCATCCCCATCGCCAGCGCACCAGAACCGATTATCAATGCGCTGTATACTTTGTCCATATCTCCGCTGTGCAAAACAATAGTTAGCCGTTCGGGGCGTTTCTGTTCTACACTCATAGACCCCCCCTTTTAGCTTTATCTGCAGCAGCAACATGGCTCAGAAGGCTCTTGGGAAGTGCCAATCCCCAGCAGTGCGGCGAGGCGAGCCCGGTCAAACCCAATTACCACTTCTTCCCCGATCCGCACCACCGGAGTGGTCATTACCCCAAGCTCCTCCAACTCTTGCAAGGCTGCTGCATCTTCCATAACATCTCGCTCTATGAATGAAATGCCATTTTGGGAAAGGAACCCTTTCACCCGGTCACAGAAGAGTCAGCCCTTCTGAGTGTAAACTATGACTGTCGGCTTACCCATAATCCCTCCTTATCGGCGTATCCGGATAGTCCAGTTAGTTTCCGTTCCTTCTATGCTGATGATTTCCAGGCCCAGGGCCTTCACAGCCATGGGGATTTCTTCCCGCGAAGCTGGGTGAGTGCCGACTACAACGATTATATCGCCTGGTTTGGCCTGGCGGATAGCTTTGCGGGTCTCCACCAATGGCACCGGGCAAGTCTCTCCTCGGCAATCTACTAAAATCTCGGCCATAGAGTCCCCCTTTCATCCGGCAAATTCTACTATAACTTGCTTTACATCCCAACGGTGGCGCAGTTTTTCCTCAATGTCTTCTTTCATCGTGGGGGCAAACATGTGATCAGGCGGTATGTCCAACACCACCCGCACCACGCCGTCCTTAACCTCAATTTCCTTGACCAGCTTAGTGCGAACTATGTCCAAGCCGACAAGCGGGTTCATAACGTGCTTAAGGCGTTTGCGGACGAATTCAACCGTGGTTGGCTCACGCTCCTTAACCAGGCCATGCCTTTCCTCGTAGTTCTCAATCGCCGCCCGCAAAGCATCCACCGCCAGAACGGAGCAATGGACCTTAAGCGGTGGAAGCCCTCCTAAAGCTTCGGAAGCCTGCTTCCAAGTGATTTTCTTCGCTTCTTCCAATGTCTTACCTTTTGCCAGCTCGGTGATTATGGAGCCAGTGGCAATGTTTGATGCGCACCCGTAGGACTCAAACTTGATGTCGGTTATGACATGGGTTTCAGGGTCTACTTTAAGATAGACCGCAACCATATCGCCGCAGGCTGGGCTACCTTCAACCGCTTTGGCATCGGCATCTTCAATTCGCCCCACATTACGGGGATTGCGAAAGTGTTCCATAACAATCTCGCTATATGGCAATGGCATGGTTACTTCCCTCCCTATAAGTGTTAATCTTTGCCCAATGGGCTGATACGCCGCAATTCATGGACGATCTCCTTTACTGCCTCAACCACTATATCCACCTCTTCTTCTTTGTTGTACCGACCGAAAGTGAAGCGGATTGAGCCGTGTGCACGTTCGTGGTCCCCGCCAATGCCCAGGATTACGTGGCTGGCCTCCAGAGAACGGCTGAAACAGGCCGATCCTGTGCTGACAGCGATACCACGCATGTCCAGATGCAAAAGCAGCGATTCCCCTTCTATGAATCGGAAGGAGACGTTGGCATTTTGCGGCAAACGGTGGACTGGATGGCCATTCAATCGGGTGTGAGGGATTTCGTTGAGCAATCGCTCCAGCAACCGGTCACGCATCCTCTGCAAGCGAGCGGTCTCTTCCGGCGTGACCAATTCAACAGCTTTTGCAAAACCTACCGCACCGGGGATGTTCTCCAAGCCGGGGCGCAGGTCAAATTCTTGGAAACCGCCGTCCATAATCTTTTTAATTGGCGTCCCCTTGCGGATGTAAAGGCCACCAATGCCTTTGGGGCCGTGGATGGTATGGGCGGAAACGGTGATTAAGTCCACTGGGACTTCCCGCACATCTATTGGGACACGCATAAAGGCATGGGTAGCATCGGTGTGGAAAAGCACCCCTTTCTCCCGGCAAATTTCGCCGATAGCGCGGATATCCTGAAGCGTCCCTATCTCCTGATTAGCGGTCTGGATGGAAACCAAGATAGTCTCTGGCGTGATTGATTCCCGCAAGTGGTCCAAGTCCACCCGACCGGTTTCATCCACGCGAACGTAAGTAACACGGAAGCCTTGCCGCTCCAGCGTCCGGACGGAGTGTAGAACTGGGAAGTCCTCAATTGGGGTGGTGATGATATGGCGTCCTTTTTTATCTCCGAGGGCCAGCGCAACGCCTTTGATGGCCAAATTGCTGGATTCGGTATCGCCGGAGGTGAAGATGAACTCTTCAGGTTCAGCACCAAGGGCGGAAGCGATGCGAGCGCGAGCATTATCAAGCGCCTCACGCGCATCCAGCCCTATGGAGTAGCCGAACTGAGACGTGGCAACAGCATAGACGTCAAAGAAATACGGTTTCATAGCCTCCAGAACCCGCTCATCCATGCGTGTAGCCGCAGCATTGTCCAAATAAATCAAATTTTCGTACACAGAACCTCCCTCCTCCAAATATTTCAGGTTTAATTTATACCGAGTTGGTCATGAAAGTCAAGGGACTTAAGTCTCAATAAGGCAATAGCATCAATTAGCCCAAGTCAGAGGGGGCTTCGGAATTTAATGGCTGAAGGACGGGAATTCTTCCCAAGCCCAGACATGGTCTGTCAAACCGATGGCCATCGCGGGCGTCTAACATCAATAACGCCGACCATGGGGCCTATTTCCCTCTGCCTCCCGCAAGGCAGCAAGGGATATATTTTTGCTCCCCTCGGCACACCGGGGAAGCTTAAAAATCTTTTTTCAGCCCCTTCCCCAAAGAGTCAAAATTCAGGGGAGTTATTCCCACCGAAACGTCCTCACCACGACGGCACCCCCTATTAACAAGCACCCCATCGGTGCTGGCCCCATGAGTCGCCGAACCATAACCCCCTCATCAGCGTCACCACGTGGGTCAGCGGGATGTAATGGTTGAAGGCCCGCACTTTCGCCGGCAACACCTCCAGCGGGATGGTTGCTCCGGAGAGGAACATCATCGGGAAGGCCAGCACCATTCCCAC
>Ga0197143_1002871_pt1 | contig 12096 bp, 11 predicted proteins | sample GBS70_MetaG_FD_148603 | JGI IMG/M metagenome (GOLD analysis project Ga0197143, IMG submission 148603) | Sediment microbial communities from Great Boiling Springs, Gerlach, Nevada, United States - GBS 70_MetaG | ecosystem: Environmental > Aquatic > Thermal springs > Hot (42-90C) > Sediment...
ATTAGCAATTCCATTTGGTTTCTTGTCCGCTGTTAATTTTTCAAGGTATTCAAGAATTTTTAAAGTTATTTTGAATTTTATTAGGACATTTCCAGAGATTTTACTTGCTATTATATTTGTTAGCGTTGTAGGACCTGGCCCATTTGCAGGTTCTCTTGCTATTGGAATTCACTCAATTGGTATGCTCGGAAAGTTATATGCAGAAGCAATAGAAAATATAGATAAAGGAATTATTGAAGCAGTAGATAGTGTCGGTGCAAACTTCTGGCAAAGATTCTTCTTTGGTATAATTCCACAAGTTTTCGTTTATTTTTCAAATTATTCAATTTATAGATTTGAATTAGCATTAAGAAGTGCTACAATTGTGGGTATGGTTGGAGCAGGAGGAATAGGAACTCAATTAATTTTAAAAGTTCAAAATAGAAGTTGGGAACAAGTTGGAATTATCATAATTATTATAATAATCACTGTTGCTGTTGTTGATTATATTTCTTATCAAATAAGAAAAAGACTTGTTTAAATATCCATTTTCTTATACTTTAAAATTATAAAATATGTTTTTATTAACTTTAACATTTGAAAGGATACTTGTTCCTATGGATCATGTCCAAACAAATCATTTAAAAGCTTATGGTCTTGCTTATTGGTCAGTAAAAAATGGATTTAAAACATGGTGGATATTAAATTATAGAGGGGGAAGTTTTATGATGGAATTTAATAAAGATATCTTGATAAAGGCAAGTAAAATGGGTGTTTATGTTGAAAATTTAAACCAAAGTGAAATTTCAGAGATTTATTCAATTGTTGAAACAAAAAATATGGAGATTGTTGAACTTGTAAGAGCACCAAAAGTTGCAATTTATGCACCACCTTATAATAGACCATGGGATGATGCAGTAGAACTTGCTTTAAATTATGCTGAAATTCCTTATGATAGAATTTGGGATGAAGAAATTTTAAACGGAAAAGTTATGGAATATGATTGGTTACATTTACATCATGAAGATTTTACAGGAATGCTTGGTAAATTTTGGGCAAGTTATCAATTTACAGATTGGTATCAAAATATAGAAAGAATAAATTTACAAATGGCAAAAAAATTGGGTTTTAAAGATATTCCTTCACTTAAAAAAGCAGTTGCAAAAAAAATTAGAGATTTTGTTGCAAGTGGGAAATTTCTCTTTGCTATGTGTGCTGCTCCAATTACATTGGATATAGCATTAGCAAGTCAAAATGTTGATATTGCAGATGTTCCTTTTGATGGAACACCACCTGAACCAAACTACAATAATAAATTAGATTATTCTCAAACATTTGCTTTTAAGGATTTTAAAGTTATTCCTGATCCTTACATTTACGAACATTCTGATATAGATATAACAAGGGAAGCAGCTTTAAGAGGACCTGATAGTTATTTTGAATTATTTGAATTTTCTGCAAAATTTGATATAATACCCACGATTTTAACCCAAGATCATACATCAATAATAAAAGATTTTCTTGGACAAGATACAGGATTTAAAAGAGATAAAATTAAGGATAATGTTATAATTCTTGCTGATATTCCTGGAACAGATAAAGTTAAGTATATTTATGGAACTTATGGAAAGGGATTCTTTTCATTTCTTGGAGGACATGATCCAGAGGATTATCAGCATTTTGTAGGAGAACCTCCTACTGATTTATCAAAATTTCCTAATTCTCCAGGTTATAGATTAATTTTAAATAATGTTTTACTTCCTTCCACAAAAAGAAAACCTTTAAAAACATGAAAATCATATCATTTGATTGCTATGGAACGCTTGTAGATTGGGAAAAAGGCATTATAAATTCTTTGAAACCAATTTTTGAAAAATATGAAGTTGATATAACAGATGATGAAATACTTGAAATTTATTCAATTATTGAAAGTAGGCTTGAAAGAAATTATATGCCCTACAAAGAGATTTTAAGGAAAGTTGTAATAAAATTTTCAGATTATTTTGACTTTGATCTTGAAAGAGGTGAAGAAAATGTATTATTAAATAATTGGATTAATTTTGAACTATTTGACGATACAAACGAGACCCTAAGAGAAATTAAAAAAAGAGGATATAAAATTGCTATTATTTCAAATATTGACAATGATTTATTTGAATTAACGAAAAAGAAATTTAATTTTGAAATTGATTATATTATAACTTCCGAAATGGTAAAAGCTTACAAACCATCAAAAATTATATTTGAATATGCTTTAAATGTTTTTAATTTAAAAAAGGATGAAATTTTACACACCGCTCAAAGTTATTATCATGACATTATTCCTGCAAAAGAATTAGGAATTAAGACTGCACACATAAGAAGAAAAGGATTTGGTGCAACACCAAGAGTTGAAATTGTTAATTCAGATTATGAATTTGAAAATTTAAGAGAAATGCTTTCTATATTATAAATTTTGATGTAATCATTATTTTTTCCATCCACCCTGAAATTAAGCCTCCAGCTTAAAAATACCCATTTTTGTACTTTGAAGGGCTTTCGGCAGAATAAACCTTATAAATAGCTTCTTAAATATAGTTTTTGTCCAAATCTATCAATTATAATATCAATATATCTTTTTGATTTTACTATTTCAAGAGCTTTTTCAAAATCACTTTTGTTATTTATATCAATACTATTCATTTTTAAAATAATATCACCTTTAACTATTCCAATATATTCAGCTAAGCTATTTTGGAAAACTTCAAGGACTAAAATACCTTTTGTTGTTTTTAATGAGAACTTTTGTGCAATTAATGAATTATTTATAGTCCATTTTATTCCAAAATCACTTTTGTACTCCTCATAGATTACTTCCTTTGGTTTTAGTTCAAAACTATAAATCTTTCCATTTCTAAATAATTCAATTTTTAAAATATCATCTGGAACTAAAAAATATGTTAAGTTATGCCAATCACCAACATTCTTAATTTCTTTACCATTTACTCTAAGTATAATATCTCCTTCCTTAATTTGACTATCATAGGAATTACTAACTAAAACGCCCAAATTACTATTATAACCAAGTGCTTTTTTTATCTCCTTAGTTAGAGGTTGAACATCAATTCCAATTAAAGCTTCTCTTAATTTACCAAATTTTATAACTTCGTTAAAAAACTTCTTAACAGTGTTTATTGGTATTGCAAAACCTATACCTTCAAAACCTCCTGATTGAGAGAAAATAAATGTATTAACTCCAATAACCTCACCTTTTACATTAACTAATGCACCACCACTATTTCCGGGATTAATAGCAGCATCTGTCTGAATCATATTCCTATATTCCCTATCCCCCTTACCCTTAACTGATCTTCCAACAGCACTTATAATACCAGCAGTAATAGTTGGTTCTGTATTTTCTAAATAAAAAGCAAGTGGATTACCAATTGCGATAACCCACTCTCCTACCATTAATTCATCAGAATTGCCAAGTTTAGCATATGGAAAATCTTTTCTATTTGAATTAATTTTAAGTAAAGCTAAGTCTAATTTAGCATCTTTATAAATTAACCTTGCTAAATATTGTTCAGCATTAGGAAATGTTATTAAAATTGAATCCGGATTATCACCAACAACATGTTCATTCGTTATAACATAACCATCAGATGTAATAACAATTCCAGAACCAAGTGATTCAACTCTTCTTATGCTATAACTAGGAGGAATAATTTCCTTCCAGAAAGGATCTAAAAATGGGGGATATTCTTCTACAACTTTTTTTGTTAAAACGGTTATAGAAACAATACTTGGTGCTGCTAACTGACTTGCATAAACAACAGCATTAGCTCTTGTGCTATCTATGTTCCTATTTAAAAGGAATTTCTCATTTTCTAGGGAATAACCCTTTGAATTACAGGCAATTAAAAATAAAAAAATTAATTTTCTCATTCTATATATTCTTCAATAATTTGAAATTTTATATCTTCAATAGATTTTGAAGTTTTCTTGTAAATTACACTTAAAGTTCCAACCCTATAACAATTTGGACATTCAATATAAAAGCTATTAAATTCTTTATTACAACTATCACATTTGTAAAAATTTAAACTTTTAGAAATATTTAGAATTTCCTTAATAATCTGTTCATCCTTAATAATTTCATAAGCTTTTGAAAGTAATGAGATATTATAAAGAAAAATTTCTTTATTTTCATAAAAATAATCTCTCGCTCTCTCAAATTCCCCCATATTATATAAAATTCTAATATAGTCTAACTTTGCAATTGGATTTTCAAGATTTTTTAGAAATTCTAAGAGTTCATTATAATTTCCAAACTCAAAATATGCCTCTTTAAGTTCATCTTTAATATAACTATATAAGTTCGGAGATTTAATTAATCCATCTTTAAATAATTCAATTGCTATTTCTAAATTTCCATTATAAAATTGATAAATTCCCCTTGCTAAAATTAAAAATCCATTTTCATATATTTTACTTGCTTCTGCTATGATTTTTCTACCAGTTTCAAGGTCTCCATTTCTTATAGCAGATATTGAAAGTTTTGACAATATATTTGAAAATTGCTCTTTCTCTAAATTATTTATAATTTTCTTGTAATAGTAAGCGGAGTTTTTATAATCTTTAAGCTGTTCGTAAAATTTCGCAATTAAAAAATAATAGTTTTTATCATTAATTTTGTGTTCTAATAAAAATTCTAAACCTTCTTTTATTCTATTAAGTTTTAGATATATTTCTCCAACTAAAATTATTGCTCTATTTCTAATGTTTTCATCAATATAAGCACCAACAATAAGTGATCTTGAAAGTCTTAAAGCTTTTTCAATTTTTCCAATTTCAATATATAAAAATGCCAAATGTAAGTATATGTAATACTTATCACTTATTCTTGAAGTTTTAACCTCTTCTTTTAGTAAATCAATAGCAACATTAATAGGATTTTTTAGAATTTCATCTACTTTTTTTATAATTTCTTTGCTTGGTGTAAACTTAGGCGTATAAATTTCTCTAAGGAAACCAAACAAGAAAAATAAAATTATTAAAAGTATTGCAATGTAAATCCAAATCATATTTCTTCTTCCATTAAAAATTTTCTTAATTCATCAAGTTCATTTTCAAGATGTTTAATTTTTCTTTCTTTATTATTAAGCTGAATTTTTGCCCTTGTAATTTCAATTAAACCAATTATTGAAGAAAATGTAAATCCAAATATAAATGAAATTAAAATTACTATCCAAAGAGGGACATTTTCATAAGCACTTCCAAAAATGTGAAAATTTATTTTGGTTTCACTATTTTCCAATAGAAAATAAAAAAGCATAGAAGATAAAATTAGAATAATTACAAAACGAAGAAATGTCATATTTTGAAAATTTTAAAGCATAAATTTTAAACCCCCTCCCCCCATTAAATCAATAGTTTCAGAAAATTTTTCATAAATTATTGATAATAAAAGACTTATCACTATTTATTGGACAAAGTATTAAATCTTTTCACCCACCCTGAAAATAAGCCTTAGGCTTAAAACTTTGCCTCCCTTAAATTCCCCCCTAAAATAAATAATTTTAAAATACTTTTTATAAATTATTGACTATCAATAACTTAACACCATTTATTGGACAAAGTATTCATATTATGTTTTTTTAAAACACGAAAAATATAAGGATTTTCTGTTTTTTCAATAATTTCATCATCACCTATTAGCTTTTCTTCTAATTTTTCCCCTTTTCTTAAACCTGTAAAAATAAATTTAATATCCTTATAAGGTTCATAACCAAGTGCTTTTACAACCTCCTCAACTAAATTTTTAATTGGAATTGCCTTGCCCATATCAAGTATAAGAATATCTCCACCTTTTGATATAATGACAGAATTTAGAGTTAAGAGTAATGCTTCTTTTGGTGTTATAAAATATCTTTTTGCATTAGGATTTGTAATTTTTACATAACCCTTTTGAATTTGTTTTAAAATTGTAGGAACTAAGCTTCCTCTTGAATTTATAACATTTCCAAATCTTACAGAAGTATAACCATTTTTAATAACATATTCTTCTGCTATTTTTTTAGTTTTTCCCATAACACTAATTGGCTCTACTGCTTTATCTGTTGAAATAAATATAAATTTTTCAATTCTTTTTAATTTAGAATAATTTACAAGTTTCTTAGTTCCAATAACATTAACTTTATTTGCCATATAAGGAAATTTTTCAAGCATTGGAACATGCTTATAAGCTGCAGTATGAAAAACAATATCAAAATTTTCTTTGAAAACTTCATTTAAACAATAGTCATCTGTAATATCACCTAAGAATATCTCAAATCTTTTATCTTCTAATTCATTTTCTAATTCATATAATCTTGTCTCATCAATATCAAAACCAACAACTTTCTTTATATCAAAATTTAAAATTTCTTTTAATAAGCCTGAACCGATAGAGCCTGCGCATCCCGTTATCAATATACATTTTCCTTTATAAAAACTTTTTAAACTTTCATAATTAATTTCAATCTCTTCCTTTTTAAAAATTTCAAAAATATCAACTTCAACAACATGTCTTAAATAAACTTTTTCCTCTTTTACATAAAATTTTGGAACAATTCTAATATCTTTTATACCAATTTTAAAAGCTATTTTTTCAATTTCTCTTATTCTCTCAATACTTGCAGAAGGCATAGCAATAATTAAAATGTCAATTTTATCTTTTAGACCTTCTAAGGTTTTAATATCTCCTAAAACTTTCAAATTTTTATAATCACTATTGAATTTACTTTTATCATCATCTAAGAATCCAACAATTTCGTATAGATTTTTTCTTAATATATCATCTGCTACTTGTATGCCTGCCTCTCCAAAACCATATATAATAACTCTTTTCATATCCAAGAGCCCCCAAAATTATAAAGCAGAATAAAGCTATTATCCATAAGTAAATTTCATTTAGTCTATAAAATAAAATTGAAATTAAACTAAAAAAAACTTGTAAAGCACTAAGAATAATAATTGTTTTAATTTTTCCAAACTTACTATATAATATATGATGAAGATGTCGCTTATCAGAATAAAAAACAGGATAATTATTTAAAACTCTTCTAATTATTGTCCAGATTGTATCAAAAATTGGTATTGAAAGGATAATAACAGGAATTATTGGTGGAACTATTGAATTCTCTGATTGTGTTAGAAATACTGAAAGTGAGGCAGATAGAAACCCAAGACTCAAAGCGCCAACATCTCCCATAAATGTTTTAGCATTTGGGAAATTAAAAATTAAGAAACCAAGAAGTGAAAAAACAATACATAATGAAAATTTTAATAGTTCAAAATCATTTGAAATATAAAAAAAGTAAGAGAATGTTAAAAATATAATAATACTTAAAATTGTTAAAAGACCATCAAGTCCATCAATCATATTGAAAGCATTTATAACTCCAACAAATCCAACTATGGTTATAATAAAGGAAATAGCGGGATGTAATACAAAATCAAAACCAATTGTTCTAACACCAAAACCTGATAAAAAGATAAAGCTAGCACAAAAGAATTCAAAAATAAATTTCTGTGAAAAATGTAAATTTATTAAATCATCTAATAAACCTTCAAAAATTATAATTAGCATAGCAATTGTAAATAAAGTAAATTTTTCGAATATATCAGTTAAGAAGACAGAAGAAATAAAAATTGAAATTAAAAATCCAATACCTCCTATCCTTGGAATTGGATATTTATGAATTTTTCTACTACCTGGATAATCATAAATTTTGTATTTTTTTGAAATCCTAATAATTAATAATGTAAAAACAAATGAAAGAAAAAAAACAATTAAAAAATCTATCATTTTTTTCTAAACTTTAAAAACTTTACTCTATATCCATCAGTTTCTATAACTTCAATAATAAAATTTCCAATTGTTATTTTATCACCAACAACTGGTATTCTATTTAAATTATTCATTACAAAACCCGAAATTGTGCTAGCATTACTTTCAATTTCTAGTTCTACATTAAAATTTTCTTTAATAAAGTTCAAAAATTCATCAAAAGATAAACTTCCAGAAATTCTATATTCATCCTCTGAAATTTTAACAATATCTAAGACTTCATATTCTCCTTTAATGTCTCCTACTATTTCTTCAACAAGATCTTCAATTGTTATTATTCCTATAATTATTCCATTTTCGTTTATTACGAAAGCCATGGAAACTCTTTTGTTTCTTAAAAATTCTAATGCTTGTAATATGTTATAGTTATATGGAATTGAAATAGCAGGTTTTGTTAGTTTTCTAACAGTTAATTCATTAATTCTTTCTAAATTTTTTAGAAGGTCTCTTAAATAAAATATTCCTATGAATTCACCATTCTCACCTAAAACAGGATATTTTGTATAATTATATTTTTTAATAATTTCAAGAGCATCTGATAATAGCATATTCTCTTTTAAAGATACAATTTCTAATTTTGGTTTTAGTGCTTTTAATAAATTTTTTTGTGTGGCATCTATAAGTCTTTTTACAATTTCATTTACATTTTCAGTTTGATTCTTATTTCTTACTAAATTAAAAATTGTTTTAATTTTATCTTTTAACGATGCTTCCATATTTATATAATTTCAAGCATTCTTTTAATTGGGATATATGCTTTTTCTATTATTTCTTCACTTAAAACTACCTCATATTTTAAATTTTTAAGAGATTCATAAACTTTTTCAAGAGTAATCATCTTCATATATTTACATATAGCATTTTCATCAGCAGGAATAAATTCTTTATCGGGATTAGCTTTTTTTAAAGGATACAAAATACCAGTTTCTGTAACAACAATAAATTTTTTATATGGACTTTCCTTAGCATTCCTAATCATTCCACTTGTAGAAAGAACTTTTAAATTACCATTAGAGCGATATAGGCATTGTGTAGTACATCCACACTCAGGATGAAGCATAACCTCAGCATCAGGATATTCTTCCATTTTTTTAACTAAATTTTCATATTTAAAACCAGCATGAACATGACATTCACCAGGCCAGATAAATATATTTTTTCTATTTGTTTTCCTTTTTATCCACATTCCAAGATACATATCAGGTAAGAATAAAATTTCTTTATCTTCTGGTATTGATTGGATAACTTTTAGAGCATTTGAAGATGTACAACAATAATCACATTCAGTTTTAACATCAGCAGATGTATTTATATAACTTACTACAACAGCCTTAGGATGTTTTTTCTTCCATTCCCTTAACTGCTCTAAATTTATTGAGTCTGCTAATGAACAACCAGCATTTGGGTCAGGTATTAAAACTTTTTTATTCGGATTTAATATCTTCGCAGTTTCAGCCATAAACATAACACCGCAAAATACTATTATATCTGCTTTTGTTTCACTTGCCTTTCTTGAAAGTTCAAGGCTATCACCTACAAAGTCAGCAATATCTTGAACATCAGGAATTTGATAATTGTGAGCTAATATAATAGCATTTAATTTTTTCTTCAAATCCGTAATTTCATTTTTTAGTTCGGTCATATATAAAATTTTAAAGGATAGGTAGGCTTTAAAATTTTGAATAAATGTTAAAATTAACTAATAAAGTTGAATATGGAATAAGGGCACTTTTAAGATTACATTTAAATGGTTCCTTAACTACAAAAGAATTATCTTATATTGAATTAATACCCGAATCATTTCTTGAAAGGATAATGGTTGAATTTAAGAACGCAGGAATTGTAGAAGGGAAGAGAGGTCCAAAGGGTGGTTATTATTTAAAGAAAAAGCCTGAGGATATAAGAATTATTGATATTATTGAACTACTTGAAGGAAAACTTGGAATTGTTAAATGTATTCAAAGTGATAATAATTGTAGTTTTATCTCAATGTGTTTAATGAAGGGTTTTTGGAAAAAAATGAATGAACAAATTGAACATGTTCTCTCTAAGATAACACTAAAAGATATTATTGATGAAATAGAAAGATAATTCATTCACTCATAATTTCTTTACAAATTTCACTAATATGGTAATTTATCCTTTCAAGGTTATTTAACAATTCTACATGTATAGAACTTGTTAAAAATGTTTCTTGAATTAATGCTTTTAATCTTTCAAAGTGTTTTTGATGAAATTTATCAAGTAAATTATTTACATAAAATCTTCTCTCAAAACCTTCCTTTGCTTTTGCTTTATCAAAATCTAAAAGAGCTATATTCATAATTTGAAAACTAATCATTATTTCCTTATGAAATTCAAGCAAATCCTCAAGTCCTTCCTTTGAAAAATTAATTCCTTCATTATAAAGTTTATATGTATTTCTTGTGATATTTTTTGAAATAACATCTCCAATTGCTTCAAATTCATCAATAATACTTGAAATAATTTTAACTTTCTTACTTTCTTCTTCTGTCATTTCAATTTTTTGAAGTCTTATTAAGTATAGTACAATTTGATCTCTAATTTTATCAATTTCTTCATCCATTAACTCAACTTTATTTATCAAAGATGAGCTTCTTGTAATTAAAATTTCAGGAATTTTACTAAGCATATTTTCAATAATATTTGACATTTCTATGACTTTCCTATGAGCAACAACAATAGCAATTGAACTATTTTCAAAAATTGAAGGATCTGGTAAAATTCTTGTTTCAATTTTTTCTTTAAATAAATTTTTAAAAATAAACTGGGCAATATTTACAAATGGTAAAAAAATAATTGCTCCAATTATGTTAAACAAAGTATGAGCATTAGCTATTTGTCTTATAAGAGAACTATCAGTTCCTTCAACAATTCTTATAAAATCATTTATAAAAATAAGAATAACTAAAAATGTTATAAATTTGTATATGAAATTTGCAAATGCAATTTGCTTTCCACTTGCCCCTGTTTTTAAAGATGCTAAAATTGCTGTTATACTTGTTCCTATATTTGCACCAAGAATAATGTAAATTCCACCTCTTAAATCAATAATATTTTGAAATCCAAGTGATATTGCAAGTCCTACAACAGCAGCACTTGAATGAACTAATGAAGTGAAAATTATAGATATTAAGATACCAAATAAAGGACTATTATTTACAATTTCAAAAAAGCTTTTGAATTGTGGAAATACATTTAGCGAATAAGCACCATCTGACATCATTTTTATAGAAAAAAATAATAAACCTATGCCAAAAATAGAATTACCATAAGCTCTAATTCTTCCTTCCATTCTTTTTAATATATAACCAATCATTATGATAAGTGGTGAAATCTCAAATATTCCAAATGATATTAATTGTGTTGTAAATGTTGAACCTATCCCTGCTCCTAAGGCAATACTTAAAGCACTTTTCAAAGATAATAATCCTGAATTTACGAATGATACAAGCATAACATTAATAGCGGTTGACGATTGGATAGCAATTGTTGAAATAATACCTATTAAAAATGAAAAAATTCTATTTTCTGAAAATTTTTTTAGAAAACCCTTAATTGTAGCACCTGCAAGAACATTTATTCCCCTATTTAATTTTTCCATTCCATACAGGAAAATAACAAATCCACCAATCATTTCAAGTATAGAAAATAAAATGTAAAATTTATCTAAGGTATTAAAAGTAAAATATGAAAAGCTTTCATCCTTGTAAAATATAACCCTATATAAACCTTCAAGTTTTGGCTTTGGTGGAACGAAAATAGCATAACCAAGGCTATCAGTTTTAACTTTATATTTTTCAACATTATTTGGTGTTATAAGGAAAATGTTAATTTCATAATTTCTTAAAGGTTCATTATTTTCAAGAATTTGGACTCTTAGTGGTTTAAGATTGTTATTTATAAATGTAATTTGATTATCACCAGAAAGGTCAATTTTATAAACCTTATCATAAGGTTTAATAATATCAATACCAATTAGGAATAATATCAAATTTGAAAATTTTAAAGAATATCAAAAGTTAAAACTGCCCTATTCGGCTTAGGGAGCTTTGTCCCCTTATTACTAAACAAAGCATTAAGTAGAAGCTTTTCACTTTTATTATTTTCTTAAAAATTGAAATATCCAAAAAATAATTCCCAGAATTGTTCCAATAATTACAATTGTTTGAATAATAGATAAGTTCAATATAAATTTTATAATCCTGTTTTCTGATTTTATA
>Ga0197143_1002872_pt1 | contig 12093 bp, 10 predicted proteins | sample GBS70_MetaG_FD_148603 | JGI IMG/M metagenome (GOLD analysis project Ga0197143, IMG submission 148603) | Sediment microbial communities from Great Boiling Springs, Gerlach, Nevada, United States - GBS 70_MetaG | ecosystem: Environmental > Aquatic > Thermal springs > Hot (42-90C) > Sediment...
GCCTGACCGCTGTTTTACGGACTCTCGGTCTGGGGTTTGCTTCACCTCAACAGAGGCACAGCCCGAAACAAGGAGATTTATAGCAAACAAATGCAAGAAAATGACAAGGATTCGCCTCATATGACCTCCGTCACTTAGTCACTGCTATTATAATCTCTTCGCGCAAGAGGACGAGTTCCGATTTTGTGGATTGTTCAAACCACTTCACCCGGAACCTTTGTCTGACCACACTTTGAGAAGGCATAGTAGCATCTCCACACTTTTTACCATCCATTCAAGGGAAACCCATTCTTGCACAGAATGAAAATTTTGGCCCCCCGTAAAGAGGTTTGGTGTCAGCAGCCCCATAAAGCACAAACGAGCCCCATCCGTCCCCCCTCTAATCGCCTTCCTTTTTGGCTCTATCTGAGCCATCCTTGCTGCCTCTAGGGCAAAATCCACGACCCTTGGGTCTTCATCCAGTTTTTCCTTCATGTTTCTGTAAGACTCTTCGATCTTTATTACAGTTTTCAGCCCCGAAAATGAGTTTTCAACCTCCTTAGCCCTTTCTTCGAGCAACTTTTCTAGTCCTTTCAGTTCCTCCACAGTGAACGCCCTCACAAGAAACTTTATGGTAGTCTTAGATACATCCCCTTGAATCTGATACGGGTGCAAATAAGGTTCTCGCTCTTCTGTTGTCTCTGGAAGGGCATTTTTTGGAAGCGCCTCAATCAGCATAGAGGCCGCTCGCAAAGCATTTATCATCTTGCCTTTTGCATATCCAGGATGCACATCATGCCCAAATATCTCCACTATAGCAGTATCAGCACAAAATGTTTCGTCTTCGATCTCCCCAAGCTCGCCCCCATCCACTGTGTAAGCGAAATCAGCACCAAACTTCTGTACATCGAAGTGTTCGACACCACGACCTACCTCTTCGTCCGGTGTAAATCCAATCCTTATCCGTGGATGTGGAAAATCTTTGTGGTCTTTCAGATAAGACAAGGCTGTCATTATTTCGGCGATACCTGCCTTGTCATCAGCACCTAGTAAGGTTGTTCCATCTGATGTTATGATGGTATGCCCTATGCAACGCAAAAGATTTGGGTTTTCTTGCACCTTTATGACTTGCGTCCTATCCCCAGGCAACAGGATGTCCCTTCCGTCATAGTTTTCAATGACATTGGGTTTTACATCAGAGCCTTTTACTGCGAAATATGTGTCCATGTGCGCTAAAAGACCTATGGTCAAAACTTTCTTCCCCTTTTTCCCTTGAGCCTCCAAAGTTCCATAGACATAGCCCCATTCATCCATTTCCGCATCAGATATACCAAGCTCTTGAAGTTCTTTGACCAAAACACGCCCCAAGTCTTTTTGTTTTTCTGTCGATGGGCTTGTCTTCGAGTTTTCATCTGACTGTGTGTCTATTTGAACATACCTTAAAAACCTTTCGAGAAGTTCCTTTTTGTATTTTTCTTCGAGCATCATGGCGAAACTCTATCAAAAAGGTGGTGCAATGGTAACGCACAAGGCACTAGCAAGTCAAAGAACTTATCTCGAAAAAACAAATTTTTTTCAAACATGATAAGCTAAGTTGTGTACTTTGTTTTCACAAGTAACAGGAGGAATGAGCAATGGAACCAAGACCTTGGCATCGTTTTTATGATGATGGCGTGCCTACATCCATAGATTATATGGATTTGACACTGCCCCAGATTTTGGATAAAACCGCCGAAAAATACAAAGATCGCTCGGCTGTGCTTTTCGAGGGGCTTAGGCTTACCTATGGTCAACTCAAGGAATATGTTGATAGACTTGCGTGTGCCTTGCAGGCTATGGGGATTAGAAAGGGGGACAAGGTTGCGATTCAGTTGCCAAATCTGCCCCAGACAATCATTGCCTACTACGGTGTTCTAAAGGCTGGTGGTATTGCAGTCATGACAAATCCGTTATATGTGGCAAGGGAGATCGAGCATCAGTTCAACGATGCGGGGTGCAAGGCTGCGATCATTGCGGATTTTTTGTGGATGCAGAAGGTTCGAGAGATTAGGGATAAACTCCCGTGTGAGTTTTATGTGCTTACGGGTATAAAGGATTTCTTGCCGTTTCCGAAAAACTTCCTCTTCCCGTTCGTTGCGAAAAAGACAGGGACAGTTGTAAAGGTTCCATCGGAAAAGGGGGTTTACTGGCTAAAAGACCTTCTGGACAGATATGAGCCCGCACCAAAGCCGATTGAATATGACATGGAGGAGATATGCAACCTCCAATATACTGGAGGGACCACGGGTGTTTCAAAGGGGGCGATGCTGACCCATAGGAATCTTTCTTACAACGTTCAGCAGTGCAAGGCATGGTTTCCGATTGTGGAGGAAGGAAGAGAGGTCATACTTAGCGCCCTTCCCTTCTTTCACTCGTTCGGCCTTACTGTTTGCATGAACTTCGCTATCTTGATCGGGGGGGTGCAGATACCAGTTCCCAATCCAAGGGACATAAAGAAGTTGATTTCATTGATAGAGAAATATAGGGTGACCTTATTCCCTGGGGTACCAACGCTTTTCAATGCCATCAATCAGTTCCCGGGAATAGAGAAAGTGGACATAAGATCGGTCAAGGGATGCATATCTGGCTCTGCACCTTTGCCCATCGAGGTTGCCCAGAGGTTCGAGCAACTTACAGGTGGCAGTATAATCGAAGGATATGGGCTTACCGAGACTTCACCTGTGTCTCATGCTAACCCACTCGTAAACAAGGCTCGAAGGAAGATAGGCTCGATCGGGCTGCCTGTGCCTGACACAGATTGCAAGATCGTTGACCTAGAGGAAGGGACTAAGGAGCTGCCACCTGGTCAGGATGGGGAGGTCATAATAAAAGGACCTCAAGTGATGAAAGGTTATTACAATAGACCAGACGAAACAGCGCAGGTGCTGAGAGACGGATGGCTTTATACAGGCGACATAGGAAAGATGGATGAGGATGGATATTTTTATATCGTAGGGCGGAAGAAGGAGATGATCATCGCCGGCGGATATAACATCTATCCAAGGGAAATTGACGAGGTGCTGTATGAGCACCCGAAGATTTTAGAGGCTTGCGCAATTGGCGTGCCTGACCCTCACAGGGGCGAAACAGTAAAAGCCTTTGTTGTACTAAAGCCCGGAGAAACCGCAACCGAGCAAGAGATAATTGATTATTGCAGGACAAAGCTAGCTGCGTATAAGGTACCGAGGATTATAGAATTCAGGGACGAGCTGCCAAAATCAACGGTGGGCAAGGTTCTGAGGCGGGTGTTGAAAGAAGAGGAGATGGCGAAACTCAAGAAGCAGTGATGGCTTGATGAGGAGATGCAGATTTAAGAGAAAGGAGGTGGAGTTACCAGGTATTGGAAAGGTCCTATTGCGCCTTTTGGAAAAAACAGATGCCCCCTTGTTAGTGGATCTTTTTTATGTCTTGAGTCCAGAGAGCATCTATAACCGTTTCTTGACTCCTGTCAAACAAGTAGATGAGACGCACCTAAAAAGGCTTGTTAACATAGACCAATGGAATGAGGTCGCTATTGCTGCGTGCCTGCGAGAAGGTGAAAAGGAACGCATTATAGGGGTTGCGCGGTTTGCGAGGCTTGAAAACCCTGTAGAGGCGGAGGTTGCTATCGTGGTTGGAGACCCTTGGCAGGGAAAAGGTCTGGGCTCTGTTTTGCTAAAGACGATAAGTGATGTGGCGATGAAAAGTGGTATCAAGAGGTTTTTTAGTACCGTTGACCCAAACAACAGGAGGCTTCTGAGTTTCGCCAAGAGGTTCGGATATGATTACAAATGCACTTTCGAGGATGGTCTTCTAAGATTGGTTGCAGAAGTTAGTTCTGGGTAGTTAGGTGGATGATATGAAAAAAGAAGAAAAAAACGCGGGTTGGGAACACTTATTCGAGGACCTAAGAACTTCAGGGAGCCCGAGGGAGGTCAAGGGTAAGCCTGAAGGACAGCATGTTGCGTCAAAGACCTCTATGTTTCTGGCTGAGGCTTTAAGAGAAAAGAGATTCCAAACTGTGGGTATGGTGCTTTTGAGAAAGGGGCATGGTGCGGAAGCGGCGAAGGTCGCGGATGCCGCGCTAAGAGAAGGGAAGTTCGAACAGGCTATTTCAATCTATTCCCAACTTGGACTAAAAGAGGAGGTGGCAAAGGCATACACAGCGCAGGCAATGGCGCTAAAGGAAAAGAAAGGACCGAAAAAACTTGTTGCAAATGCCCTTTACAGGGCTTTACAGACCTACTGGGCTTTGCTACCCAATGCAGAAGAAGAGAGGCTGAGATACACAGTAGAGATGCTGAAGGTGGGCATGGAGCTCACCAAAGTCCTCAGAGAAATGGAAGATTTCTGGGGATGTGCGGAGACAGCACTTTATTGCGCCCAGATCTGTAAATCCCTGTTGCCGTTCACCTCGCAGTCTGCGTTCTTGAGCGCTTTTCCCGAGGAATGTGCCTCGCTCGAGGATAACTTTTATATGTTGCTTAACATGGCAACTGAAAACTACAGGCTTTTTGTGAACAAGAACAAGGTATTGCCCAACGACGAGAAGGGCAAACAGGTCGTATCGAAGCTTAAAATCATAAAGGAGCTAAGAAATGTGCAGAAATAGATTCTTCCATGTGTCCGTATTGGTGCTCACAATCGCTCTGAACAGTTGCGGGTCAGAGGGGGGTGGAGCGAAAGTGAAGGATGTGTCAGAAGAAGGTATTGACGGAGACAGTGGTTTGGAGTTGTTAGAAGAAATGAAAGAAATTGGGGAAGTGCTCGAGGTTCAAGGGGAGGTAGCATGGGACGAGGGTCTTGCACATACAGAGGATGGGCTTGGAAAAGATGAAGTTGGGGTTCTGGACGATGTGGGGGAAGACCTTTATTTTGATGAGATTTCAAATGACCTTATACCAGATATTCCATATGAAGGTCCGATACCGCCCAATGCACTGCCGTTCGAGTTTACAAGGGAAGATAGGGGAGAGCCTTTGTCTGAAGAAGAAGTCGAGCAGGCAACAAGGAGGATCCTAAAGTTTTTCAAGGAGGTCAACTATTTCAAATATATGCTGAGAACAAGTCATGGTGTAGATGCTTCCACGGGGAAACCCGACTTCCTAAACTACTGGAGCGATGTTGAGGCGGAAAAGGAAGGGGATAAAGTGACTTTTGTCCAAAGTGGATGGGATCATAACATGTGGATTCCCTCATCGAAGATTCTTTCTTCCGCTATCGGTTTTTATCTACTTACGCAGGATTTTTATGCGGGGAAGGTTGCAGAGCAATACTGCAAAGGGCTTGTCGCAACCATGAAGGGGATGGTCTATGACGAAAACGACCAAAACCCTTATCTTATGGCACGCAATGTGATGACCTTCGACCACGAGTTCGTCTTGGATTACGAGAGATGGAGAGACGACGGGAGGAAGAAGGCAGTTCGATATTCTTCACAGTTTTATCCGTATGTTGAGTGGAACGCACAAAGGTTTATGTACCCTAACAACCCATACTGGGGCGAGGTTTGGGTAACAAACATGAGGTCAAAGGATGATGTTTGCCATATCGTGCGAATGACCACTTTCTTGCCCTATCTGGTCCGAGATGCACAGGACGATTTTGTGCGAGAGGCATGTAGTGAGGCTTACCAATACATGATAGGGTTCAACAAGGACATCGTGGATTCGGGATACTATATTAGAACAAAAGACCCTGAGGGCAATGCTTATATCATCCCAGACCAGGATTTAGGCAGCTATGTCTGGTATGTGGCGCTGGATGAGCGAAACGAATGCCCCGCAAGGCTTGCATCTGACATGATTGCTTATGGTCAAAGAAAAACAAACTTCTGTGGCACAGGGACAGGTTCAATCTATGACCAAGTAGCAGTGATAACTCACTATTACAACTATGCGATCATCTGGAACTTCCATATGGCAGCACTTGGCAATGCCCTAGTGCACGCCCAGCTTGGAGATGCCTATCCTTTGCTAGAAGGGCTTGCAATAAGGGCAGATGCGTATGTGCATCCTTCTCCAGACGAGCCTGGCCCAAAACACAAGAACTGGGAAGCGGATGTCGCGGAGTTTCTTTTGCAGTCCGCATCTTTAGGCCTGCCTTTGACAAGCGAAGAGGCAAGGCTAATCCAGAAAGTCTGGATAAAAACAGTTGAGGCGTTCGAGACATTTGAAAGATGGGATTTGTGGTCGGAAGATGTCCCTGATGGGAGGTATTCTTCAAGAGGCGGTTTCAGGCCAACGCGACCTGATGGTGGCGTTGGCATTGCCTCAGTCGCATTGATATTCGAATACTGTGCATCCCCATTCAAAAATCCAACAGGTGCAAGGTTCATTGACTGTGACATCGTAAAAGACCCTTCGAGTTGGTAGATCATAGCCCCTAGTTGGTCGAGGCGCAAGCAAGCCAAAATGCGCCTCTAGTTCGCGTACATAAGTTTCGTCGCAGAAATACGGTGAAGCTTAGATTGGAGACATGCTTTGGCGACCAAAGGAGTCTGTCAGGAAAACGATGTTGCGTGGTGGCGCGGATGTAGAAACAACGGGGGTATGAAGTCTAAACCATCGGTAGTCTATCCCATCCACCTACCACTACATTATGGCAAACACCAATTCACAATAAAATCCCTGGACATTCGTAATGGCGGGTAAACTCCTTGATTTCGTTGCAAACCCTGTTTAGCACCTCTTCTTTCTCGATGTTTTCAGCCACCGTGTTTATCCAGCCCGCAATCCTCTTCATCTCTTCCTCTTTCATACCCCTGCTAGTTACCGCTGGTGTTCCGAGGCGAATACCTGAAGGGTCAAAAGGCTTTCTTGGGTCACCTGGCACTGTATTGTAGTTGCACACAATCCCTGCCCGATCCAGAGCCTTAGCGAAGGTTTTGCCGGTAAGCCCTCTTGGCGTCACATCTATCAATATCAGATGATTGTCCGTCCCACCTGACACTAGTTTGAATCCGTAGGACCTGAGTTCTTCAGCAAGCACTTTTGCATTTTTTACGATCTGCTGTGCATATTCTTTGAAGTCCGGCTTGCTCGCTTCAAGCAGTGCCACGGCAATCCCTGCGGTTGTGTGGTTGTGAGGACCTCCCTGAAGCCCTGGGAAAACCGCACGGTCAATAGCCTTTGCGAGGTCTTCCTTACACAAGATCATCGCCCCCCTAGGTCCCCTTAGCGTCTTGTGGGTGGTTGTGGTAACCACATGTGCATAAGGCATAGGGCTAGGATGAACCCCCCCAGCAACAAGCCCCGCAATGTGCGCTATATCCGCAAGGAAGTATGCACCGACCTCGTCTGCAATCTCCCTGAACGCCTTGAAATCTATGATCCTTGGATAAGCAGTCGCCCCGGCAATGATGAGCTTTGGCTTTTCGCGCTTTGCAAGGTCCCTGACCTGGTCATAATCGATAAGCCCACTTTCTGGGTTTACACCATACTGGACACTCCTAAAGAATGTCCCCGTGATTGACACATTCCATCCATGTGTAAGATGCCCACCGTGAGGCAAAGCCATGCCCATCACGGTGTCATAAGGCTTCAGAAGCGCAAAATAGACCGCAAGATTCGCAGGTGATCCAGAATAGGGCTGGACATTCGCATGCTCAGCGCCAAAAAGCGCCTTTGCCCTTTCGATGGCGATGGTTTCCACTTGGTCTATAAACTGTTGTCCTTCATAATATCTTTTGCCCGGATACCCTTCCGAATACTTGTTTGTAAGCACACTTCCTGTCGCTTCAAGCACAGCCCGCGAGACATAGTTTTCTGAAGGGATGAGCCTTATCTTTTCGAACTGCCTCGCCTCTTCTTTTTTTATAAGCTCAAAAATTTCTGGGTCGCTCTGTTTGAGTGGTATATTTCCGCCCATGCTTCCTCCTGAAAGTTATCGTGATCTTAGGAGCAAAAGCCTCTGTTGCACCTGTGTATCTTTGGCACCTGTAAGCTTCAGGTATCGTTCGTATGACTGCACTGCCAAATTTTTATCGCCAACAGCCTCCGCAATTCGTCCAAGGTTGTAATAACACATGGCGCAGCCAGGGTCTAGTGAAACAGCCTTTGAAAGCTCATCAATCGCCCCCTGCCTATCGTTGGATGCCTCCATGACCATCGCCTTTCCTGCACGACAATGAGGGTCTTGGGGGTAGCGCGCCAATGCCTCTTCGGAAACATTTTGTGCACACTGAATGTCGTTCGCCCCAAGACAGGCATAAAGAAGCCCTAAAAGCGCCTGCTTATCCCCCGAGCGCAAAGCCAAAGCCCTCCTGAAATGGAACTGTGCAGTTTGATAGTCCTTCATACCTAAAGCAATAAAGGCGGTGTCGAACTGTACAAGGAAGTTGTTTTCATGTGTTTTAGCGAGTTCCGTCGCCTTATCCAACGCAGATGTGCCAAGATTGCACATCCCTTGGGCAACAAGCAAGTTGATGGTGAGCTCTAAATCATCTGGAAACCTTGCATGCAATGTCCCAAAGGTCGCACAAGCCTCGTCATAATAACCTGCCCTCAGTAGCGCCACCCCAAAATCGTTCAAAACGACATTCGATTCTGGAACTAGTTCTTTTGCCCTTCTGAGCGATTGAACTGCGTCTTCGAACTTTTGCGCACCCAAATAAGCCCTGCCAAGGAGGTAATACCATGCGCCACTAGCCTTTGCATCCTTTGGATTCTGTCTAATCTCTTTTAGTCTTTCAATCGCCTCCTCTGTCCTACCTCCTTCGATCAATACCTTGACACCTTCGAACTCCTTCTTTCCCAACACCTTCGTAATGCAATCATTCTTGCGCCAATGGTAAGTGCATGAAGCAAAAATACACAACGACAAAAGGAGGCATGTTTTCCTTCTTCCACTCACTTTATAATCTCCTTTGTCAACTTCATCGGGCAATAGCGTGGTCCGCACATCGAGCAAAACTCGGATTCCTTGAACCTCGGTTCCGGCAAAGTCTCATCGTGATAGGCGCGTGCCCTCTCTGGGTCCAATGACAATGAAAACTGCCTTTCCCAATCGAAGTTAAATCTCGCCCTTGACATCTCGTCATCTCTTTCCCTTGCGCCTTTTATTCCCCTTGCGATGTCCGCAGCATGTGCGGCAATTTTGAAGGCAACCAGACCATTCCTAACATCTTCGATATTCGGCAGTCCAAGATGCTCCTTTGGGGTTACATAGCATAAAAAATCAGCGCCCATCCACGCAGCGACGGCAGCGCCTATCGCACCTGCAATGTGGTCATACCCTGCCGCAATGTCAGTCACAAGTGGACCAAGGACATAGAAAGGTGCGCCTTTACATATCTCTTTTTGTTTCTTTACATTCCATGCGATCTCGTGGAGGGGGATGTGACCTGGACCCTCAACCATGACCTGAACGCCCTTATCCCAAGCCCTTTGGACAAGCTCACCAAGTGTTTGAAGTTCCCTCATCTGGGCTTCGTCCGATGCGTCGTGAAGAGAACCAGGCCTAAGTCCATCGCCAAGAGATATGGTGACATCGTATTCCTTGCAAATGTCCAACACATCGTCAAAATATTCGTAATAAGGGTTTTCCTTGCAATGCCACTCCATCCAGCGCAACATAATCGCCCCCCCGCGACTCACTACGCCTGTAAGGCGCTTTTTTATATATGGAATGTGCTTTGTTACAAGCCCTGCATGGATCGTCATGAAATCTACGCCTTCCTCCGCCTGGCTTCTAATCACATCGAAGAACTGGTCGAGCGTGATGTCTCGTGGATCCCGAACTTCGTTACAAGCCTCATATACAGGGACAGTTCCAAGGGGAAGATGGCAAAAACTGAGTATCGCAGACCTTATTTCTTTGAGCCCTTGCCCCGTGGACAGATCCATGATGGTGTCAGCGCCGAGTTGCACCGCAACCTTCACCTTTTCAATCTCTTCTGACAGGCACGAGGATGTCTGCGACCTTCCCATGTTGACATTCACCTTTATTCTAAGTCCTTCCCCTATCCCAACTGGTCTTATATTAGTGTGCCTCTTGTTTGCAGGTATAACTACAGTTCCTCTTTTTAGCCTGTCAATAAGCACATCTACAGGGATCTGTTCATCTTGAGCCACCTGCTTCATGTGCTCTGATACAACTCCTTTTCTTGCAAGTCCTTGCTGGGTCAGCATCTCTTCCATAGCACTCCTAAAAGCCCGCCCTTCGGGCATCCTTTTTGCATTCATAACCTTTTTTGCAAGGTAAGACAAGAGACGATGATAAAAACCCAGAAAATTCCGTTGAAAAAAATAACAGGATGGCACAGGATATGTCTATGACTTTCGCATTACCTCCAGAGTTCATTTTCAATGAAAAGACGAGGGTCATGTTTGTTTTTGCGCATCAGGATGACGAGGCTGTTTATGCAGGGCTTATCCAGCGAATCCGCGGGCAAAAGATGTTCTTGTGGGTTACTAATGGGGATGGATTGGCAAAACAAGCAGGGATGAATCCAATAGATTATGCAGGGATGAGAGAGATGGAGTGTAAGGCTGCGATGAAGATGCTTGGCGTATCGTGGGAAAGCCTGCGTTTTTTGGGACACTCTGAAATAAAGATCTACTCGTCTTTGGTGAGAGTCGCAGAAGAAAAAGAGAAAAGACATGAGGTCTTTTCATATTTTCGGGGGATAAGTGCGCAAGTTGAAGCAGAGATAAGGGGATTTAGACCTGATGTGGTCTTTACCCTTGCTTGGCAGGGAGGGCATCCAGAGCACGACCTTTGCCATTATTTCACTTATCTTGCCACGGGCAAGATGAAAGGTGTTAGGTTGTTCGAACTGCCCGAGTACGAGCTGTTTTACACATGCCTTTTGAGATTTCCTTTTTGGGAACGAAAGAACATCTATGAACTGGAGCTTACAGATAAAGAGGTGCAAAAAAAACTTCAGGTGCTTGGTTGTTACCCAAGTCAGGAATGGCTGTTTGCGCCTTTTAGGAAATGGCTTAGGGTAAGGAGGTATTTGGATGCACTCCTCGAAGGTAAGATGAAAAATCCACTCGCTCGGGAGTTCTTCAGAGAGGTACCAAACACAAGGGATTACTTCACCCCCCCACATCGTGTTGATTTCTTAGAATATGGCTTCGATGACTACGAAGGGAAGAGGATTTCTTTCAGAACCATGTTATTGCCAGTGATTCAGGCGCTTTCATAACGTTTCATTTTAGAGCGACCGCACTGAAAAAACACCTTGAACCTTCATGCCTTTTATGACCCTCTCGATAGCTTATTTACAACAATCAGCAGTGCGATTGCGCACAAAACAAGCCACACAAAGATTTGATAGGATCTGAATATCTCAACTAGAAGGTCCAAGTTTTTTCCCACCATGTAGCCTCCAAATAAAAGTAGGCTGTTCCAAAGGACACTGCTTATCAAAGCAAAGACCAGCACCCTTTTTATATCCATGCCACCCATCCCCGCGGCGATAAGGATAAAAGGTCTGATTCCCGGCAAAAATCTGTTCAAAACGATGTAGAGGCCGCCATGTTTTGCGACTTTTGACGATGCAAGCCTAGCCTTTTCTTTTATGGTCTGGTAGATGCGGCTTCTTTTTATCATTGGGAGGTCATAAAGTGCAAGGAAACGACCTATGTAAAAGTCGCAGATTACTCCCAAAAGCCCTCCTAGTATTACCGAAATAAAGACCTCCCAAAATGGCAAACCATAGCCCCCAACCAAGACAGCACCAGCGATGGTAACAAGGTCGCCAGGGTAAGGGGGAAAGATATATTCAGTGAGTGCAGATGCAAAAAGGATAAAAGCGGTCAACAAACGACCAGAACTACTTAGCCAGTAAAGGACTTCGTCAGGACTCATGCTCGCCTATCCCTAAAGTTCGGGTCCCCAACGGAAAATCTGATTGTGCTCGCCATAATTGCCTATAATAGCGCACCGTCAAAACCCAAAGATTTTTACAATGTTTTCGGTTGTTGTAAAATCCTCGTGTCGTCTCTTCTGGGTCATGCTGGCGAAGCACCTTCTAGCACCACCAATGCTTTTCTTGTTTTGCGCCTACGATGTGTTGGCTCACAATCTCCAGTCGCTAAGTACTAGTGAAAATGAGGGGTCGCCTGTGACCTGGGAGGCTCAGGCTTT
>Ga0197143_1002876_pt1 | contig 12081 bp, 14 predicted proteins | sample GBS70_MetaG_FD_148603 | JGI IMG/M metagenome (GOLD analysis project Ga0197143, IMG submission 148603) | Sediment microbial communities from Great Boiling Springs, Gerlach, Nevada, United States - GBS 70_MetaG | ecosystem: Environmental > Aquatic > Thermal springs > Hot (42-90C) > Sediment...
TTCTCAAGGAGGGCGACCCTGCTAAAGCAGTGAACTACGTCAGAGAGGTCATTCGAGACTTGAAAACGGGGAAAGTGCAGCTCGGTAAACTGATTATATGGAAAACTCTCAGCAAGTCGTTGGAGGAGTACGAGGTTGAAGCTGCGCATGTCGCAGCTGCTAAGAGGCTAATGGAAGCTGGCTACAAGGTGCTGAAGGGTGGAAAGATTGGTTTCGTTATAGTAAGGGGGGGTGGAAAGTTGGCCGACAAAGCTCTACCGTATGTTCTGTTGAAAGATCCCAGCGAGTTAGATGTGGAGTACTACATTTGGAAGCAGGTCATACCAGCAGCTATGCGGATACTGCAGTACTTTGGAGTTAAGGAGAATCAGCTGCTTGAAAGCCCCCAGAGCACACTGCTAGATTTCTTTGGTTAGCGTTAACGCGCTGATAGAGTAATTAAGTATAAGTCGTCAGATGCGGAATTCAATAGATCCGCTATATCTTCAAGCATTTCAGCTATATCATGCAGCAGAAGCGCGAGCAGGCCTAGCGAAGGAGCTTCTAGTACTGCAAAGGTGGTTGCCCTGTATTTAGAGTCCATTTCGGCTTCTGCAGCCGCTATCCTACTGCGGGATTCCAGCGCCTTGCTTGTGTTCACAAGAGCGTAGTTCATCATAGCAATATACTCGTCGAGCATTATTGTGAGCAGCACAACCATCTCCATCAATTTTCCGCGAATATCGGCCGGAATGTTCCACGATTTCATGGATAGATACTCTGTCCTGTAAGCTACGCCGCTGATCTTATCTATTATCCCGGAAATTTTGGAAAACATACCAATCCATTCCTCCTTATTGTAAAGAGATGGTGCAATTTTAGAAAAATATGTTAGAAAATCTCGTTGCATTAATTCTACTCTCTTCTTCGAAACCGAAACCTCTTCCACGTACTTTTTCAGCAATGACCCCTCTTGTCCTCCGAGAGCTGTAAGGGAGTTTGCGATGCTCTTCAACATCTCTTTCGCTATCAATAGCTCGCTCCGCAGGTTGTCTATTAGCTTCTCGTCAGCCGAAGCCGTCGCCCTCCCCGAAGCTAGCTCGATGCTCATAGAGCGCCCACCGTCGCGAGAGGAGCTCTCGCAGCCGCTATCGTGTTATCGGCCACCCCCAGCTCCTTCAGCTCATCGGTGTTGCACCATATTTCGTTCTCAGGTACAGAGTCTAGAGCTAGCGCTCGGAAAGTGTACCTTTTCTTGCCGCCAACCACTATCTCCACTTTATCCTTTATTCCCAGGTACTCCATGGCTTTAGGGTTCATTCGAGCCTGGCCTCGAGGGATCTCGTCTCTCCTCCTGACGCGTAACCTGCGCTCGCGCACGCTCAAAGCCGACCCCGCACGCTCCGTAAAAATTAAGGTAATAAAGTTTATTCCTAGCGCGCTAAAAGCATCCTAGCTAGACGCTCGCCGAATCCTCACGTAGCGTGCTCGGCCGCGCTCCACAACGATCGCTTTACCTCTCTCCAATACGACGTTGCGAAGTTCTGGAAGTCCGAGCGTGTCGTACTCTCGCGGGAGTAGACTGTGTATGATTAGAATCTCGGAGTTGTTAACTATGCTCCAGGCTACTTCGCTCGGGTTTTGCACGATTGCAACTAAGCACTCTCCGTACTTGCGCAGCTCCGCGAAAAGCCGTTCGCCCACGGTTGGCTCGGCGTCAAGGCGTCGGTAAGGGACTACGTTCCAGGCTTCCTCGATGAACGTTGCGTGCACTATACGGTCTTGGGATCCCCTCGTTAACGCTGCATCGTAGAGCCTCTTCAAGAGCAAAAGAGCGAAGAGACGCTTAGCGTAAACGCTCTTGAAAAAGCTCAAGTCGACAACCGAGCTAAAGGATAGGAAATCGCTTCCACGCAGTCCCCCCTCTAGCGCCCGTGAAATCCTTCCCTCCGCGAGCGGGGCAAGCCTCCTGACGAGAGCAGCTTTAACTTCGTTGTCGTAGTACGAGCGAACCGGCACCTCTTCAAGCGCCTCTAGGAGGTCGGAGATGCTCCTCGCGTCCAAGGACACGGCGCGCTTCACAGCGAGTCTCAACATGTACAGTTGCGGCTGGGTCAGACGGAAGGTTGCGTCGAAGAGGTCGACGATCACGTCCACGCGCTCGGGGTCTTCCACATCGCTGGGCGTGAACACCGGGATCGAGAAGTTGTCTCCGGGAACCAACCGTTCGAATCCTTTGACAGAGTATTCACCAGCCCAATCTACAACTAGCGTAAGAACTTTCTTTTTAGTTAATTCTTCTAACAAGACTTTAGCTGTGTTTGTTTTTCCAGAGCCGGAACGGCCGAGCACGGTGATGTGGCCCTGGAATATTTTGATCGATCCTCGAAACTTGCCCAGCTTCAACCTAAGCATATCCCTCACCAACACAAGAAGCCTAATGAGGTGGTAAGCCCTGCATGCTTCAGTGGAAACCTCTCCAGAGATTTTATCCTGTAAAAAACGCGCGCTTCTCTCCGAACATCGCGACAATTGATGCATGCGTTCGTGCGCCTAAAACAAATAAAAAGTGGGTGGTAACAGTGCGCGAGTGATGGGTGGCGAAGGCTTTGAGGGCCCCATCAAAGGGGTGCTAGTCGGTAAGAAGATTTTAGTTTTCGATAGGCTGCGAGCTAGGGACCTCTACTTCAACGAGGGGTTCTACGGCAAGTTCTACACGATCAGCAAACCGAAAACTCCGAACGTGGAGAGGGAGCTGGAGCTCTCGCTGCTCGAGGCGCTCTACCTGGTGGAGAAGGGCAAGCTCGAAGTGGAGGACGCGAGCGGAGCCGATGTAAGCCCCCAAACGCTCAGGCAGCTAGGGCGCGAAACCTATGAAAACTTCGACGAAGTCTACGCTGTCTACAGAGACCTCCGGGAAAAAGGTTTGATCGTAAAATCGGGCATGAAGTTCGGCGCTACATTTGTAGTGTACAGGCTTGGACCCGGTCTCGAGCACGCGCCTTTTCTCGTTCATGTGCTACCCTACGACAGCAAGCTCGATCCGATCGAAATCGTGAGGGCTGGAAGGCTATCGCACTCTGTAAGGAAAAAGTTTGTAGTTGCCTATGTAGATCACAGCGGAAAAACTGGGTATTTGGAGTTCAAATGGTTGATGTAAAAAAGAAAAGCGGATTGTAAGTGCTTTACTCTTCGCCAGGCTTGAACCTGTTCCTCAGCTTCTCGAGAACTGCGGGCAGAGTCGTGTACTCCATCTCTTCGGGGCCTAGCCTGTGCGGCATGAATGGACCGTGCCTGCGTAGGTAGTCGGCAACGAACTGGGCCATGTTCCTGGTGTAGTCGAAAGCTGGGTCGTCGAAGAGGTCGTTGGGACCTTCCAGGTAGCCGTCGTGCAGCTGGAAGCCGAGAGCTATAACCCTCGGCGGACCGTCGAACCTCGTGCACTTAGCGTTCTTCAAGGCAACCGGCATAAGTGGACCGTGGTGGCTACCCCTCATCCAGCCTGCAACTATGTGCGGGAACGCGAAGGCTTCCAGGATCTCGCCGACCGCAGGGAAGCCGTGCTGAGCTCTCACGAGGAGCACAGGGTCGTCTTTCCCAACATACTTTCCAGCAATCAAGCTGAGCCTGGTAACGCTGGCTGAGGCGGCGATCTCGCCATCGCTCTTCCTAAACACCTTCCTGATCACGTACCTGCCGGGCGTGCCTATTAGCGCCAGCATGTCATAAATGTCTTCGGGTGCGTTAAAGTGGACGTACTTGTGCTCGATAACGTCATACACCTCGAAGACGAAGCCGTCGTGCATGCTGGGGTCGATCACGAGGCCGGCTGTGTTGAACGGATCGGCGAAAATCTTGTAAAGCGGCATGTTCCAAGCGCCAGGCTCGGTTTTGTCAGCAGCAAAGGCGATTATAGGTTCGCTCTTCCTCTCCTCGAATGTCATCTCAGCAACTCCCGGTCCCATTCCCTTGACGTTGCCGCTGAACGTATCCTTGAGTAAGTCCTGCCCGGCGCCGTACAGCTTCAAGGGCTTGCTTACCTTCTCCGTCGCTTCAACGAATGTATCCCAAGCCAGCTTGTGGATCTCCGGGTTGTTATCGCCCTTGGTGTGTGTCATAAGAAGTTGTAGGTCGTCGCCGACATTGAATACATGGTAGTCGATAATAAGCCCCGTCTCCTTCGCTTGTTGGAGTTTTTTCTGGGCGAGCTCTATTAGCTTCGGGTGAACGGTGCTGTGGCCAACCCAACCGCCGATGTCGGCCTTGATTAGGCTTACAGTTACCCTCATCGCGGATGCCTCGCGAAGAGGCCCTTAAATCCTTTTGGGTAGGACTCCGCTCGACGATGTTTTTAACGGGAGAATCATATGGTAGCGGACCGTATGAGCGGTCGAGAGGATGAAAGAGACCCCTTGCGTAGCGGTGAGAAGATCTCGATCTACGCCGAAAGCAGCGGTGAGTTTCGTGTAGAGTGCCCGATCTGTGGGTCGGAAGCTATCGTGAGGGAGAGCTTGTACGAGCTGCCCAGAGTAGGCAAGGCTGTTCTGGTCTCTGTTGTCTGCAAAGTGTGCGGCTACAAGCGCACCGACGTGGTGCCGTGTAAGGTTAAGAAGCGCATTCGCATCTACTACGCGGTGGATTCTCTCGAGGATCTTAACGCGAGAGTTATCCGCAGTGCGGCCGCAACGGTGGAGATACCTGAGCTGGGCGTTTCCGTGACTCCAGGTGCTGCCGCCTCCACTGTGGCCACGAACATAGAAGGGATCCTGCGGATGATTCAAGATGCGGTTTTATCATTTGAGGTGCTTGAGGGAGGGGCTAAAGGTTTCGCGGAAAGGCTTGGGAAAATCATCGAGAAAGGTGGGCGGTTTACGCTGATAATCGACGATCCGTGGGGTCTCAGCTCGATCGATCCTCTAAAGAACTCTGCGAAGCTGATAGTGGAGGAGGTAGAAGGGTCCACGAACGAGGGCGGATAAGGTCTGGCTCTATGCTGAAAAATTTATAATAGCGAGCGTCAATACAGTAGGAGAGGGTATGGCGAAGAAGAGCGGGAAGAAAAGGCAGACCTCTCCTACAACAGCAGCGGGGCTTATAACATACTTCGAAGAGGAGGTAGGGGGCATTAAGATACGGCCTGAAGCCGTCGTGTTGCTGGCTGTAGGCTTGATCACTGCCGTCATAATCGCGCACGTAAGCCTCCCGGCCCCATAGGACGGTAGGGAACCTTTTAAGCGGCGTCTTCCGCTACCTTGTCTATCCATGGAGGAGTTGCGGAAAGGTCTGCTGAGGGTTGTAGCACTGGTCAAGCGCGAGGCTGTAATAGACAGGGCGTCTATCAGAAAGATACTTAGGGAGCTGGAAAGAGAACTACTGAAAGCGGATGTCCCACCTTCTATTGTAGCTGAAATAGCTAGAAAAGTCGAGGAAAGGACGTTGAAAGAAGACGTACCACCCGGTTTCTCCAGGCGGGAGCTGCTTCTGCGAAATATGTACGAAGAGCTGGTGAACATGCTGGGGGGTGAGTCGAGGTACGAGCCGAGAATCCGGAAAGGGGCTACTGTGCTCCTTGTAGGCTTACAAGGTTCCGGTAAAACGACTACCGCCGCCAAGCTTGCGGTCTACTACAAGAGGAAGGGATTCAGAGTAGGGCTTGTTTGTGCCGACAACTACAGGCCGGGCGCCCTAGAGCAGTTGAAGCAGCTCGCCGAAGCCGCGGGGGTGGAATTTTACGGCAATAGAGAACTACCGCCAGTGGAGGTTGCTAAGAAGGGAGCTGCCGTGCTGCGAGGGCGCGGTGTCGATCTAGTGATCATCGATACGGCGGGGCGCCACAAAGAGGAGAAGGCTCTTCTCGAGGAGGTGAAAGAAATGGCCGGAACTGTAAAGCCGGACGAAGTTATGCTCGTACTCGACGCTACGATAGGCAAGAGCGCAGGTGCTCAGGCCGAGGCTTTCCACAGCGTTGTACCGATAGGGTCTATAATCTTGACTAAAATGGACGGGGCTGCGCGAGGTGGTGGTGCGCTTGCAGCTGTGGCTAAAACAGGCGCGCGCATTGCCTTCATAGGGGTGGGCGAGAAGCTGGACGAGCTGGAGCCATTCGATCCCTCTTCTTTCGTAGGCAGGCTTCTGGGGATGGGCGATATCAAGGCGCTGGTAGAGCGCATGGAAAGGGCTCGGCTGTCGATCGAGCCCGAATCTCTGATGAAAGGCAAGTTCACCCTCCTCGAGTTTAAGCAGCAGCTCGAGGAGTTGGGGAAACTTGGGCCTCTTAGGAAGATCTTCGAGATGCTGCCAGGCTCGTACCAGTTGACCCCTGAGCTCGAGAAAGCCGGTTCGGAGAACATTAAGAGGTGGATAGCAATCATGAACTCCATGACGAGAGAGGAGCTACTCAAGCCGGAAGTGCTCGATCGATCTCGGATGGTAAGAATCGCGAAGGGATCGGGAACCAGCGTTAAGGACGTTAGGGAGTTGCTTGCCGCGTACAAGCGGGCTCAGAAGCTACTCAAGCAGCTGGGCAGGTCGAGACAGGCGCGGTTAGGATTTCGATGAAGCGTAGGTTTGTGGTCGTTGCAGCTAGTTTAGAGGAGCTCGCCTCCCAAGCGCCCTTAGCGGCACGCTGCGTATCGACGGCTTTGATGATCTCTCACGGTTTGCGGAGGGATACCGACTTAGTGCTAGCGGTTTTAAACGGCCCCAGCATTCACTTCATCACGAGCAAGCTGAGGAGCGTTGCTCCAGATGAGGCCTCGCTTCTGGGCGTACTAAGGAAGGCTTTACGAGCCTGCCTGGAGCTCGGGAGGCTTCCCAAAACTGTTCACTCAGGTGTTGCTGTAAACCTGCATACTATAGAACACTACACGGCGGGTTTCCCCCTCAAATTCCTCTGTTCGGCTTTAGGTGTCGAACCTCGAAGCGTGCTTTTGCGCGCGCGGGAGCCGGTGGTTTTCATCGTCCCTCTTTCCGGGAGTTTCTCGGACGGTAGAAGATGGGGGGCTGTCGAGCTTAAGTTCCCTATCGATAGGCTGTGGCCCGATCAAGTAATCTCGTTAATCAATATAACACTAGACAGGTGGAGCGGTTGTGGCGATCTCTAAGGACTTGCTCGAGAAGGCTAGGAGGGTGCTCGCAGAATATGCACTCTGCGACTCGTGCTTAGGCAGGCTCTTCGGGATGGCAGGGTACGGGCTCTCGAACGCTGAAAGGGGGCGCGCACTGAAGACATTGCTCTTGATGGAGTCCTACGATGCGGTCCACGGGTTGACAGATGAGAAAACCGTAACGTGCTTGGCGAGGACAGGTTTCAAGCCGGCGGAGGAGCTCCTAAAGAAGCTGGGGGTAAGTGAACCCGAACGCCAGGCCTGCTACATCTGCAGCGGGGTTATGGAACGCCTAAGCGAGTTAGCAGCTATGTGTGTGGATGCCGGCAAAGAGTTCGAGTACAGAACTTTCCAGGTGGGCTGCAAAGTTCCAAAAGAGGTGTCCGACCGAGAGGAAAAGCTCTGGTTGGCTTTTCAGCTCGATGCACCGGAATCGATTAAAAGCGATATCACACGTGAAGTTGGCAAGCTCATAGAAACGGCAACTGGAAAGCGATACTCACGCGAAGACCCGGACACCGTCTTCGTGATCGACGTGGGCGCGTGGTCGGTTTCGGTGCACTCGAGACCGATCTGCATTTACGGTCGCTACCGGAAGCTCGTCCGGGGCCTTCCCCAGAGCCCCTGGCTCAGGCCGCCGGATCCCCGCCTGGCGTATCCAACATCCGTTGAGGAGCTGATAACTAAACCCCTAGTCAAGCTGGCTAAGGCTAGCGAAGCTAAGCTGCACGCGGCCGGTAGAGAGGACGTGGACGTGAGAACCCTAGGTAACGGCAGGCCGTTCGTGGTCGAGATCCGAAACCCAAAGGTGAGGAACCTCGACCTCAAGCTGGCTCAAGACGCCGTGAACAACGAGGCCAAAGGACTCATAGAAGTTGAGCTGGTACACCCTGTAAGCAGCAAGCTTGTACCGAAGCTCAAAGCGTACGCAGAGATCGCTAGGAAGACTTACGTGGCTGTAGTGAAGCTGAGCCGGAACGTCGGAGAAGGCGAAATAGAAAGCCTGGAGAAGACATTCAACAGTGCGATTGTGATCCAGCGCACTCCCTCGAGGATCCTGGGAAGGAAGCCCGACAAAGTGAGGAAAAAAGTCGTCTACAGCGTCAAAGCCAAGCTGCTTAACCCCGACACGTTGGAGCTGACTATTACCTGTCAAGGGGGGTTGTACGTCAAAGAACTGATCCACGGCGACTGTGGAAGAACAAAGCCTAACGTCGCTGAAGTTCTGGGCGCGGAAGTGGAAGTTAAAGAGCTCGATGTAGTGTGGATTGAAGAACCGGCGATAGTTACAAGCTTTTTCCGCGCCGGCTGAGCCAGGACGCATCGAATCCTGGCGGAAGCGCTTGAACTAGGAATTACGCGCAACTCAGTACAGTATCTGAACTTAAGCGCTTGTCCGCGTGGTCAAAGGCTTTATGTGATCTTTCGTAGTTATGATCAGCTTCTCGGAATCTCCCTCATTGACTTTTATCAGGTATGCGCGCCCCCTCTTCCCAACCACAATTCCGGCTCTGCCCTGGTACCTCCTGTGCGGTGCTGTGCTTATGAAGTTCGGACATACATCGATGACTACAGCATCGCCCTCTTTATACTCGTACAGCAACCTTCCTAAACCGGGCCTTCCCCTTTCTCGAGGCCCCTTGCTGAGCAGCTTCCTAGACCTGTTCCTGTAACCTTTCGAGTGCCGCGCGCACACGGTAACTCCCACACCCCTGCGGAACGGGGGGTTAAGGGGTTTGCGGTCTGCTGGAAACGTCGCGATGCGCTAGCGTAAGCGTTATAGAGGCTTGAGAAAGCGTATCGTTGGCGATGAAATCAAATCCGGGTTCGGAGCGCACCCGCGCCGTGAAGAGAGGCTGGTGATGAGCCGGCATGCATATTCCCCTGGCAAAACCTTTTTAGTAGTGCTGTGGGAGAGCGGGCTCTGTGGAACAAGTAAGCTCCGTGATCACCGAGCGTCCTTCCATAAAATACTCAGAGCTCGCGAAACTCCCTCCTGAAGAGTTGGAAAAGACATTGAAGGAATACATCCCCAGCTTGATGCCTAAAGCGGGTGACGATTACAAAGTCTACCTCGGTAAACGCCCGGAGCTCCGCGAAGGTGAGCGGCTCGTCGTGTACACGCTCTCAACGTGCCCTCACTGCTACGCTCTCGTCACAGCGGTGCTCTACGAGAAGGAAGGCAAGGTTTACGAGCGGAAAGTCTGCCCCGAGCACGGCGAGTTCGAGGAACTGTATTTCGGCGACTACGCCACCTACGAGCGTTTTAGGAAGTGGCAGAGAGACGGCAAGGGTGTCTGGACCCCAAACGTGCCGCTTACCGCACTTTGCCCCTACAACTGCGGGTTGTGCCCTAGGCACAAGTCGCACACAGCGCTTCTGAACATTGCGGTCACGAACCGCTGCGAGCTGCGGTGCTGGTACTGCTTCTTCTACGCGGTTAAGGCCGGCTACGTCTACGAGCCGTCGCTCAACCACATACGCTTCATGCTGCGCGAAGCTCGGAAGACGCTGCCTTACCCAGCAATCGCCGTGCAGATCACCGGCGGCGAGCCGTTGCTCCGCGACGACATCGTTGACATCGTGAGGATCGCGAGGGAAGAGGGCTACCACCACATCCAGGTGAACACGGAGGGCATACGGCTCGCTTTCGACCCCGACATCGCCGTCAGGCTGAGGGAGGCAGGCACGAACGTGATATACATGAGCTTCGACGGCGTCACGCCTCACACGAACCCTAAAAACCACTGGGAGATCCCCTATGCTCTAGACAACCTGAGGAAAGCGAAGCTCGGCGCAGTCCTCGTTCCCACGGTGATAAAGGGCTACAACCTGCACGAGGTCGGCGCGATAATACGTTTCGGCGTTAAGCACGCAGACATCGTGCGCGGTGTTAACATGCAGCCGGTCTCCATCGTGGGCCGCGTCCCCAAGAAGGAGCGCGACAAGCTCAGGGTGACGATCCCCGACGTGCTGCTGGAGATCGAGAAGCAGACGGACGGGCAAATCAGAAGGGAGGATTGGTACCCGGTGCCCACGGTCGTCCCCGTATCCCGCTTCGTTGAAGCGCTAAGAGGCAGGCCGCAGTTCGAGCTCACCACGCACTTCGCGTGTGGGGCAGCCACCTACCTGTTCTGGGACGACGGCGAGTTGATACCGATCACTCGCTTCGTCGACGTGGACGGTGTCATGCAGCTCCTCGACAAGGCGGCGGAGGAGATAACGAGCGGGAGGAACAAGTACATTGTCGCGCTCAGCGTGCTGTCCAAGCTGGGACGGTACGTGGACACCAGCAAGGCTCCGAAGAGGTTTAGAAGCAAGAGGAAGTTCCTCAGCTACATCTTCAACATCCTGGTGAAGCACGATTACTCCTCGCTCGGTGAGTTCCATTATCAAACGCTCTTCCTGGGGATGATGCACTTCCAGGACCCCTACAACTACGATGTAAGCCGCGTGCAGCGCTGCGACGTGCACTACGTGATGCCGGATGGCAGGATCGTGCCGTTCTGCACGTTCAACGTGTTCCCCGAACTGTACAGGGATCGCGCGCAGAAGTTCTTCTCCTACGAGATAGAGGAGTGGGAGAAGCAAACTGGGAAGAAGCTTGCTGAGGAGGTTTACGTGAGGAACGTGAAGAAGCTGATGGGGGGCGAAGCGTACAGGAGGGCGTACGATGGTGTAGCGGACGTTTTCTCGATACCTTACGAGGAGCACGTCCTAGCTTCTAAGAAGTTCGGGATCCCCGTCGCGGAGTAGGGACCTCAAATGAATGTGAAGGCATTCAGCTTCTCCGCTTCGCTTAGGGACCCATACCCCAGGCAAATGACCGTGAAAACAGCGGTCTACGCTGTGAGTGGCGGAGGCATTCAACGCTTAGAGTGCCAGACGAGAAGTTTTTCCATCGAGCTAGACGCGCTGGATTTCGACGCCGAATTCGGCGACACGATCCAGCTGACAGTGGCTGACGTTGTTAGAGGGCTTGCGAGTGGGGAGTTCGAGTGCAACGTTTCAGAGTGCAAGGGGGGCGACACGCTGCTCAAGGTTTACGAGGTCTTGCTCAACGGCAAAAGCTTCAAGCTGCTATCAGCTTATAAGCTGTCGGAAGGGCGGCTTTCCAAGATCTACGCGGACACGCTAACCAACCTGGCTCCTTGGAGGAAAAGGATAACTTCTGTTTCTAAGCTTCTCGACCTTTCGCCACAAGCCTTAGAGGGACTTTAGTACATCTCTTTTTCATTTGGTTTTGGGCGGCGATCTTAACGCGGATCATCGGTGTCTTTTAAATGCTTGATGAAAAAGTTTATCAATAGAAGTTTCCACAGAAGTTGGGGGGAGGATGCCAGATTCTGAGAAAAGCAGCTTGCTTGAACACGTTGTCCTCATCTCCAAGGAAATTCTCAATAGCACGAAATCCCGGGTGGTCTCCATAAAGCTCAGGACACTTTTAAGGTATGCATACGTAGCTTACAGGCAGAAAACCACGGACCTCAACTCCATTAGGGGTTTGGTGCCGCGCGTGAGACCCCCCTCCAGGCTGACAAACCAGTACTTTTACCGCGAAATGGAGCGCATACTTAGAGATAACTTTAACGTGAAAATCGAGAATCGGAGACAGTTTAGGTACGTTGTATTTTATAAATAAGTAAGTCATTGTTTATTAGCTTTTTTAACCCCTTTCCTCACTTTAACAGCTTTTCCGGTTTTTTTCGATGCGATAGTAAGCCCCCCTAAAACAGCTTTGCCCAAAGCCGCCAGCTTCCCGGACGTGTCAACCACGAACACTTCGTCGCCAGGTCTTATCTCCGGATCGACGTTGATCACGTGCTTGCAAAATACCGTGCGCCCCATCGCAGCGAACTCGGCAACGTCGTCGGGAACAACTACTCGCAACCTAGGGTATGGCAAAACCCTCAGCAACTTTTCCGCGCCTTCGAAGCTGGGTACAAAGAAGCCGTCCGAAGCCCTTACCGTCCCTACCAGTAGGTCATCAGTGTAG
>Ga0197143_1002877_pt1 | contig 12078 bp, 8 predicted proteins | sample GBS70_MetaG_FD_148603 | JGI IMG/M metagenome (GOLD analysis project Ga0197143, IMG submission 148603) | Sediment microbial communities from Great Boiling Springs, Gerlach, Nevada, United States - GBS 70_MetaG | ecosystem: Environmental > Aquatic > Thermal springs > Hot (42-90C) > Sediment...
CCGCTGTTTACGCCCTATGGGGATGTGAACGGCGATGGCTGCGTGGATGATTTAGACCTACTTGCGGTGCTGAACGGATTTGGTTCGACCGAGAGCGACCCCGATGTAAACGGAGATGGTCAGGTTGACGATGCCGATTTGCTGATCGTGTTGTTCAACTTCGATACTGGGTGTTAGATACTTGTGATTAGAAGATAAGGCGGGTGTCCCCATCCAGCGAACCTTAGACTATGCCGATGCAATCGCTCCTGCTGACAGGGTAAAATAGCCCTTGGTCTCGTTCCTCGTCCAGGGGGGACTACGGTGGCACTATGGAGTATGATGTGATTGTGGTGGGGACTGGTCATGCAGGTTGTGAGGCGGCTTTGGCAGCGGCACGGATGGGCTGCCGCACGCTCGCCATCACGCTGAATCTCGACCGCACCGCCCATATGCCCTGCAACTGCTCCATCGGCGGACCGGCGAAAGGACATCTGGTGCGCGAGATCGACGCGCTCGGCGGGCAGATGGGCATTAACACCGATCTGACGCTCACCCATATCCGCTTTGTGGGCACAGGCAAGGGACCCGCTGTGCGCACGCTGCGCGCCCACGCCGATAAGTCGCTCTACCCCGCCCAAATGCTGGCCACCCTAAAGGCGCAACCGGGGCTGGAACTGATGGAGAGCGCAGTCGAAGAGCTGCTGGTGCGCGACGGTATCTGCTATGGCATCCGCACGGCGTCAGGCTTGGAGATAACGGCACGGGCGGTGGTGCTGACCACAGGCACCTTCCTGAACGGGCTGTGCCATATCGGGGAGAAAAAGATTCAGGCGGCACGCTTTGGCGACCCACCCGCCACCGGCTTGACCGCTGCGCTGAAGCGGCTCGGCTTCCGCATCGGGCGATTCAAGACGGGCACCACACCCCGCATCGATAAGAAGAGCGTCGACCTGTCGCGTTTGAGCGAGGTGCCCTCCGAGCCGTGCCCACCCTTCTCCTATCTGCATGATCGGCTGGAACCGCCGCGCCCGCTGCTCCCTTGCTGGCAAACTTTCACGAATGAGCGCACGCACGCCGTGATTCGCGCCAATCTGCACCGCTCCGCGATGTATGGTGGGCACATCGTCGGCATCGGACCGCGCTACTGCCCTAGCATCGAGGATAAAATCGTGCGCTTCCCCGATAAAGACCACCATCCCGTCTTTCTGGAACAGGAATATTGGGATCGGGACGACCTCTATGTGCAGGGCATGTCCACCAGCCTGCCCGAAGAGGTGCAGCTGGAGTTCCTGCGCACGCTGCCAGGGCTGGAGGAGGTCGTTATGTTGCGTCCCGGCTATGCAGTGGAATACGATATGGTGTACCCCGACCAGCTCTACCCGACGCTGATGACCCGTGCGGTGCAGGGATTGTTTCTGGCAGGGCAGATTAACGGTACCTCGGGCTATGAGGAGGCGGCGGCACAGGGGCTGGTGGCGGGCATCAACGCCGCACTCTATGTGCAGAATCGGGAGCCACTGGTGCTGGATCGGAGCAGCAGCTACATCGGCGTACTCATCGATGATTTGGTGACCAAAGGGGTGGAGGATCCCTATCGCATGCTCACGGGGCGCGCCGAGCATCGCCTGCATCTGCGCCACGATAACGCCGATGAGCGCCTGACCCCCATCGGACGCCAAATCGGGTTGGTGGACGAGGTGCGATGGAAGCGATTTCAGGCGCGTCAGGCGCAAATTCAAGCGGAACTGGAGCGGCTCGAGCGCATCGAGATAAGCGGCAAGCATAACGCCCAACTGGTCGCGCTGGGTGGCACACCCGTGAACACACGGCTGACAGCGCGCGAGTACCTGCGTCGCCCAGAAGTTAGCTATGCGATGCTGGCGCAACTGTTCCCGCCTGATACGCCCGTCCCAGCCGAGATTGCCGAGGCGGTCGAGATTCGGCTCAAATATGAGATTTACCTGCGCAAGCAGCAGCATCAGATTGAGCAGATGCGCAAAATGGAGGAATGGCTCATCCCCGACGATATAAACTACGAGGCGTTGAGTGCCATCTCGCGTGAGTCGCGGGAGAAGTTGATGCGGGTGCGCCCGCGCACGCTGGGTCAGGCAGCGCGGATTCCGGGTGTGCGCCCTGCCGATATTGCCTGCTTGATGGTCTACCTCACCAACCGCCCTCGCAACGGCTCACCAAGCAAAGCGGACGCAACTTAGGGAGACATGGAGCGCGAGCGGGTAATCGCCACGCCAGCTCTTTCGACTATCGTGCCTGTGGGAGGCAAACGCTTCGCCACGCGCACATGCACCCGCTGCACAGGCGGGAACCGCTCCAGAATCGCTTGGGCGAACCGCTCGGCAAGGGTCTCCATCAAGCGCACCGACTGCCCCGTGCCTATCTGCTGCACCAGTCGCGCCACCGCCCCATAATCCACCGTCTGCTCCAGCTGGTCGGCGCGCCCCGCAACCGAAAGGTCTAACTCCAGCACCAAATCCACCCGATACCGATGCCCGATCTGCTGCTCGGCATCGGGCACGCCGTGGTAGCCGTAGAACTCTATCCCCTCAATAAACAGCTGGTCCACATCCCGATTGTACCCGCTGAAGTAGGAAATCGGGCTGCCAGGTTGAATCGAACGGCTCGGGATGAAGGCGGTGGTGATGGCAGGGGGCGAAGGCTCACGGCTGCGACCTATCACGGCGAATCACCCCAAGCCGCTGGTGCCAGTCTGCAATCGCCCGATTATGGAGCATATCCTGATGCTGCTGCGCTCGCAGGGCATCACGCAGGTGGTTGCCACCCTGCACTACCTGGCGGACGCCATTCAGGGCTATTTCGGGGATGGCAGCGAGTGGGACATCACGCTGACTTACTCGGTGGAGGACACCCCGCTGGGCACAGCAGGCAGCGTGAAGCAGGCAGAAGCTTTGCTGCGCGAAGGCACCTTTTTGATTATCAGTGGCGATGCGCTCACCGATGTGCAGCTGCAGCCTGCGTTGGAGTTCCATCGGCAGCGAGGCGCGCTTGCCACGCTCATCTTGGCGCGTGTGCCCAACCCACTGGAGTTCGGCGTGGTCATCACCGACGAGACGGGACGCATCACCCGCTTCCTGGAGAAGCCCTCGTGGGGCGAGGTGTTCTCCGATACGGTCAACACGGGCATGTATATCCTGGAGCCGACGATTTTTGACTATATGGAGCCGGGCAAGCCGTATGATTTCAGCCAAGATTTGTTCCCGATGTTGCTGCGGGAGGGCAAGCCACTCTACGGCTATGTAATGGGTGAATACTGGAGCGACATCGGCTCCTTGCAGCAGTATCGGGACGCGAATCACGATTTGCTTACCCGCAAGGTCAACCTACCCATACCAGGCACGGAGCCGATGCCAGGCGCATGGGTCGGCACGGGCACTACAATCGAGCCGGGAGCACAGATTGTGCCACCCGTCTGTATCGGCAATAATGGGCGCATTCGGAGCGGCGCGACCGTTGGACCTTTCACCGTGCTGGGCGATAACTGCATCGTGGAGTCCGATGCTGTTGTGACTCACAGCATCATCTGGGATAGCGTCTATATCGGCAGGGGCAGCCACCTGCAGGGCGCCATCGTGGGCACAGGCGTCACCATTAAGGAGAAGGTGCAGGTTCAGGAGGACGCCGTGATCGCTGACCGCTGCCATATCGAGCGCGATAGCTTAATTCGCACGCGCGTCAAGCTCTGGCCCGACAAATATATCGAGCGCGGTTCGACCGTGACGATGAGTTTGGTGTGGGGGGCGCGATGGCGCGGCGCGCTCTTCCGCGAGTTGGGCATCGAGGGGCTGTCGAACATCGAGATTACACCCGACTTGGCGACGAAGCTGGGCGCGGCGTATGGCTCTTCACTCGCACGGGGTAGCACCGTAGTGGTGGCACGCGACCCGTTTCGCGCCTCCCGCATGATTAAGCGGGCATTTATTGCGGGCGTGCTTTCCACGGGTGTCGATGTGCTGGATTTACGGGCGATGCCGTTGCCTATCACGCGCTTCACCATTCGTACAGCAGGGGCAGCAGGGGGCGTGAATATCCGCATGGCGCCGCACAATAGCCGCATAACCTTGATGGAGTTTCTGGATCGGCGCGGCGCCTACCTGGCGCGCCGCCACGAACGCAAGATCGAGCATCTCTTCTTTCGCGAGGACTTCACACGCGCCGACCCTGACATGGTGGGCGCCATCCACTTCGCTTCGCGCGCGATTGAGCAGTATCAGGACCAGTTTTTCCAGCTGCTCCATCTGCCGTTGGGCGGGCAACGGCTGCGCATCGTGGCAGATTTTGCTTTCAGCCGTGTCGCCGCCATTTACCCCGCCATTCTGGGACAGCTGGGCTACGAGGTCATCTCGCTAAACGCCTATCCCGACCCATCGCGTGCCCCGCGCACCCCAGAGGAACATCAGGCATTCCTGAATAATCTGTGCCAGATTGTACAAGCCTTGCAAGCCGATTGCGGCATCTTGATGGAGCATGAGGGCGAGCGACTAACCGTGATTGATGCGCGTGGGCGCGTGATAGAGGGAGCGCTGCTGCTGGCGGTGTTCGCCCGCCTAATGGCGCAGGTGCATCGTGCCGGGCAGATTGTGGTGCCGGTGCATGCCCCCTCGATCATCGAGCCGCTGGTGGAGCCGTTCGGGGTCGAAGTGCTTCGCACGCGCACCGATGTGCGCTCGTTGACGGCAGCGGCGGTGGAACATGAGTCGGCGCTGCTGCTCGCTGGCGATTTGCGGGGTGGTTTTATCTTCCCCATGTTCCATCCGGGCTTTGACGCGATGTTTGCCTGTGTCAGGTTGCTCGAGAGCGCGCAGCAGGCAGGTTTGAGCCTTGCCGATGTGGCGGAGCAAATCCCGCGGTTCGTGCTGTGCCATCGGAGCCTGTCCTGCTCTTGGGAGCAGAAAGGACGCGTGATGCGCCAGATTGCACAGCGGGTGCAAGGGCGGGTGGAGACCCTCGATGGGCTGAAGGTTTACACCTCTGATGGCTGGGTGCTGATATTGCCTGATGCCTCCGAGCCGCTCGTCCACCTCTATGTGGAGGCAGGTTCGGAGGCAGATGCCCAGCGTCTGCTGGTGCAGTACGCCGGGCTGATAACCGAGATGGTGGCTCAGTAGCGCGGGTCGTGATGGAAGTGATGGTGCGTGGTCAGCCAGCGGATGGTGCCGCTGCGTGAGCGCATCACGACCGAGTGGGTAATCGCGCCCCAGCCTGTGTAGCGCACGCCTCCCAGCAGATTGCCCCCTGTGATGCCCGTTGCCACGAACACCACATTGCCCCAAGCGAGGTCTTCGAGGGTCAGCACCCTATCGACATCATCGGTGCCGAGCAGCTGGCGGGCGCGCTCGCGCTCCTGCTCGTTGCGGAACACCAGGCGCGCCTGCATCTCGCCGCCCATACAGAGCGCGGCGGCAGCCGATAGCACACCTTCGGGCGCGCCGCCGATGCCCATCAGCACATCGATCTCGCCGTTCGGGTCCAACGCCTCCAACGCCAGCGACAGGTCGCCATCCGACACCAATCGGATGCGCGCCCCAGCCGAGCGGATTTCGCGAATCAGCTGCTCATGGCGCGGGCGATCCAGCATGCCGACGGTCAGATCTTGAATCTCTTTACCCAAGCTCTTGGCGATGACCTTGAGGTTCATACGGGGTGGCAGCGTGATGTCGACTGCGCCTTTGGCGGCGGGACCTACCACCAGCTTGTCCATGTAGATGTCGGGGGCGTGTAGCAGGCGTCCCTCGCCTTCGATGGCGGCCGCGACCACGCTGATAGCGCCTGGCATGCCGTTCGCCACCAGGTTGGTGCCCTCCACGGGGTCGACGGCGATTTGCACGCGGTAGCCGTTGCCCGTGCCCAGCTCCTCGCCGATGTAGAGCATTGGTGCCTCGTCGCGCTCACCTTCGCCAATCACGACGACGCCCCGCATGTCGATATCGGACAGGGCGCGTCGCATCGCTTCGCACGCTGCCTGGTCCACAGCGTGGCGGTCACCCTTGCCCACCCAGCGCCCTGCGCTGAGTGCAGCGGCTTCGGTCGCTCGCACGAAGTCCATTCCGAGATTGCGGTCCATAGCTATCTTCACCTCCTCGCTTCGTTGCGTTGTTTAGCTCCGTCAGACCAGTCCGACATGTCAGACAAGTCGGACAGGTTGGACGGGGCTGATTGGTGCCTCATCGCTTGGGTCGGAACTGCGGCTTGGGCAGGTCTTCGAATGGTTCGGGTTTGCGTTCCCGCCGTGGCTCGCCCTGAGGTGGGCGTGGGGGTGCTGGGCGGGGTGGGCGCGGAGCCTGTGGCGCTCCCCCAGCAGGTCGTGCTGCCGCCTCACCACTCGAACGAAGCGTCTCCAGCGTCTGCTCCAGCCCGCGTGCCGTCAGGTTCACCCGACCTAAGCTGTCAATCTCCTTCACGCGCACGCGCAGTAGGTCACCCACCTTGACTACCTCATCGGGGCGACTGATGCGCCGGTCGGTCAGCTCGCGCAGCTCGACCAGCCCCTCCTTGCCGGGCAGCACCTCCACGAACGCGCCACGCGACATCAAGCGCGTTACGCGCCCTACATAGACCTCGCCCACCGCCACCTCTTTGGTCAGCGCCTCGATCATCTGGCGGGCACGCTCGCCCGATTCACCGTCGGGCGCTGCGATGAATACCTTGCCTGTCTGCTCGATTTGAATCTGCGCTCCCGTTTCCGCGATAATCTTCTTGATGGTGCGTCCACCCGGACCGATGACATCGCCAATCTTGTCGGGGCTGATCTCCATCACGAAGATGCGCGGGGCACGCGGCGAGACCTCAGGACGCGGCGCAGGGATGACCTCCAACATCTTTTGCAGGATGAAGAGTCGCGCCTCACGCGCACGCTGTAGCGTCTCGGCGATGATGTTGCGGGGCAAGCCCGGTATCTTGAGGTCCAACTGGATGGCGGTGATACCCTGCTCCGTGCCCGCCACCTTGAAGTCCATATCGCCACAGGCATCCTCCATGCCCTGAATGTCAGTTAGCAGCACATAGCGCTCCTCGCTTTCGAACACCAACCCTGTGGCGATGCCGGCAACAGGAGCTTTGATGGGCACACCCGCATCCATCAGCGCAAGCGTGCTGCCACAAACGCTTGCCATCGAAGTGGAGCCGTTCGATTCCAGCACTTCTGAATAGAGCAGGATGGCATAGGGGAACTCCTCTTCGGGCGGGATCATGCGCACCAGGGCGCGTTCCGCCAGCATCCCATGCCCAATTTCGCGTCGCCCTGGACCGCGCATCGGGCGCACCTCCCCCACGCTGAATGGTGGGAAGTTGTAGAAGTGCATGTAGCGCTTGGTCTCTTCGGCGGTCAGAGCGTCCAGAATCTGGGCTTCGTGGAGTGCGCCCAGCGTGCAGGTGGTCAGCACTTGCGTCTGCCCCCGCTGGAAGAGACCGCTGCCGTGCGTACGCGGCAGGATGCCGACGGCGCAGCGGATTTCGCGAATCTCGTGTGGCGCGCGCCCATCGGGACGGATGCCCTCCTCCAGAATCATCTGGCGCACTTGCTCCTTGATTACCTCGTCGACCGCCATCGAGAGTTCGAGTTCACGCCCCTCGTAGGGTGGGGGCGAATCGGGGTCGGCAGGCGTATTCATCTGCACCACAATCTCCTCTTTGAGCTGTTGCAAGCCCGCTTCGCGTGCCACCTTGTCGGGGTTCAGGATTGCCTCGCGCAGGCTCGCGCCCGCAAAATCGCGCACCGCCTGCTTCAGCTCGGAGCTGACCAGATAGAGGGGCACTTCCGCTTTCGGCACGCCCACCTGCTGACGCAACTCCTCAATCAGGGCAATCACTTTTTGGTTCTCTTGGTGGGCAAGGTCGATGGCTTGCATCATCAGCTCTTCGGATATCTGGTCGGCGTCCGCTTCGATCATCATCACATGGTCGGGTCGGCTGGCGACCACCAGCTCCAAAGTGGATTGCTCGGTTTGTTCACTGGTGGGGTTGAGAATCAGTTCGCCGTCGACGCAACCAACCCGCACAGCCCCCAACGGACCATTCCAGGGGATAGGCGAGATGGTGAGTGCGGCAGACGCGCCGATTAGCCCCAGCACCGCCGGTGGATGATCGAAGTCCACGGACAGGGGCAGCACAATCACTTGCACCTCGTTGCGCATCCCTTTCGGGAAGAGTGGGCGGATGGCGCGGTCGACCAACCTGCCCTGCACGACCGACTCATCGGACGGTCGCCCGCCGCGCTTGACGAACCCGCCTGGAATCTTGCCCACAGCATACTTGCGCTCCTCGAAGTCGACCACCAGCGGAAAGAAATCGATATCGGTGCGGGCGTGGGCGCTCATCGTGGCGGTGACCAGCACCACCGTGTCGCCATACCGCACCACCACGCTACTGGTTGCTTGACACGCCAGCAGCCCTGTCTCCAACGAAAGTGTGCGTCCGCCAATCTCGGCGGATACGAAACCGTATCGGTTCATTTAGCTCGACCTCCCTCTCAGTATTGCGCACGCAGCCCCAGTTTTTCCACAAGGGCGCGGTAGCGCTGGATGTCCTGCTTCGCCAGGTAGTTGAGCAGCTGGCGTCGCTGATTGACCAGCATCACCAGCCCACGCCGCGAGTGGAAATCCTTGCGATGCTTTTTTAGATGCTCGGTCAAATAGTTGATTCGCGCAGTCAGAAGCGCAATCTGCACTTCGGGCGAACCCGTGTCGCCCTCGTGACGCCGATACTCCATGATAATCTGCTGCTTCTCCTCTGGTGTGAGCGGCATAGTTCCGATACCTCCGTCTCGTCATTTAGTTCTTCTCAGCGTATCGGAGGGGTACACTGCCGCTTTGTGGAGAGGCTCGTGTAAAGCCCCTGCACAAAACGACAGCGTAGCTGCCCTCCGATACGCACAAAGAGTATACCCGTTTGGGTAAGTGGTGAATCAAGGGGGATGGACAAGGGGTTAATAAAACACCGTGAGGATATCGAAGCTCCAGCGGCGGGTGGTGGTTGACCAGGAGAGTGCCAGTTCACGAAAGCCCAGCCGATAGGCGATGGTGTAAGTTTGGTCGCGCAGGAGCGAATCGCCAAACTGCTGCCATGTGATGCCTGTGCCCACGCGCCAGAGACCACTCAGTCGCCACGAGAGGTCGCCTATCAGGCTGGTGGCGTTCCGATCCAGCGAACGGCTGAGGTAGGCGGTGGCAAACAGCTGGTTGCTCGCTGCCCAGTTAAGGCTGCTGGAGAGGCGGTGCTGCCCCAACATGTTCGTGCCGAGTGGGTCTTGGGTGTAGTCATAGGTGAGGGTGAGGGCGCCCTGATGGCCCAGTGCGCAGGAGAGTCCCAGCGAGCCGAGCAGTTCCCAGCCAGCGTTGGGCAACTTCCCCATAAATCGTCCGACCGTGAGACCGCCTGTGAGCGTGGTGCGGCTATCGAGCGACAGGGGCACCAGGCTCCAGCGCCAGCGTAGACCCACGCCCTCGCGTCGCACCGTGTCGCCATTTGCCAGCATGGTGCGCGAGCGACTGAGATTCAACGAAACGCTTTGGCGCAGCGGCCAGCCCGCTACTTTGCGCGGCGTGCTTTCCAGATAGAGGTCGGTGCGCAAGGTGCGCGCGTCGCTCCCCTCCCAAAAGGTGCTGCCCGATAGGGTCAACCCGATGGAGTAGTTTCGCGTCTGGTGCGAAAGCTGAGCCGAGGCAAATAGCCCTTTGTGAGCCGGTGAGTCGACCCAGAGGTAGAGCCGAGTGGCGCTGGAGAGCGGCTGATGATGGCGCCAGCTCACGCTCCAATCGCTTCGGGTTAAGCTGGCGAGGGTCAAGCTGCCCTTCCCCAGCCCGAAGCGGTACTCATGCTCCATGTCGAGAAACAGTCCACGCGCCGTGCTGATGCCGCGCCCGCCACGCTGCGCCGTGCGCAAACGCAACGCGCCCACCTGATTGGGCTTTAGCGCATAGTAATAAGGCAGATCAAGATAGAGTTGCCCGCTCTGCACGCCAATCAGGGTGTCGCTGCCAAGCCCACCACCCCATAGGCTGTGCGAATAGAGGGGTAGGCTCATCACACGCACTGCACCAATATAGAAATCGGCACGATGGAACTGGAGACGCTCTCCCGGATAGAACCAAATCTGCTCCGCCTTAATCACCATCTCCGATTGCGAGATGTCCTCGAACTGGAACAGCGTCGGGGGCACTGGCTCCTGAATTGGGTTTGCCTGAGCGCCCTGGAGGCGCATCACCTGCCAGCGTCCTTCATGCTCCGCTACGCCATAGCCCTCACCCGTGCGTAGGTAGAAAGAGAGTTCGTCAAATGCCATCGTGGCAGGTCCGTAGTGCAGGGTGGCGTTGCGAGCTTTCACAAGCAGCTCATCCACCAGCAGCTGGAGGTCGTCTGCTTCGATGCGCATGAAGCCATATTGCACCGAAGCACTTCGCTCTTTGCCGCTGGCGGCGATGATGCGTTGCTCATTGGCATAGGCGAGATAGTGGCGGGCAGTGACCTGCACATAGTCGGTGGCGGTGCGCAGTTCATGCGCGTCGCGCACCATCAGCACCTGCGCTTGTCCCACCAATCCCTGCCCCAGCACGGTGGCAGTGATAATCGCCACACCGGGCAGCTGGCTGGCAATCAGCGTGGCGCGTGCCACCCCGCCCTCCGTGGGCACAATCCCTTCGCGCAGGGTGCCCAAGGTGGTGCTGAAAGCGACTTGAGTGCCATCGGGTACCGGCTTGCCATGAACGGTACGCACTTCGGCGGTGAGCGTGACGGAAGAGGCACCATCTGCCACCACAGCCGTCGGATAAACCATGAGGCGAATGGTGCCCGACCCGCCATAAGCCAGCAGGCAGAGCGTCATCAGACACCCTGCCGCTGTGAGTCGCGCAAACCGAAGGGCGAGCGGCATGCTCATGCATCAGAAGTTTGCCAAGCGGATGCCGACGAGAATGAGCAGTCCGAAGAGCGAAAAAGCCGTGCGCTCCTGACGGCGTACGGAGGGCTTCTGTGTTTTTGGCTGCTCTGCTGGCGTCGGAGCGAGGCGTTCACGCACCGCAGCCCCCACTTTTTGCGCGACATTGGCAATCGCGGCGATGTAGGCGGTGTTTGGGTCATCGGAGGTGGCGCGCCCCTGCCCCGTCTCCCCCAGCGAGACCACCACCGTATTATCCGATATCTGCACCAGATCCAGACTCACGGTGATGGTCGCCCGCTTCGTGGTGGGATCATACTGAAACTCGGCGATGCTACCTGCCAGTGCATAGTCCACACCTAAGATTTGCCCGATACGGGCGGAACGCCAGGTGCCATCTGCCTCTTTGACATTAAAGGGCGGGTTGAGGCGGTCGCGGCGCAGACGGTTCTCGTCCAGCGCACGGCGCACTGCGGGGTTCGTCTCCTTAAAACGCATCACATAAAGCCCCGATATCTCTTTCAGTTGAGCATAGAGGGCGTTCATCAGCTCGGTGTTGAGATTAAAATCTTCGGGTGCCTGCACGCCACTGCCTATTTCGAAGGGGAAGATAACCAGCTCGCGCATCTCCTGACTGGCGGCGATGGCGATTAGCCCACTTAGCAAAGCTCCCAGAAGTGCTATCCTTCTCACCGATTGTTCCTCCTTATTTGGGGTGGAGGGCAGCCTCCAAGCTGCCCCCCGAAAGTTTGGTTAGCGTGTGATGAGCAGCGGTCGCACGGCGCGTGCCACCTGCCCTTCCGAATCGCGCGCTTCGATTTGCACGCGATAGGTGCCGGGCGGCACAGTGCGTCCTTCGTTATCGCGCAGGTTCCACACCACGGTGTTCACCCCGCGGGTGGCGGCGCGTCCGCGCTGCAGATTCGCAATCACGCGCCCATCTGCACCCAGAATCGTCACCTCGGTCTGGGCGTCCTGTGCCAGCACATAGGAGATGGAGACGCTGTTAGCGCCGCGTCCTGCCGTCCCGATGGTGATGCTGGTGATGAGGGCGCCGCCGCGTGCCCCGCGTTCCACCGTCAGCGTGAAGCGGTTGCTTCCACTGGAGGTGAAGCGATATTCAGGCGTATGGCGCAAATCGACCGTACGCCCAGTACTCTGGTCGGTCAGGCGGAGGCGGTAGGTGGTGGGAA
>Ga0197143_1002878_pt1 | contig 12078 bp, 12 predicted proteins | sample GBS70_MetaG_FD_148603 | JGI IMG/M metagenome (GOLD analysis project Ga0197143, IMG submission 148603) | Sediment microbial communities from Great Boiling Springs, Gerlach, Nevada, United States - GBS 70_MetaG | ecosystem: Environmental > Aquatic > Thermal springs > Hot (42-90C) > Sediment...
TTCGCTGCTGATATGAAGGGTCAAACTGTACCCGGAGGATTCAGGTTAAATTTAAGAGAAATACTCGAAAACAAATTGCACCGAAAAATTGAAGTCCTGTCTGTTAAGGATATTGTCCTTGACCGTTGGGACCTTTTCCTGGAAATACTTTTAGAAAGCCAATTCTTTGAAAAGCTAAGCGTTCCTGCTGGCGAAAATAGGAGGATTGCCTGTGAATTACTCGTAGAAAAGCTACGCAAGAAAGGAGTCACACTAACAAAACTTATCGAGAGGAATGCCTTTGAAAAAGCCTGGGAGATTCTTTGTGATGAATCCAACCAAAAAATATTTTATCGCTCTAAAGAGTCGCGCGAACGATTCAATACCCTTCTCAAGGAAGCCGACAAGGACGAATTATACTACGAAATCTGGCAACCCGTTGCTCAGCTCTTTAACGAAAACCGTTCCGGCGCAAAAAAGGTGGATGTTATACTTAAAAAGTCATTTAGCGAAAACGAAAGGCACATCATTGCAATTGATTTGTCATCAACTTCTGCCAAAGATATTCTCTGGAATGACAAAATTCAAGCACTGGTTATAAAGAGATTGCTTGAAGGCATAAAGCATAGCGCTGAGCGCTCCTACAAAGAAAGAAAAAGCCTTAATACATTAGTAATTCTTGACGAAGCACATCGACTTGCGCCCAAGGAAAAACCTGATGAAGAATATTACGAAAAAGTACGGTCAATATTACTTGATGCTGTAAGAACAACCAGAAAATATGGGCTTGGATGGATGTTCATAAGCCAAACTCTTTCCAGCCTGCACCGGGAAATAATAAATCAATTAAGAATCATGTTCTTTGGTTACGGACTGTCAATGGGAGCCGAATTGATGGCGCTCAAAGAAATCATAGGTGGAAGTCCCGAATCGCTAAGTCTTTATCAATCGTTTAAAGATCCTCACAGCGCGTTTGACGTTAGCTCTAGGGAATACTCTTTTATGAGCTTCGGCCCTGTTTCACCGCTATCATTTTCAGGCGCTCCTATGTTTTTCACTGCTTTTAACAACCCTGAAGAATTTCTAGAAGCAAACATGTCAACATTCCAGGAAGAAATTTTTACATTATGAAGCGGCTATTACTTTCAAGCACAGAGGCACTTAATTACTTACTCAAAAACATTAACGAGCATGTCCTAGTTCTTGGAAGGGCTGGAACAGGAAAAACCACCCTTGTAAAAAAATTCATGGAAAAGACTACCGAAAACGCTGCTGTAGTTGCACCTACGGGCATTGCAGCTCTTAACGCAGGTGGAAGAACTATACATTCATTCTTTTCTTTTAGACGGGGCATAACCATAGAAGATGTCGAAGAAATGGCTTATGAAAAAAGACCTCCAAAAATAATCAAAGAACTTGAAACGCTCGTAATAGACGAGATATCAATGGTCCGTGCGGATTTAATGGACTGCATTGACAGATATTTAAAATTGGCCAGAAAAAGGGAACGGGAACCCTTTGGCGGAGTACGGCTCATACTTGTTGGCGATCTACTTCAGCTACCACCGGTTGTTACAGAGGACGAAAAGGACTTTTTCAGGGAGGTATATGAAACTGAATATTTTTATTCTTCCAATTCATTTAAACGCATTGAACCAGATCTAACCGCTATTGAATTAACCGAAATATACCGCCAGGAAGACCCGGAATTCATTGCTCTTCTTGAAAGGATTCGTACCGGCAAAGCAAAAAAAGAGGATTTAGAACTTCTTAATTCGAAAATAGTTAGCTGGGATGAAATCCCTGAAAACACAATCATTCTTTCCCCATATAAAAGAAAGGTTGATGAAATAAACAAGCGCAAATTAGATGAACTTGGTGGCAAGCTATACGAGTTTGAGGCTTTCATTGAAGGCGATGTAAGGGAAAATATGTACCCTGCTGATGAAGTGTTGCAAATCAAAGAGGGTGCTCAGGTGGTTATGCTCAATAATGACAAATTAAAAAGATGGGTCAATGGAACAATCGCAACGGTAGAAAAAATTTACGATAAATCGCCACCTGTAATTCTTGTACGCCTGGAAAACGGTTCAGAAGCTATGGTCGAAAGAGTTAGGTGGGAAATCTACAAATATAGATGGAACCAAAAGGAAAAGAAAATAGAAAGCTTTGTTGTCGGAGTTTTTGAGCAATTCCCCTTAAAACCTGCTTGGGCAATAACCATTCATAAATCTCAGGGAATGACTCTCAAAAACGTTGCAATTGACCTCGATGATGGCACATTTGCTCCCAACCAGCTCTATGTTGCTTTATCGCGCGCCCGTTCATTAAAAGGCATTTATCTTCTTTCGCGGGTGTATTTAAGCGACATCAAAATTGACTGGAGAACAATAGGATATATAAACTCACTTAGCGAAGAATAGCAGCGGGTTTATTTTTTAACAAGCAAACAAAGCGCCCGGATGTTTATCAATCAATAGTTTGATGGCTGGCAAGCCATTTACGATACTCTTCCGAAAGCAAATCAGAACCTTTCAACAAATGGCTTAAATAATCTCTGGTGGGCATAAGTCCTTCCGCAACATATTCATCATTGGCAACGTAAACCGTAGCATCAACTTCTGTTCCATCCTCAAGCGCAATTTTCATTTCGTATCTTTCATAATGCTCAGGGTACCCTTCATGTGGATCGAGCTTGTTTTAAATGTCATCTTCTTCAACTTCGTAGAGAATACCCTCAACAATTCCGTTTTCATCAGGAGCGATGTTTGCATACCCTGCATCGGGAACGCCAGTTGCAATTTTGTTAAAAACCAGGCAATAGCCACACAAAATACCTTTTTTTCTCTGCTTAAAATCCACTCCCGTGCTTCTCATCCTTTCTGGATTCATGTTGAAACCATAAGCAAAGTACCACATCTCTACCTCCCTGCCTCGCCAGTATATAGATTAATTTTAGGCACCGGCGCGACAAATTGTTTGCAGGACATATCACAAATCAGCTGGAAAATTAAACTTCCTGATTACCTGAAGAATTTCCGGTTATACAAAACTTTTTTGTCACACCTGGTAGTTAGCATTTTTAGTGTAGCGGGGTAAACGTTTCTTTAATCATCCTTTTTAAAAAAGGAGTTGTTTGAATTGTGCAGGTTGTTTGGTCTTATTGCTAACAAACCGGTTGATGTTACGTTTTCTCTGCTTAAGGCTCCTAATAGTTTAAAGATGCAAAGCTATAGACACAGAGATGGCTGGGGAATCGGATAGTATGAAGAAGGGGGTCCACGAATCAGCAAGGAAGCCTTGCCTGCTTTTATGTCTGAAGAGTTTGACATAAAAGCAAAAAAGCGTGTCAGGTCCCACATTGTCATAGCTCAAGTGCGCTGGGCTTCATCCGGAACCGTAAGGGGACGAAAATTCACATCCCTTTAGCTATGGCAGCTGGATTTTTGCTCATAACGGCACCCTTTACAAACAAAAATTCCAGGAAAGACTGGTGCCACCTTTTAGCGAAAATCTAAGCAGCGAAGGCATAGATTCTGAACTTTACTTCCGTTATATCATGCAGTGCATTGCCGGAGAAAATGACGTTGTAAAGGGGATCAGAAAGGCAACCGAACTCACAAAAAATCTCGGCGAAGCAAACTTTCTTTTAAGCGATGGAAAAAACCTGTATGCTTATTGCTGGGGTAATTCGCTTTACATACTCGAAAGAAAATATACCAGGCCGCTTGAATGTGCCTCGCCTGAAACAAACGCCCTGATTTCTTCCAAGCTTTTGGCATTCGAACAGGCAGTCATCGTTGCTTCTGAGGAATTAACCTACGACGAAAACTGGAAAGCTCTGGAGGATGATACCCTGGTAATTGTCAACCCGAAATTGGAAAGTTCTTACTTAAAACTCTAGATTTACCAGCAAATACAGCAAGCCACATTCTTCTCTTAAAAGATGGGTTAATCTTAAAAAGTCGTTTTCTCAAAATAGGTCTTTCTTTTGTAAGCAATACAAAAAAGATCATCGTGAAAAAACTCTACCCAAAGGTTCCAGGTAGCTTACTTTTAAAAAGGTCTTTTCTTAAATGGTGGGCCCGCGAGGATTCGAACCTCGAACCAACGGATTATGAGTCCGCTGCTCTGCCGTTGAGCTACGGGCCCAAAAACAACTGAAACAGCTAACTCTTACAAATCGCCTGCAGCATATATTTTATCACTCACCGAAAAACTTTAAACCGACCATTACAGAAATACCAACAATAAACAAAAAGAAATAAAGCAGCGCTCTTCCCTCTTCTGAATGACGGTGCACCTCAGGAATTAGATCAGATGCTGAAATATAGAGAAATCCACCTGCAGCAATAGGTAACAGGTAGCTGGTTAAATTAAACGTTAGAAGGGCAAAGTAGCTGGCAAGCGCCCCGGCTACTGCCGTCATCTGGGAAAGAAAATTGTAAAAAAGAGCTTTTTTAGGCGAAAAACCAGCATCGACAATGACAGCAAAATCGCCGAGTTCCTGAGGCAATTCATGGAGAAGAATTAAAAGCGTTGTAATTAAGCCTACTTTAACGCTGATCAAAAAAGAGGCAGCAATAATAACACCGTCAATAAAATTATGAATGGCATCGCCAATCAACACGAGATAGGAAACAGGATGAACCTCACATCCGCCTTCATGACAGTGATGCCACCATAGGTATCTTTCCAGCACAAAAAAGATAATAAAGCCTAAAGTTAGGAGTCCAAATGTCTGAAAAGAACCGATTTCTTCAAGCGACTCAGCCGTAAGATGAAATAGCGCTCCACCAAACAACGCACCTGCCGCAAAAGCAACCAATGATTTAACTAAGGCGTCAGCTGATTTTTTAGGCAAAACCAGGGCTACTGCACCAACCAGAGCCATGAAGCCGTTGAGCAATGTGGCTAACAAGATATAAACAATTGTCAAACTACTCATTTTTGCTGGCAGACTTATTTTCTAAATATCTCTTCTGAGCTTTGCGGATAATCTCCCAGGCTTTGTCCACATCTTCCCATCCCTCCACACCTGTTTTCTTTTTTTCGAGCTCTTTGTATACCTGAAAGAAATGCTCAATTTCGAGAAGAATATGTGGCGGAACTTCCTTTAGGCTCTCAATATAATTCCAGAGGGGGTCATAAAGAGGTACACAAAGAATTTTCTCGTCGGGGCCTTTCTCGTCCCACATCTTAAACAACCCTACAGGCTTAACCTCTATGATACATCCAGGAAAGGTTGGTTCTGCAAGAAGGACAAGCGCATCCAGCGGATCACCGTCATCAGCCAGTGTATCAAGAATAAATCCGTAGTCAGATGGGTAATGGACGCTTGAAAATAGCATCCTGTCGTATCTTACTCTGCCCAGTTCAGGATCAAACTCATACTTGTTGCGGCTACCCTTGGGAATTTCGACAAAAACAAGCACGCTTTCCCTATTATTGGTCGACATTTTGACCTCCCATAATTTTTATAAACGGATATTTTAAGCTTTAGTCTAGCTTTATCAACAGCCAGTTTTTGTCCTGTCCCTTAAACTTTACGAGGACAAAACGACCCTTAACCTTTTCTCCATCAAGATCAAACTCGATTTTTTCTTCCTTTCTTTCCTTTAAGCGGTAAGTGCCTTTATCCCAGATCAATACGGTACCAGCACCATACTGCCCTTCTGGAATTTCACCCTCAAAATCAATGTATTCTAGGGGATGATCCTCAGTTTGCACAGCCAATCGCTTCTCACCCTTCTTTTCCGGCATGCCTTTGGGAACTGCCCAGGACTTTAAAACCCCGTCCATTTCAAGGCGGAAATCCCAGTGCAGGTGGCTTGCATGATGCTCCTGAACCACAAAACGGTTGCCTGAAGATTCAGGCTCACCCGTCGGCTCAGGTTCCGGCGTTTTGCTGAAATCGCGTTTTTTACGATATTCTTCCAGGATCATACGGTGTTATTATAGCTGATAACTTCTTGATAAGTTTCTTCAGTTATTTAAAATTATTTAATAAGTTTAATTTTTTAAACCGCAGGTTTAAAATGAAAAATCGTAATTTAAAATTAACATTAGGTTTTATGTCAATTCTCCTGCTTTTCGCAGCAACTTTTTTCTTTCAGGCCTGTTCAAAAAAAGAAAAATCCACGGAAAAAGCTGAACCCACAACCAAACAGGAAAACATAGTGTTTCAAATGCCGGAGGTATGCAGGGGTTGTCATCCCGTAATTTATGACGAGTGGCAATCATCGATGCATACTATTGCTTTTATAGACCCTCTTTACTGGGCTGAAGCTGAGCTCGCCGGCAAAGAGGCAGGAGAAGAAGTAAGAAACTTCTGCCATAGCTGTCATGCTGCCGCTGCAACCATGGTTGAAAAAATTCCTGCTGATGCAACAAAAGCATCAGCACTTGCTAAAGCTGGTGTTCCCTGTGACCTTTGTCATACTATTGTCTCAGTCAATAAAATTGGCAATAAAGATATAACAGTAGAGACAGCTTCCAACACCAAACGTGGACCTTATAAAGACAGTTATTCACCATTCCATCTGACAGAATACTCCAAATTACACACCAAAGCTGAGTTCTGCGCATCGTGCCACAATGTCTATCATCCGGAAAACGGACTTCCAATAGAAAACCCTTACGGAGAATGGAAAGAAGGTCCATATGCTAAAGAAGGTATAGTATGTCAGGATTGCCATATGACACCCGGTCCACAGGTTACCAAACCCAACCCTGGTCAGGTGGCTGTAGGTGGACCTATGCGCGAGCATTACTACACACACTCGACGATTGCTGGTAATGCTTTCATAACTGAATACATGGGACTCGAAAGGGGTGCTCAGATTGCAATTGAAAGATTAAAAAGCGCTGCTAAGCTGGAAATCGCTGACTTTTCTCTTTCCGGTTCAAATGCTGTCCTTAAAGTCAAGGTAACAAATGAGGGTGCCGGACATTATCTGCCTACAGGCCTTACGGTTATACGCCAGATGTGGTTGCACGTAGTAGTAAAGGATGCTTCGGGTAAAGTAATTTTTGAAAGCGGTCAGCTTGACAAAAAAGGGAACATTGACGGAAAAGCTGTAATTTATCACACGGTTTACGCAGATAAAAAAGGCAATCCCACGGAAAAAGTATGGGAAGCTGAAAAAATCCTTAAAGATTACCGCATACCTCCAAAACAATCGGTTACGGAGACCTTTTCATTTGCCGTGCCTGAAGGTGCAAAAAGACCATTCACGGTAAGTGTAGAATTGCTTTATCGCTCCGCACCTCAGTACATTGTCGATAAGCTGATGAAAGACAAACCAAAAGTTCCGGTTATTCAGATGACAGCCGTTGAAAAAGCCTTTTAGTCTCTGTCAGGAACTACGAGAACAGGCACCGAGGAATTAGCAACAATAAACTGAGCTACGGAACCGATAAGCAGGCGGCTGATTCCGCTCAAACCCTTTGTGCCCATAACTATGAGGTCTGTTTTTTCCTCAGCAGCAGTTTCAAGTATGGTACTGCGTGGATCGCCAAATTTTATAATTGCCTTAACCCTAAAACCCTTTGCTTCAAGCTCAGCCGCCAGCTCTTCCAGGTTATTTTTAATGGAATTAAAAGCTTCATGCTCCAGCAGCTTTTCGTAAGCTGATTCAACGGTAAGATTTAAAATCGGTGGAACCGACCTAAACAGAATTATCTCGCTGCTTGCAAACTCAGGCCTTCTGATAAAGAATTCCAAAGCTCTCTTTGAGGAACGGGAACCATCAAGAGCTATTAATGCTCTCATAGTATAAGCATAAGCTTCTTCTTGATAAATTGTCAATTTACAAACTTAGATTTAAGGTTTATCATTTTTTATATGGTAAAAAAAACTGCTCAATCAAAATTCATACACGAATATTTAAAGAGGACTAAAGTCCACCCGTCTGCAGAAGAAATTTATCATGAAGCTAGAAAAAATCTTCCCTACATTACAAGGGCGACGGTTTACAATGTAATAAAACGCCTTCTTGCCAGAGGGGAAATAAGAGAGCTTAATATTAAGAGAGGTTTTAGCGTTTTCGACGGCAACCCCGAACCACATCCTCACCTTAAATGCAGGGTTTGCGGCAGAATTGAAGACATAGAATTTCCTGGATTTTCAGAGCTTCTTGAAAAAATAAGTAAAATCTTCCCGGAAAGTGAAGTAGACCTTACCATAACCGCTGTTTGCACACATTGCCAGCATACTAAAGCATACTAAAGGAGGTGTTGATAATGGAAACTAAAAAGAACCTTGAGGCAGCTTTTGCAGGCAAAGCAAAAGCCTCTCGCATGTATCATGCATTTTCTGAGCGGGCCGGAGCTGAAGGATTTAAAAACGCAGCCAGGCTTTTTAAGGCTGCAGCATTCTCAGAGACGATTCATGCCGTTAACCATCTTAAGGCGCTTGGAGAAATCGGTTCCACTAAAGACAACCTTCAAAAGGCAATTTCTGGCGAAGCCTATGAGATAGCTGAAATGTACCCCTCTTTTATAGACATTGCTAGAAACGAAGGGATTGCCGATGCAGAAAGGACATTTAACTGGGCTTATGAAGCAGAAAAAGCCCATAAGGAATACTTTGAAGAAACACTAAATGCAATTAACAGCAGAAATGACTTGCCCGATGAACCAATAGCCGTTTGCAATGGTTGTGGCTACACCATGGTGGGCGAAATACCCGAACGCTGTCCTATCTGCGGAGCACCAAGAAGTAACTTTACGGAATTTTAAAGGCTTCTCAAAACCTGATCCTTAAATCAAAAAATAAAGGCATCCCGCCGGCGGGATGGCTTTATTTTTTTGGGGAAGAGGGGGGCCGGCTAAGGAGGGGCGACTTAGCCGGCAAGTTAATATTATAGTTACTTTTTAATTTCCTTCAACCTTTTAAAAATGAGCGGCTGGGCTTCATTTAACGTCATTTCTTTTTCAGGGGAAATCCGAACTTTAAGGTCCCGATTACGGTATATAAAGCCGGTCATTTCAGAAAGGTATTTTTCTGCACTTACAAGATTGCCGGCCTTTTCGTACACAAGGGACAGCCACCAGCACGAGGTTGCTTTAGTTTCTTCGTTATCACCCATTAAACCAAAATAGCTGGCTGCAAGCCTGTAGTCCTTTTGAAGGTAGTAGCAGTAGCCACACCACCAGGCTGCTTCATATTTCAAAGAGAAATCAGCTTTTTTTGCCAGCTCAGAAAACAACGCTGCAGCCTTAAAGTACTGTTTTTTTTCAAAAAGTTCTTTTGCTTCTTTAAATTTAGCCCTTAAAGGAGCCTCCCAGAAAGAAAGAGTTTTTTCACCTATCTCTGTTGCTATTTTTCTAATTGCCTCGTTTTCATCATTTTTCATCGTCTCAATTATGCTGGGGGCAACAAGCATGGGGTTTTCTTCAGCTAGGGCTGCAATGATCCTTGCTCCTGATAATCTTGTGACCGAATCTCTGTCCCTGATAAGCCCAATTATGTAGGGTAATGTGTTTTCGTTAACTTCAACCAACTTCACCAGTGCCTTTGTGACAGGTACATGAATAAAGTAATCATCTTCGGCTTCAAGAAGGCGCGCAAGTACTTTTGGTTCGACAAATTCGGGTTTTGTCAGAGATAGCCAGGAATAAATGTGCGCTGCCTGGGCCCTATAAACGCTATCACCATTTATGGCAACTCGCTCAACCACTTCAAGTGGAAGTAATTCAGGAGAAAGTTTGGCAACCCGGATTAAAACCCAGCCCGCATTCCACCTTTTCAACCTTTCAAAACCCTCAAAAGACCAGACCTCAGCCAGTTTTCTAACAATATCGGACTGCGTTTTTTCATCAAGTGTAAACAGCAAATTAAGATATATGTCCACCATTCCCAGGTCCGACCTGAAATTAAGTATGCCTTTCGTTATGCACTCAATCAGCTCATTTTTTTCATCTGAGGTCGGTGGTTGTGGTTTGAACTCTCCAAAAAATGAACGGAGAAGCTTTTCATTTGAAGAGACAAGCTGATCAAGCTCAACCCTCGAAATATATTTAATCTTGTATTTTTTTATTGGAAAACGGTTAAATTTTAAAATCCACTCATGCAATTCAGGACTTATTTTGGAAGGCGTGATCAGCAAAACATAATCAATTTCATGCAAAGGTTCATCAGCCCATTTTTTGATAAATTCAACGTCCTCGACCTTTAAAGGAGCAGGCTGATATGGAATGGCAGCTAAAAGCCACTTTTCCGGATAACCAGTGTCAGGAAGGATGTCATTATCTCTGTAGGCAAAGATATCGTAACCTTCAGGACTGTAGGGTCCAGACTCGGTATAAACACGCCGGTTAAAACCTATAAGCGGAGCAATTTCATAGCAGAACCTCACGTATTCATTGCGGCTAAGCTCTGACCATGGTATTCTCATTTAAATTCCCAAACCGAAGCTATCAAAAATTCCTGCCTCAAGCTTTGCCTTTTCCACTTCCTCTTCAAGCATAACGATTAGCTGGTCTGCACTAAGATAATCCTTTTTTGAAACAGCTTCTTCAAAATCAGCGATTATTGCCTCAATACCTGAAACATCAATGCCTTTTTCCTTAATCTTTAAGATAATTTCTTTTATATCCGGCAAATACTCGTAGTAAAAGAGATTTGTTTTACGCTCAAGCCTGTCCAAAACAGATTCACCTCAATAAAACTATCGTCAACTATCCCCGGTTAGTTTAAGATTTTTTATCATGGAAGAACTTGAATTTAAACCTGGTAAACAGATAGCAGGAAGATACACGCTACTTGGAGTTATTGGTAGGGGTGCCACCTCAGTTGTTTATAAAGCGCTCGACAACAAGCTGAATCGGAATGTCGCACTGAAAATTATCCCTCGCAGGGAAAGTCTTGAAGAAAGAGTAAAAAGAGAGATCAAAATTGCTGCCGGTTTAAATCATCCCGCTATTGTTCACCTCTATGATTTTTTATCTTCGGATAAATACTATATTGTAATAATGGAACTCGTTGAAGGAATTTCTTTAAGAAAACTCCTTGTAAAGAAAAAAAAGATTCCCTGGGACAAAGCAACTTATATCGCTGTTCAGCTTGCTTCTGCTCTCGAAGAAGCCCATAGCAAGCAGATTATCCACAGAGACATAAAACCAGAAAATGTCCTCATAACCAAGGACGGCAAGGTTAAGCTTGCCGATTTTGGCATTGCCGCTCTTATTCAACGAAGCAAGCAGATTGCCGTATCAGGGACACCTGGTTATATGGCACCTGAGCAGATTACCGGCAAGTATCTGGACGAGACTGCCGACATATATTCATTGGGCGTTGTTCTGTACGAAATGCTTACAGGAACCAACCCTTTTGTGGCAGAAGATTTCAAAGAAGCGGTTCATAGAGCGTTAAACCTCAACCCGGTTGAACCTCACCTGGTTGACCCTTCCGTACCCAAAAAATTGTCTGATATTGTGATGAAAGCCATGGCTAAAGATCCCGATTTCAGGTTTCAGAGCGCCGCAGCCCTAAAAAAGGCACTGCTTGATTTTCAAAAGGAATATTTAGAACTAAAGAAAAAGGAGACTTCTTTGCCCGAAGAAACACCCAGAACAAAAAAACCGGACTATTCGGTTGTATTTTTAAGAGCGCTATACACACTATCTTTCTTTTATCTCCTTTTAACAGCTACGCCACTCACACAAGCATTTGGCGGTTCAGCTGGAACTTTTATAACATTGGCACTTGTGGCTTTGGGATTATTTAACCCCCAGGCAGCTAACATTGTTGCCTATCTGGGTATCTCAGCTCTTGCGCTTAGCACAAACATATCATCGGGATTGTTCCTTCTAATTGCTATTGGGATTTTTTTGTTCATCAATTCAACTTATCAGAGAAACCTGATAGCTCCTCTAGCCTTTCTCGAAATAAAAACTGTTGCTGCTGGAATTTACCCATTCTCACCTTACCTTCTCATTGTAATCGGTGACGAGGCAGCTGCTTTCTCGGGTAGTCTTACAGCCTCAATAATTGCCTTTATTATTAAATTACACGGAGGTCTTTCTAACTCACCTTATTTCCTCCCTGCTATTCCGGTAACAGATGCCAGCTCCCTCTTTAAAGTCCTGGAATTG
>Ga0197143_1002880_pt1 | contig 12076 bp, 12 predicted proteins | sample GBS70_MetaG_FD_148603 | JGI IMG/M metagenome (GOLD analysis project Ga0197143, IMG submission 148603) | Sediment microbial communities from Great Boiling Springs, Gerlach, Nevada, United States - GBS 70_MetaG | ecosystem: Environmental > Aquatic > Thermal springs > Hot (42-90C) > Sediment...
TAGTTGTTTCAAAAGCGGTCTTTAAATGTTTAAGCTGTGGAGAGAGATGGATGATGGATAAAGCATTAGAGATATTAAGCGAAATGCTAGACGCTGATAAATACGTGATTGAAGAAGGAGAGCTGGAGCCTCCAGTCCACTTTATACCAAGCTTAATCGTAGGTTTACAGAGATGTCCAAGCTGTGGAAGAATCGATATAGAGACAGAGTCTGGAAAAGAATTAGAAATCTCCAGAGTCTATTTAAGTCAATGATACCATTAACATAATCAAGATTTATCAAAAATCTGTAGTTACATGATTCTAGAGAATATGATCTAATTATATTGTTAAATCTTATCGGAGTCGACAATAAGATCAACGGGATGCCTTTACCCAGCCCATATATTTAGCAGACAAAATATTGTAAAATTTTATGTAGTGGAAGGAGGGTAATGCTTTTCTGCAAAGACGTGAATGCTGCCTTGACTCTGGAGAAAGCAAACCTTTTCCTAATAGTCGCATCTGAATTATTGATACCTAATCTATTAAGTCTCTTATAGTTCGACTATTGAGAAGAATCTCTCTTACTTATGCTATGTAATACGTTAGCTGGATCTTCAATTTCATGATTGTGTGTTGTCATGATCGTTTGCAGGATCGTTCCTCCATTTTTCATAAAGAAAGAGTTTAAGACGTTAACTAGCTGTCTTCCCCTCACCTCATCTAGATGTGTTGTGGGTTCATCCATAATTATCGTTTCAACCTTCTCTGAGAAGACGTGGCCAATGACATGTCTGAAGAATATCGCATGGGCATCTCTTTCCTCAATAAAGGGTTCATACTTATTAATGTAGAATATCTTCCAAAAATATCGCAGCCTTCTGTATGAATTGAAACTTGCATCTTTAAACTCATAAATCTGGCTAACGGCCAAAATGTCCTTGCGATGTTTCTAAACTAAAGGATCTCTAATTTCTCTTATAGCATCCCATGAGTTTACTACTACTCCTAAATATTTTCAATTTATCCATTTAATTAGGCTACTTTTTCTCCTCTAAATAGTTGCGTAGATTTTCTGTGAACTTACTGTATTCTTTTTCAACCTTATTCATATCCCACCGCTCTTTCTCAGTGTACTTCTGAACTTCGGATTCTGCAGCAGCTTTTACTGTTCCAACAATCTGAGCATAGCCCGATTCAGAGTTAACTTCAACAACATATGTGCCGTCTTTCAGATGGACTAGAACCCATGCATGGGGGATTTCCTCATCAACTATGGAAAGCGTCCCACGTCCCATGCTAACCTTGTAGCCCTTCTCTTTTAAGTACTTCATTAAGATTGCACTTTTTTCACCGCAGCCGATCTTAGTTCTAGGTGGGCGATATTCCTCCTTAAAACATACATTTTGCAAAGTTTTGTTTAAAGCATCAAGTTCAGTTATATCGAAGAATAGTTCTCCACCAAAAAGATATTGGTAAGAAGTAACCCAGATAACATCCTCTTCCGTAACCAATTTAACGCTACCGTCGGGATACCAAGTTGCATAGGTGACTACCCTTGTAACCTTTACTAGGGGAATCATAAAGAAAACTGGAAGAATAAGGAAAGCGCATAAAGCTATTATAAGGATGCTTTTTAGGGAGACCACTTGGCAACCTCTCTTTCATATTTAGATCCTGTCAACTTTTACTTAAGTCTTCCTTTTTATGGCCAGAGATTCGGCAGAGAAGTAGAATGGAAGATAATGGAGTATTTCTAAGACAGCGTATATCAATGTTTCTAGAATAGCTATTAATGGTGAGAGGGGGCGGAAAACTCATTATATCTTCGATGGTGAGGCATGTTAAGTATAGGAAGATTACGAAGAAGTGGTCAAGAGGCTACCCATTGGAATATTTTCATCAATATATCAAAGAATTAGAGAAATAAATAGAAGAAGTAACTAGGAAGATATTAGAGAAGACGGATAGAAATAGATTATGCAGAGAAGCAAGCAGACTGCTTAGACTAAGAAACAGAATTGAAGTTGCTATGCTAATCATAGAGTTAAAATTAAATCTCCGATTAGAAATATTCAAAAAGCTTCTAGGGCTGACCCCAGACTGTAACAGAGGAAGATGTAACCATCAACTCCTTAAACATCTCTCCAGACTAATAAAAACATCTATAACAATACGAGGCGAAAATTAACGATCCTGTATGTCAATAAGCAGTAAGCTATAAGACTGTCACGGTGGTATAAAATGTATCCCATGATATTGGTTGGGCAGGATTATATAATCCCGCCAGTCTGCCTCACGGCTGCTATAGCTCATTGGGCAGTCCTCCATCCATTATTTTTCAAAGGTGGCATATGGGCGTTGAGCTTCATCTTTAGAAGCGATATATAAGGAAGATTTTTATTAAATTATTAATGGAGAAATTACTAGAAAATTCCAATGTTTGATCCTAGGCTTAGTCTACTAGAAAAGAGGTCTGAACATATAAAGAATATTATATTAATTGGTAGTGGGAAAGGTGGAGTCGGTAAGAGCATAATCTCTTCAGCTACATCTTATATCCTTTCTTTGAAAGGGTATGATGTAGCCTATTTAGATTTAGATTTCTATGGTCCAGCTGGGCAAAACATGTTTCCAGTTAATGTACAGTTTAGAGGTGGAAGAAGTGGGATGGAGCTACCTATATCGGATGGCGTTAGAGTTATGTCTATTGGATACTTTCTAGGAGATAATCCATTCCCACTATCTGGTAAAGATAAGATAGACATCTTGGTCGACTTCTTCTCAATCCTTAATCTAGGCCAGCTTGATTTCATGGTTATTGATCTTCCACCTGGAATGGGAGACGAGTTAACTTTTACTCAAAGGATCTTTAGAGATAAAGTAAGCATAGTAGTTATAACTATAGATTCAGAGTTAAGCCTTAACGTTGTTGAGAGAATTATAAAATATATCAAGACTGAGAAGATAAACTTTCCTGGAATCATAGTAAACATGGTTAACTTATTTAGAGAGTATGACCCCAAGCTGATAGAACAGAGACTTCAAAGTGAGATCTTAGGCGCCATATCTTATCATTCAAGCCTTGAAGAATTCAAGACCATCAAAAGTAAAATAGAAAATATATATGAATTCAGAAAAGAAGTAGAAGATATAGTGGGTAAACTTTTGAAGAAGTTAAATTTCTAGTTATAACAGGTTAGAGTTCTACAGTTTGTAGGATGCTCGATATATTTATTCTTTCGCTGTATAGAGTGCGGCACATGTTACTGTTCTTGCCACCCCATCCATCATTCTAATCCTCTCTACTACCAGTTCTCCTATATCCTTTATAGATGAACCTCTAACCTTAACTATTATATCCCATTCTCCTGTGATTAAATGTACTTCTTCAACATCTGGTAAATCTGAGATCCTTTTAGCTAGTTCTTTCTGGGAGACTTGGGGACCAGGCATAAATGAGACTAATATGAAAGCAGTTGTAGATTTTCTAAGTTTAGAGTAATCTATTTCTATAGTGAATCGTTTTATGATTCCTTCACGTTTCAACTTATTAATTCTCTCTTGTACTGTAGTTCTAGGCATACCCAGTTTCTCAGCGATCTCCCTTACACTCTGGCTTGAATCTATCCACAGCTCTCTTAATATCAATTTATCCTTTTCATCTAGTTCCATTCTCTCAACCCTCTACTATGTAATACATGCTTGAAAATATTTCTTAAGTCTAACCTGAAAAAGCCCTAACAACCTACAAGACAGTTTTATATGCTTGTTAACTAGATTTCTTAATTCTTGGTCTTGTTTTAAACGCTTATCGTCGAATTAGGTTCCAATATATTTATAGCATGAGTATTTTGTCTATGTTTAGAGTCTTATGGTTAGAATGAACTCTGTTGTAATAGTTGGTTATGGAGGATATGTTCCAAGATATAGGATTAAGAGTGAAGAGATAGCTCGTATATGGGGTAGAGATAGGTCGGAGCTACCTGTAGAAGAGAAAGCAGTAGCAGGATTAGATGAAGATACAATTACAATGGCTGTAGAAGCTGCTAGGATAGCTATTAAAAGAGCAGGTATCTCCCCAAGCAGGATAGGTGCAGTACACGTAGGAACAGAATCTAAACCATATGCTGTAAAACCATCTGGGACAATAGTTGCTGAAGCAATAGGCGCTGCACCTAGAGTTACAGCTGCAGATTTCGAATTTGCATGTAAAGCTGGAACAGAGGCTCTACAATTTATCACAAGCCTCGTTGATGCTGGCAGGATAGAGTATGGTCTAGCTATTGGTGCTGATACTGCTCAAGGTAGACCTGGAGATGCATTAGAATTCACAGCTGCATGCGGTGCAGCAGCATTCATAATTGGTAGAAATAAAAATGAGGGGATCGCAGAGATAGAAGCTTGGACATCTTATGTAACAGATACACCTGACTTCTGGAGAAGGGAATATGAACGTTATCCCCACCATACAGCTAGATTTACTGGTGATCCAGCCTACTTCCACCACATAGTGAACTCAGTTAAGAATCTTCTAGAAAACGATGGATATACTTTAAACGATATAGATTATGCTGTCTTCCATCAACCAAATGTAAGATTTCCATTAGTAGCTGCTAGACTTCTAGGAATAGACTTAGAGAAAACTAAGTTTGGAATGGTTGTTGGACATATTGGAAACACATATGCAGCTTCTAGTCTTCTCGGTCTTGTAAAAGTTTTAGATCAAGCTAGACCAGGTCAAAGGATACTTCTAGCAAGCTTCGGGTCAGGAGCTGGAAGCGACTCATATATCATTAGAGTTCTAGAAGGCATAGAGTCTAAGAGAAGCCTAGCACCTACATTAGACAAATTCATTGAGAGAAAGACCTATATTGATTATGCTATTTATGCTAAACATAGAAAGAAGATACTGATGTAAAGTGGTTGAGAAATGAGTAAAGTGTATGTTGCAGGTGTAGGGTTAACTAAGATTGATGAACACTGGTGGACGTCTCTTGAATACTTGATGACCGAGGCATCTCTAAAAGCTCTTGATGACTCAGGAATAAGTAGAGTAGAGTCAATATACGTTGGAAGTATGCTGTCACCAATACTCCAAGAACAAAGTCATCTAGGAGCACTATTAGCTGAAGAGCTTGGTTTATCAGGTATCCCTGCTATAGGTGTTGAAGCAGCATCTGCATCAGGTGCGGCAGCAGTCTACGCAGGCGCTAGAGAGATCGAGTCTGGTAGAGCTAATGCCGTTCTCGTAGTAGGTGTAGATAAGATGTCGGATGGAATGTCTGAAGAAGTCACAGCGGCTATGATGTCTAGTGAAAGACAAGAATATGTTGGATTCATTGGTGCAACATTCTATTCTATAAATGCATTAATATATAGTCTATACATGGATAGATACAATGTTGGTCAAGAGAAGATAGCTCTATTCCCCGTATTATGCCATGAACATGCAGTAAATGCTCTACATGCCCAATATCCATTCAAGATAAAGCTTGAAACAGTCTTAAACTCACCTTACATTTCTGAGCCGCTAAGAAGATTCGAGACTACAGCTATCGCAGATGGTGCAGCAGCCCTCATACTAGTAAATGAGGAGACTGCTAAGAAGCTAGACGTGCCTAAAACCGAGCTGATAATAGAAGCATCTACAGATTATCTTACACCCTTCCAGCGGGAGGATCCCTTATGGTTTCCAGCTATTCAGCTTGCCACTTCTAAAGCATTAAGTAGAGCTAAGCTTGAGAGACAGGATATAAAGATTCTCGAATTATATGATTCTACATCGATTATAGCTATAATATCTCTAGAATCATCAGGATTCGCTGAGAGAGGTAAAGCATGGCAACTCTTAGAAAGGGGAGAACTAGGCTTATCTGGAGCTTTACCATGCAATACTTTTGGAGGGTTAAAAGCACGAGGTCATCCAGCAGGAGCTACAGCTGTATACCAGATAGCTGAACTACACCTACAGTTAACTCATAGAGCAGGGAAGAATCAAGTTGACTCTGCGGAGACTGGATTAGCACAATCTCTTGGAGGTGTTGCTTCTACAGCTTTTACAACTATTCTGAAAGAGGTGTAGAAAATGTTTAGAATAAAAATACCGAGATACTGGAGACATAAAGATTTTAGATATAGATTAAATGCTTGGAAATGCATTCATTGTGGAGAAACGCATTTCTTTAAACCATTAATCTGTAGAAAATGTAGATCGAGGGAGTTTAGCCGAGTATCCTTACCTGAGACTGGAAAACTTTTAGCATATACTGTTGTTAGAAGCCCACCAGAAGGATTTGAAGCTCAATCACCTTACATAATAGGCTTCATAGAACTTGATGATGGGACAAGAATCCTTGGACAGTTAACTGATTGCTATCCAGAAGAATTAAAGCAAGGTATGAGAGTTGAGGCAACCTTGAGAAAGATAAGAGAAGATGAAGAAGACAAGATCATCGCTTACTGTTATAAGTTTAGACCCAAGATCTAAAAACCTACAAAAAGTAAAGAATCTAACATATTTTATCCTTGTTCGAGGAAAAGCTATCTAAAGAGTAACTGAATGCTTCATCCAGCCATCTATAAATAATGTTGACTAGTATTCTAATGCTCTTATAGGATTAATAGACTAGATTTTCTTCAGCTTCTTCCATACATATATCGTTGCATATTCTCTTGGGATACCTTCACGTTGAGCTATAGTATCTATCTGTGCTCTTAATGCTGGTAGAGCTTCTCCTCCACGTCTCTCTTGCACTATCATGGCTGTTTCTTCAAAGAGTTTAGCAGCTAGATCTTTATATGATGTAACTTCGTATATGTTATCATTCATTCTTTTAAGCTGCTCAATCTTGACATCTAATTCTTTATTCTTCTCATCTGTTTTAGCAAGTTCTTTTACAAGTTCTGGAACCATCCTCTCAAGTTCCTCCTTCTTTGATATTGATATCGGCTCTCCTTGTTCTTCAAGCTCTCTAAGAGTATCTAATTCTATCTGATTAAAATATAATTCTTCTTCTAGTCTCGAAAACCTAGCCTCATACATTCCTTTGAGCCTTCTACATTTATCAATTACTTCGATAATACTTTTTCTAACTTCTTCTCTTAGTAGATCCCATTTCTGTAAGATCTTTTTAAGAATATCTATACTCATATCAGTTTGATCTTTAAACTTCTGCTGAGTTACTTTCTCTCTAGTTTTTATCTCTTCGATCTTTTTCTTTAAAGCTTCAAAAGCTGTCTCAACATCAATCTCAGCTTCTCTTACTTCTCTATCCTCCTCTAAGAATGGAGTTTTCACTATAGATACTTCTTCAATTGCTGCTTCAACAGGCTTCATACCTTCGGTTTTCTCTTCTACTTTTACAGGCTCTATGACTGGGGCCTCTTTCTCTTCAGCTATCTCTCCACCCTTAATAATGATCCTCTTAGGCATAATATTCCAACAGTTCAGTACTGTATCCATTTATAAAAATCTTCTGTTGTAAAATGCATTTAAAGAATACTTAGAGAATAGTGAGAAATATTGAGTTTTCCCAGATCGATAGACTATTAAAGATTTCTAAGCTATAGTAGCTTTTCAGCAGGCGGGAATTAGATAGAGTTAACTAGCAGGATATGGTTCTGCAGGTAATTTTTAGATTCATGCAATGCCTATAGTTAAATCTAACTTATGGAGGTTGTTTCTCTAAGATGTTTAAAAGGATTGTCTGCTCAGCTATGTCTGCACTATATTCTGCTATTCTTATATAGTCTCCTAGAGCTGTCTTCAGGATAGAGGCATTCTTTAAACTAGTCTTCAATAGCATAACCTTCTCAACGACTTCTTCGTATATTTTTCTAGTTTCTTCTACATCTTCAATTAGTTGATTGGCTAACTTACTATCTTTTCTTAATAATACATTTTTAGATTCTATGAAGATGTTCTTTATTCTTTCATCAAGCTTCTGAATCTCTGCTGCTATCTGTTTATCAATCTCTCCTTCTAGAGATAATGATACGCTTGCTATGTTTGATGCATGGTCTGCTATTCGTTCTATCGACTTAGTTACAGATGAATAGCTTAGACATGCCATAACATTATCTATTCCAAGTTCATGGAGGGTCTGCGGATTCTCAGCAGCAAGGTTAAGCTGTCTACTTATGAAATAGAATAGCTTATCTACTTCATCATCTCTCTGAACTACTTCTTCGCCTAAGTCCCTATCTCCTGTTAAGAGAGCCATTGTAGCATCTCTCTGCATTGATGCAGCTAGTTCTGCCTGTCTTTCTAATGCTTCTGTAAGAGGTAGCTCAACATGCTGGGCGAAGCATTGTAACAACATCTCCATCATGCTTTCATTCAGAACCTCCATGCCCATCAGCTTCTTCCTCATATTCTCTTTTATATACAGTTTTAACTGAGAATGCGGCATAGAGAATTCTATATTGATGATGTCGTATCCTGCTAGATAGAGTGAGATCAATTCCCGAAGCAGTGTCTCAGCTTCTGTATCTTCTCTAACAGATATTTTGGCTTCACGCTTACTTCCTCCCTGGCCTTCACATATAAGCACTAATGACGAATTACTTCTAGGTATCAATCGAACGAGGCTCCCAGGCTTCAATCCTGCCTTCTCTACCCAGTCCTTGGGTAAAGAGACTGAAAGGGTCGCTTTCCCCGTGACCTGGACTCGCCTAATATGTTCCTGCATCCCTTTATACATAGATCTATGTAGATTTAATCTTTTCTACATAAAAAATGTTGAAAATATATTCTCCTTACACAATGCATAAATTGAAGACTTAATAACCCGCTAGTGAAGGAAAAATGAAGACAGGTACTAAACTTATAATTATAGCCGCTGTTGCAATAGTAGTCCTAATATCAGTCTTCGTGGCATCATCCTGGCAGACATCTACTATAATCCAAACTACGACCCCGACACAGCCTACAACCCATATGCTATCTGGTTCAATTGACGGGGCGGGGGCAACGTTCCTTAATCCACAGATGCAGGCTTGGGCTTCAAAATTCTATGAAATCACAGGTGGAAGAATTAAAATAAATTATCAATCTATTGGTAGCGGAGCTGGGCAAGCAAAGTTCAGAGAAGGAATACTTGATTTCGCAGGCAGTGACCCCCCTCTGAAAAGCGATATATATAATGAGTTCAAAGGCAAAGGTGGGATAATACAGTTCCCAGTAATAATTGGAACAATAGTTATTGTACACAATATACCGACGGTGGAGTCTGAAAAGCTAAAGTTAACTGGAGAAGTAGTAGCTAAGATCTATTTAGGCGAGATAATGTATTGGGATGACCCTGCAATTAAAGCCTTAAACCCTGAACTAAACCTCCCCCATGAAAAGATAATTGCTGTGCATCGCTCTGATGGTAGCGGGACTACAAGAGTCTTCACAGCATATCTAGCTAAAGTTTCACAGGATTGGAAGAGTAAAGTAGGCTCAGACTTTACAGTCGCATGGCCAGTTGATCAATTAGGTAACGGCGTAGGTGGAAAAGGAAATGAAGGTGTATCAGCTGCCGTACAGCAGAACTTGTATTCTATAGGGTATGTTGAGACAGCCTATGCATACGAGGTAGGTCTAAAGACCGCTCTTATACAGAATAAAGATGGAAACTATGTTCTCCCAACAAAGGAAGCAGTAGAATCTGCATCTAAAGCCTTAGTAAGAATTCTACCAAAAGCCGATGAAGACTGGTCAAACATCTTTCCAGATGAGACGGTTGATCCTCCTGGAAAAGACAGCTATCCAATAACTTCCTTCTCATTTGTAATCTTAAGACAAGCATATGATAATCCTGTTAAAGTTGCTATACTCAAAGAATTCTTTCAATGGGTACTAACCGAGGGTCAAAAAAATGAAAACATAGTAGTAGGATACGATCCTCTACCACCTGAAGTGGCTATGATAGGATTGGAGGGTTTAAAACTTCTAAAAACAGTGTAAAAGACTATGAAGACTGGAAAAGCATTCTTCACTATCTTGTATATTTTCGTATTTACCTCATTATTTATCGTCATAGGAGTAGTTATGTCTCTAGCTGTTACTTCATCCCCAATATTCTCAAGAGATGGCCTATCATTCATCTTTAAGAGTACATGGAACCCTGTGAAAGAAGATTACGGCATACTTCCTGCACTCCTTGGTACCCTCATTACTTCAGCATTAGCTATTAGTATCTCTACGCCTCTAGCTATATCTCTTGCAGTATTCTCTGCTGAGATTATTCCTACAAGGTTTAGAGGACTCATTAATAATATTTCTGACTTGATGGCGAGTCTACCCTCAGTAATATATGGGCTATGGGGTCTATACGTCCTTGCACCGATACTCTATCAATATGTTATGAATCCTTTACACCAGTATCTTGGATTTATTCCATTATTCTCTACTAAACCAATACCTACGAACCTCTTTACAGCTGGGGTTTTGCTTGCTATCATGATCGTTCCTTTTGCTTCTAGCGTAATCCGTGAAGCATATAATGCTGTACCCTACTATTTAAAAGAGGCAGCATATAGTTTAGGGATGACTAAATGGGAGGCCATAAAGACATTGCTTGGATACATTAAGTCAGCAATCTTCGCTGGCATGTTTCTAGCTCTGGGAAGAGCTATGGGTGAGACTATGGCTGTAGCTATGGTTGTCGGAAATACGTTTACTTTTCCTAGAAGCTTATTTGACATGGGATATACAATCTCCAGCCTAATAGCAAACCAGTTCCCGAATGCTGAAGCCTACAACTACATGATTCCAGCACTATATGGTGGAGCTTTCTTACTGTTCATAGTTGGTTTAATCATCAACATAGTTGGATTATACTGGATAAAGAAGGTGATGATTAAGAGTTGAACAAGAGAAAGATAATAGAAAAGATAATGCTTGGAGTAATCTCTAGTTTAGCTATAGTTTCAGCTATACCAATCTTCGCAATAATAATTAACGTATACTCTGAAGGGGTTAGACATATCACTCTCGACTTTTTAATCGATCTACCTCCACCTCCAGTAGGTGGTAGTTATGGGGGGATAGGGCCTGCTCTAGTTGGCTCACTTATTCTTACATCACTAGCAGTAGCTATAGGTGGAGGTATAGGGTTCTTTACAGGCTTATACTTATCAGAGTTTTCACATACAAGGCTTGCTCAGTATACTCAAATGTTTCTCCAGATAATGGTTGAGTTCCCCACGATTATTGTAGGATTATTTGCATACATGGTTTTAGTTGCACCTTTAAAGAGATTTAATGCTTTAGCTGGAGCACTTGCTCTATCAATAGTCATAATACCGTATATTGCATTAAATGTTAGAGAAGCTTACAAGTCTATACCATATACTCTGAAAGAAGCAGCATTTAGCTTAGGTGTTTCAGCACCTATAGCATACTTGAGAATATTGTTAAGCACTGCGAGGCGTGGAGTCTTGACAGCGCTGCTCATTGGAATGGCCAAAGCAGCAGGTGAAACAGCCCCACTACTACTTACAATTCTTGGAACAACATTTACATATTTTGGAGGTCTAGACCAGCCGATAAACGCTATACCATTACTAATATACAACTTTGCACTTTCACCTTATGAGAGATGGCACCAAGTAGCATGGGGGGCGGCAGCAGTCCTCCTCACCATAATCCTAACAATATTCATAATCTCAAGACTAGTAGTTAGGGAGGTCAAGATATGAGCTGGGCCATAGAAGTCAACAACCTAAATGCATGGTATGGAGATAAACACATAATCAAGAATATTAGCTTCAAAGTACCTAAAAACATAATATTCGCAGTAATGGGGCCTTCTGGATGCGGTAAAAGCACATTACTGAGGGCCATGAATAGACTACTTGAATTAAATCCTTATGCTAGAGTAGAAGGTCAAGTTAAAATAAACGGTATAGATGTATATAGTGATAACGTTGATATTACATGGGTTCGTAGACAGTTTGGGATGGTTTTCCAGATACCTAACCCCTTCCCGCATCTTTCAATATATGAAAACGTAGCTTTAGGTCCAAGGCTTAACGGTTTAGTGAAAAATAGATCACAGTTGGATGAACTCGTCAAGCAAGCTTTAGAGCAAGCATATCTATGG
>Ga0197143_1002883_pt1 | contig 12070 bp, 14 predicted proteins | sample GBS70_MetaG_FD_148603 | JGI IMG/M metagenome (GOLD analysis project Ga0197143, IMG submission 148603) | Sediment microbial communities from Great Boiling Springs, Gerlach, Nevada, United States - GBS 70_MetaG | ecosystem: Environmental > Aquatic > Thermal springs > Hot (42-90C) > Sediment...
TAAGCTGGATTGCTGAGAGATCTATTAGCGAGATATCTCCATTCACTATTCGACCACTCTAATCTATCTAATCACCGATCTACTACCTAATAAATTCCACTATTCTTGCTGTAAAGAATTGCAATGAAGATGTCAATAATACATACCTGTACAAAACGGAGAGTTATCTTAATATTTGATCTTCTCAATCTTATATTTGACTATGAATTTATTATCTCCAATCTGTTCATAGTTTTCTAAAGATGCTACGTAATCACTTGTTACTCTCTCCATTTCATAGATAAAATCTTCAAGATAATCTATGAAGCCGCAGGTATGGCATAACGTCCCAGAAATCTCCAGTAATAATTCATCACCATCTATTTTTAGGAGTTTAGCTTCTGCCACAGTCCTCCTAAACTTATTATATTCTTCAATAGTCTTTTCTAAAGCCTCTTCTAACCTCATAGCTATTAATATAAATTTAAGATTCATGTTTTTAAGGTTTCTCTACAACAATACCTAGAGAAAATTGGAAGAGAAGATAGCCGTTAAGGTCGTGAAATATCGAGCTGAAGAAGTAAGAAGAAAACTACAACTACTCGGACTAATTGATAACAATTTTAAGCCTAAGGTCGAAGTAGACTATGTTTATTTTCCGCTGAAAACTACTAATAATTTAAATATTCTAATCAAAGACTACCCTCTAGAGGTCACTTCCACATTCTTTAAGAGACGCTGGAAGAAGGCTAGGAGTTTAAGAGAATCCTTAATGAATATTCTCCCTGAGAAACTCCACCCATATATTCCTTCTTCGATGGACTTGGTTGGAGATATAGCTTTAGTCCATGTACCAGATGAGCTTGAAAGCTATAGTAGCATGATAGGCAGAGCAGTAATGGAAATTTATCCAAGAGTTAAGACAGTGCTCTCTAAGCAGGGCGAGACAATTGGAGAATATAGAATAAGAATGTTTAAGATAATCGCTGGTGGATTAGATACGGAGACTATACATAGAGAGCATGGATGCATCTATAAGCTAGACTTAATGAAAGCATTCTTCAACCCTAGAATGAGCGGTGAGAGACTAAGAATAGCACTACAAGTTAAAGATAATGAGAATATTCTAGATATGTTTGCAGGTGTTGGACCATTCTCGATTCTCATAGCTAAGAAGAATCCAACAGTAAAAGTTACAGCTATCGAAATCAATCCAGATGCATATAGATATCTTTTAATGAATATATCATTAAACAAAGTTGAAGATAGGGTTAAGGCTATACATGGAGATGTAAGACAAGTACTAGGAGACATCAAAATAGTTTATGATAGAATAATAATGGATCTACCATTCGATTCTTTAAAATTCCTCGGTCTCGCACTAAGTAAATTAAAGAAGAATGGAATAATCCACCTATATCATGTTGAAAGTGGAGAAGACTCAGTTAGCAGAGCTTCCTTAAAAATAGCTAGGTTAACTGAAGAGATAGGCTACAAAGTAGACATAATCTATTCACATAAATTACTTGAAGTAGCACCGTTGAAATTCATCATATCTTTAGAGTTAATGAAAATAAACTGAAGATAAAGATTTCTAATTCTACCCAGCCTACTTGTAGCCTAACCTCATGTTACAAGATAGATAACTCATAATTTAAGAACCAATCCTCTTAGAATGCAGCCAATATTGAGGTAATAATTTATACGCTTGGACAACCCTTATGATTTATGGAGAGTTGAGACTTAGATGGGTGTAAAACTTGGAGACTTAATCCCAGAAGAGATTATTGAGAAGATTGACCTAGAAGATCTCAGAGGGAAGGCCATAGCTCTAGATGCATATAATATGCTCTATCAGTTTATCAGTATAATACGTGGACAAGATGGTAGACCATTAATGGATAGACATGGAAGAATAACAAGCCATCTAAGTGGATTGTTCTTTAGAGTTATAAATTTCTTGAAAGCAGGTATGAAGCCTGTCTTCATCTATGATGGTAGACCGCCTGAACTTAAGAAGCAAACTGTAGAGAAAAGAATGGAAAGAAGGGCTGAAGCAGCGATACTCTATCGTCAAGCATTACAGGAAGGTAGAATCGAGGAAGCAAGAAAATATGCTCAACAAGCAGCTACACTTGATGAATTCATAGTTGAAAGCTCTAAGAATCTAATAAGCTTAATGGGTCTGCCTGTGGTACAAGCTCCAAGCGAAGGTGAAGCTCAAGCAGCATACATTACTTTAAAGGGAGATGCTTATGCTTCAGCATCTCAAGATATGGATTCTCTACTTTTCGGTTCACCTAGATTAATTAGAAATCTCTCAATAGTTGGTAAGAGGAAGCTCCCAGGTAGAAAAGAATATGTTGAAGTTGTACCTGAGCTTATCCGTTTGGATAGGCTTCTAGATGTTTTGAAGATAAGTAGGGAGCAATTAATAGATATTGGGATACTTGTTGGAACTGATTACTGGGAAGGGGTTAAAGGTATTGGTCCCAAGAAAGCTCTTAAGTTGATCAAAGACTATGGAACAGCTGAGAATGTTTTGAAATACTTGAAGATAGAAGTCGAAATAGATTTAGAGCAGATTAAAAACATATTCTTGAAGCCGAATATATTAGAGTCTTACAAGATAGAATGGTCTGAGCCTAATTACCAGGCTGTTGAGGATCTTTTATGTGGAGAATATGATTTCTCGGTTGAAAGAGTTAGGAAAGCATTAAACGAGTTACAGAATACGTTAAAGAAAGAAAGTGGAAAAACTAGTCTAGATGCATGGCTTTAAGAATAACAGAATAATAGATAATAGAAGAATTAGAAGTTAAGATATCTTAGAAATCTCTAAAAACGAGGGTTTCAAGAATCGATAAAGATTGCTTCTTCAAGTCTTTGTAATCAATTCGATTAACTTTTTTTCTTCATCTAAACTTAGAACTCTAACTTTATCATGGATCTCCAGCTTCATTAATATGCTCCTAAGATCGGACTGGGTAACTTCTATACCTCTCTTCTTTAATTCATCAAGAAGATTTTCTTCTAATGCTTTTCCACCCATCCTCTGTAGTACTTCTAATACTTTTGAATATAGCTCACTTCTAAGAACTAGATGTTTCTTACTCAAGGTCTTAAAGCCTCTTCTATCCTATCATTGTTAACTGTTTCTCAGTATATCTTAAGAATTCTCTAACCTTTTCATAATCTCTTATCATCTGGGGAGATATGCTAGGCTTAACTATTTTTAATGATTCCTCGAAATCTTCTCTAGTAACATATTCTGCTTCGATGTTCTTTCTAAGACTGTTTAAAGCAGCTTCTCTACAGAGTGATTCTAGATCTGCTCCAGAATATCCCTCAGTTCTAGCTGCTAATTCTCTTAAATTAACGTCATGAGTTAGAGGCATCCTTCTAGTATATATCTTGAGAATAGAATATCTAGCCTTCTCATCTGGTGGAGGCACATAGATTAATCTATCAAGTCTTCCAGGTCTCATAACCGCTGGATCTATTAAGTCTGGTCTATTTGTTGCACCGATAACTATAACGTCTGATAGTTCTTCTACACCATCCATCTCTGATAAGAGCTGGCTTGAGACCCTATTAGTTACTCCTGAAGAATCATCCACCAAGTCTTTTCTAGGTATAATTGATTCAATCTCATCAAAGAATATTATGCATGGTGCAGCCTGCCTCGCCTTCCTGAATATTTCTCTTATAGCTTTCTCTGATTCTCCAACCCATTTATTGAATATCTCTGGTCCCTTAACGCTTATGAAGTTTGCTTCAGACTCTGTAGCTATAGCTTTAGCAAGCAGAGTCTTGCCACATCCAGGTGGACCGTAGAGGAGTATTCCTCTAGGAGGCTTGATACCGAATTTCTCAAATTTCTCAGGATATTTTAGGGGCCACTCAACAGCTTCTACAAGTCTTTGTTTTACTTCTTCTAGACCTCCAACATCTTCCCATCTAACATTGGGTATCTCGATCTCTACTTCTCTTAAGGCTGTAGGTGTTATCTCCTTAAATGCATCTAAGAAGTCCTTCATCGTAACTATCAAGCTATCCAATATGTCTGGAGATATATGTTCCTCATTAAAATCTATACTTGGAAGTATCCTTCTAATTGCTTTCATTGCTGCTTCACGGCATAATGCTGCAAGATCTGCTCCAGTGTATCCTCTAGTTATCTCTGCAAGTCTATCTATGTTTACATCTTCTGCCAGAGGCATACCACGGGTATGTATCTGGAGTATCTCTCTTCTACCTTTCTTATCAGGTATGCCTATCTCTATCTCTCTATCGAATCTTCCAGGTCTTCTTAGAGCTGGATCAAGAGCATTAGGTCTATTTGTTGCACCGATAACTATTACTTGACCTCTCGCCTCTAGTCCATCCATTAAAGCAAGTAGCTGGGCTACGACTCTCTTCTCTACTTCTCCTGTTACTTCACTTCTCTTAGGAGCTATAGCGTCAATCTCATCAATGAATACTATGCTTGGAGCTTCTTCTTCTGCTTTCCTGAAGATCTCTCTAAGTCTTGCCTCTGTTTCACCATAGTACTTGTTCATAATCTCTGGACCGTTGATTAGTATGAAGTTTGCCTCGGCTTCTGTTGCTACGGCTTTTGCTAGAAGAGTTTTACCGCATCCAGGTGGACCGTATAGTAGGACACCTTTAGGAGGCTCGATTCCAAGCTTCTGGAATAATTCAGGATATCTAAGAGGTAGCTCTATCATTTCTCTGATCCTCTGTATCTGTTCCTGTAATCCACCGATATCTTCATATGTTACGCTCGTCCTAAATGCTTTCTCCTGTATTATTTTACTGTGGACTACAAGCTTAGTCTTAGGTGTAATCTTGACTACACCTGCAGGTCTCGTTTGAACAACTGCGAAAGTGAATAAGTTTCCAAAGAATAATACTGGAACAATATTCTTCTGTACTAAGGGATACTCGATAAGCCTACTCTTAACTAGTCTAGTAAAATTTTCATCTGGCTTAACTGTTGTATTAACTGGAGCGAGTACTACTAGTTGAGCTTCTCTCACATCTGCTTTACGTACTATAACCCAGTCGTTTAATGCTACACCTGCATTGCTCCGTATATATCCATCAATCCTGATAACGTCTTTTTCATCTTCAAGATATCCAAGCCAGAGAGTTGCAGCAGCAACTTTCTTCCCTCTAATCTCAACCATATCTCCTGTCTGGAAACCTGCACTAGCTCCTACTTCTCTATCTATTCTAGCTATACCATATCCAACATCTCTCTGTCTAGCTTCAGCGACTCTAAGACGTAGTTCCTTAGCGCTCATCCTTACTCTACATCCCCTATCTAGTATTTAAAGGAAAACTTCTAGGAGAGTGATTAAACTTAGATCAGATTTCTGAGACTCGTAAGAAAGATTATATCCTACTATCTTGTGGAAACCATCTAAATAAGCTTTAACCATATATCATCATCCACAGCTAGAGTTATCAGGAGAAGTTTAGAGTATCTGTTTAGATATTATTTTTCAAGATATGCGAAGATGCTAGATCTTATCTAGTTCTGCTCATTGAGACTATTTCAAGTTCTCCTACTTCTTCAAACCCTTTTAAGTATTCTTCTAATATGTTTGGATAGCCTTCTTCATCAGGCATCTTGAATAGAGCGTTGATTACGTTAAGCCCGAAGACGAATGGCTCAGTCTTCACAGAGACAAGCTCGATATTCTCAGGAAGCTTAGATTTTATCTTTAACAATAAGTTATTTACATCTATGGATTCATCGAGAGGCATTATCCTAACTAGTACTACTACTTTCGCCATCTTGAACTCACGGCCCCTCAAATCCACATGATGGACATACATAAGGTTTAGCAAGGTCTCTACACATCTCACATCTCCATATCTTTACTCTTCCACAACTAGGGCATGGAAAATTTACAGCCGACTCTCCAGGAGCTATCGGCTTATTACATGATGTACAGACTACTGCTCGTCTACTCATACTGCTTCTCCATTCTAAATCTACAATATAAAGCCATCTTAATCTCCCTAGAAAAATTCAACATGCTTCCAGAGGCTAGTATGGTGATACTGGACCGACTACAGGTTCGATTAGAATAAGTATTTTAAGAAAAAGTTTGAGGGAACATATAGGTGAAGTCTTGGGTCTAAGAGAATTCATTAAGAACTCTACAATATTGTTCAAGTTAGCTAGGAAGCCTTCTAGGACTGAGTTCCTACTTGCATTAAGGATAACTCTAATCGGTGTATCGATTATAGGCGTAATAGCGTTTATTATAAGATTCATAGCATTAGCTATTCAAGGAGTATAGAAAGAGTCCTTACAAAATATACTTAATTATGTATCTCGATAACCATATAGCTAATATCTGCAAAAAGTTTATACTTAATAAACAGAATAATCTCTATAGGTAGATGAAAATTGTCTCAAACTTCTCCGAGGTATTTTGCAGTTAAAGTAACAGTAGGTCAGGAGAGAAATGTAGCTAGAATTATTGAGAGCAAAATTGTTAGGGAAGTTATTCAAGATGGAAAAATAGTTGGAAGAGAGATTGCAGTAGAAGGAGTATACGCTATAATAACTCTACCTAATATCAAAGGATACATATTCATCGAGGCGGATAGCAAGGAGAAAGTCTCATTAATAACTCAAGCAGTAAGACATGTAAAATCTAGACCTGCTCTAGTAGTTAAGAAAGAAGAGATTATGCAGCATCTAGTGGAGAGACCTATTATTGAGACAATCTCAATTGGAGACATGGTTGAAATAGTTGCTGGACCACTAAGAGGAATATATGGCAGAGTGGTAAGAATAGATAAACCTAAAAATGAGCTTACAATAGAGCCTGCAGATGCTGCCTTCCCCCTCCCAATCTCCATCTCAGCAGACCAAGTTAGGTTAGCGCAACAAGCTAGTAGAGGTGGTAGTTGAAATGCCTGAGAAAACAGTCCGATTCCTCGTACAAGGTGGAGAGGCAAATGCTGGTCCACCTATAGGTCCAGCTCTCGGTCCACTAGGTGTAAATGTCTTACAGATCGTTGAAGAAATAAATAGAGTTACCTCGGAATTTAAAGGCATGAGGGTTCCAGTAGAAGTAACTGTTAACACAGATACTAAAGAATTCAAAGTCGTAGTTGGGACACCTACTACTACTGCTCTAATAGTTAAGGAGGCTGGAGTAGAGAAGGGTTCTAAAATGGCTGGAAGAGAAAATATAGGTGGACTTACCCTAGATCAGGTTGTAAAGATAGCTAAGGTAAAGATTGCTGATATGCGTGCTAAGAGTTTAAAGTCTGCTGTTAAACAAGTACTCGGTACATGTTTAAGTATGGGCATAACAGTAGACGGTAAAAATCCTAGAGAGATTATTAAAGAGATAGACTCAGGAATACATGACGATAGACTAGCATAGACCATTTAAAGACTGAAAACCTGTACGCCTCAGATTCTTGGAGGCTTTAGAAAATATTGAGTTGAAGACTAGATTCTGGTCAAAAAATTATAATGCTTTTTATGATGCCTTATAGCTCTTGCAGCGTTAACTTACTCTTAATATATTCTGTCGAGAAGAATTATACTTATATTAACCTAGCTATTGAGAAGTATGTGAAGAAGAATGTCTAAAGCTTTAGAAAAAAATATCATTGAAGCAATTGAAGAAGTGAAGAAGTCTACTGAGCCTAGGAAGTTTAAGCAGAGTATAGAGCTTCTAATCAATATAGAAGGTATAGATCTAAAAAAGCCTGAGAATAGGTTTGTTGAAGATATCGAGCTACCAAATGGTTTAGGTGGAAAGAAGAGAAGAATATGTGTAATAGCTACGCCAGCTCTAGGATCCGAGGCGAGGAAGATCCCTGAGATTGATAGAGTAATAGAGAGAGATGAATTGGAATCGTTAGTTGGAAATAAGAGAGCTGCAAAGAAGATTGCATCCCAGTATGATTATTTCTTAGTTGATCCTCCATTAATGGGTTTAACAGCTAAAGCTCTTGGAGCAGCATTAGGAGGTAGAGGTAAGAGACCTATCCCAATACCTCCAGGAGCAAACATCATAGATCTTGCTAAGAAATATAGTAGGACAGTAACTGTTAATGTTAGGAAGAACCCTCAAGCTATGTGTATGATAGGTGTTGAAGACATGGATACAAGAAGCCTAGCAGAGAATGCTTTAACAGCGATACTTAAAGTTGCTGATAGATTAGAGAAACACTTCAATAATATTAAATCTATATACGTAAAGAAGACGATGGATAAATCTGTCAAAGTCGTACTAGAAGGATGAAATAAAATAAGTAAATACATATCTTAATAGATGTCTCTACTATATTCTAATAGATTGGATTGAGGCAGAAACTAGGTTTAAAGACTTTAAAGATATCGATACGTAACAGTGATTGTAGAGTCTTAGAATTTCTACACCGAAAGAAAATAGACGCTGAATTCAAAAAAGTAAGAATAAGTGAAAACTATTCAACTCATCTATTAAGGATGTCTAGACCCGTACAGAAAGCTCAATTCAACGATCTACCTGGCTCATATATGCTTCTACCAAGCAATTATCTCTGGGTCACTACAGAAAGCTGTTCAGCTTGTAAAGTCTTCTCCCAGCTTCCTGTAATAATCGAATCCATATCCTATTCTGAGCCTATAGGCATTATAACGAAGATAATTGTGCCAGGTAGGCTATTCCAGAAGAAGCTTATAGAGAAGTTAGAGGAAAAAGGCTTAGATGTCGAAGTTCTCTCAGTTCACGACTACGTAGCCTACGAGCTAACTCATAGACAGTTAGAAGTCTTGAATGTAATCCTTAAATCAGGTTACCTAGACCTTAGAAGAAATGCTAGTATAAAAGATGTCGCTTTCCTCCTAGGTGTAGATACTTCTACAGTTTCTAGGATTTTTAGAGCTGCGGTGAGAAAGATTCTTCTTAAGACTCTAGATTAGGGATGCTCTGCAGAGAGTTATAAAGAATATATGCAAAATGTTGCATGTTCAACATATCTATCTGCTAATCAAGTATATTATACGCTATGGCTCCCCAGCTTATTATAGAATATATTTACTTCTCTATAATAGCTATCGTCATAGGCTTCATTATAGCATTCTACATCTTAACTCAAAGAGGTGGAGACAGGAGAGAAGATCCAACCGAGAAACAAGAAGAAAAGAAGGGGATGGAGAAGGGAGAGAAGAGATGGCTGATCTTCCTATTAACGATATTAGTAATTGGAAACATACTTATGCTATCTCCAATTCTCCCATCTGCAAAATATGCACTATGGCTTGAGGATGAACCAAGACTAACCATAACAATAGAAGTAAAAAATTACGAGTTTATACTTCCTGAAAAACCTATTAGAGTTCCAGCTGGAGTTCCAGTAGAATTCATTGTAGTATCAGCTGACCTACTATATGGTTTTGGAGTATTCCGTAAAGATGGGTTGATTGTTTTCCAGATGCAGGTGGTTCCCCAGCCATACACAAACCGGATAATTTGGATATTTGAAGAGCCTGGCTACTATGATATAAGATCTACAGAGTATAGTGGTCCTAAGCATCCCTACATGTACGTTCCAGATGCCATATACGTAGTAGGGGGATGAAGAAGATGAATGAAGAAGAAAGGAAAATATTATCAATAAGGTTCGTGGTTGTTTCATTAATCTTCTTAGCCTTAGCAGGCTTAGAAGGATTATTGATGAGATTTAGAATCTTGAATATTCTCACGGAATTCTTTGATGAAAAGCATTTCTACTCTATGATGACAGCTCATCCATTTGTTGGTGTATATGGATGGGCATACATGGCCGTTATGGGTGCATTCTACTTCCTCGTACCATACATTCTCAAGAAAGACATCTATAGTAAGAAAGCAGCATACGCTAGTTTCTGGCTGATGTTGATAGGTACCTTGACGGTCTGGACTACTACGTTCATAACCCATTATGCACCACTATATACTCTTTATTGGCCTATACCTACTGCATACGAAATAATCGGATGGGACATCCACAGCATACTATTCTTCGGGCTAGGTGTAACATTGATTCTAGGAGGAGTATTAGTATTTTTTGCAAACATGTTTGCAACAATATTTCTACCTCTTAGACATACTGATGGTGCATCTCCAAGTCCTTGGTATGTTATAAGAGAGCTACTTACAACAGCATTCAATCTAGATAAGATTAAAGCAAAGATAAAGAAGACTCCAGAATATTCAGCTAAAGCATTTAATTATCCAGTATTCGTTGTAGCCGTCTTCAGAGGATGTGTAGATACAACTCTAAACGCATTCGTAATAGGAGGCGTAGGATTATTGTTAACGATCTTCGCAGTCTCTCACATGATACCTGGAGCAGCAATACCAATAACAGCCGTCGACCCCTTGATATATAAGAACGTCTTCTGGTGGGGCTTAGACTTAATCGCTGATGGAAACGTCTTGATCTTTACAGCTGGAACCTGGTATCTAATAGTTCCACTAATCTTGAATAGAAAGCTGTATGGAGAATCTGTTGTCAGAACTGTTATACTTGCAGATCTTGTAGTCTCATTATTCGTATGGAATCATCATATGCTAGCAGACACTCCTCAACCAATACTCTTACAAGTTCAAGGTCAACTATTTACTTGGGGAGAACTTATCACGATGGGTTTAACGATGTTCGCAGTATTAGCAACTATGTGGTTTGCTAGACCTGTAAAGTATACTGCACCATTGAAATTTGTTCTTGCATCTATCGTTGGATATGCTGTCGGCGGTCTAGCTGGAATAATCCAAGCAAATTATGCATCAAATAGATTCTTCCACAATACCCAGTGGGTAATAGGAATACATGGGCACATCCAGCTCCTAGTCGGTCTATCTCTAACACTCTTCGCAGCAATATACGCACTGTTTCCACTATTGACTGGAAAAGCTCTAGATGAGAAGCTGGCAAGTCTCCACTTGATATTGTGGACCGTGGGTGGCCTGGTGATGGGGTTAAGCATGGGTCTTGCTGGAACCCTTGGAATGCTGAGGAGGACACTTTACCCGATGGGGCTAGGACCATATGAGCCTTACATGTTCTATGCTACAGTAGGAGCATTAATGTTAGGTGTAGGCTTCATCGTCTTCTTAGTAAACATTCTTAAAACAGTAAAGATATCCGACCTTCTAAAAATAGTCTTCTCCTCTAAGTATTAAAGTAGGTTAAGCTTGAGTCCTAGAATCACCTACACTATTTTTGAAACACTTCTATTACTGAGGACCCTAGTAAACATATTCATAAACGAAGCAGCTATAGTATTTCTATGTCCTAAGTTTTAAGTTTTTTAAGTAGGCTGAATCACCAGTATTCGAGCTACTAAGATGGAAGAGGTGTCATACAAGTCTTGCCGAGTCAAGTTACTGCTACCAAAATACAGAAGTGGAAGATTGATGAAGTAAATGAGCTAGCTGATCTTATCGAGAAGAACAAGGTGCTAGCAGTCTTTAAGTTAACAGGCTTAAGAGCTAACTTGATTCATGAGATTAGAAAGAAGCTTAGGGATATCGCTGTAATACGGGTAGCTAAGAAGACCTTATTCATTAAAGCTGTAGAGAAAATGGGTAAAAAAGAATTAGTGAAACTTGTAGAAGATCTACATACCCCCGTAGGGTTCATCTTCTCTAATATGAGTGCATTCAAGCTTAAGATACTACTAGATAAGAACAAGATATTGATGCATGCTAAAGCAGGTGAGAAAGCTGATATAGATGTCGTCGTTCCAGAGATGAATACTGGTTTACCGCCTGGACCGATACTAAGCGATTTCGGTAAACTGAAGATACCTACGAAGATTGAGGGTGGACATATATGGATTGCTAAAGATACTTTAGTCGCAAAGAAAGGAGAAGAGATATCTCCTCAACTAGCCTCTCTCCTAGCAAGACTAGATATAAAAACAGTTATGAAAGGAGTTACTGTTGACAAAGCCTTTGAAGATGGAGTGTTAATCAGTGGAGAAGACCTCTCGATAGACTTAGAGAAAGTAAAGAGTGAGATTATTGAAGCAGGCAGCTCAGCTATTAAGTTGGCAGTTGAACTAGGCTATGTTACG
>Ga0197143_1002884_pt1 | contig 12068 bp, 13 predicted proteins | sample GBS70_MetaG_FD_148603 | JGI IMG/M metagenome (GOLD analysis project Ga0197143, IMG submission 148603) | Sediment microbial communities from Great Boiling Springs, Gerlach, Nevada, United States - GBS 70_MetaG | ecosystem: Environmental > Aquatic > Thermal springs > Hot (42-90C) > Sediment...
TAACCTTCTCCTCTATGGGAAGACTGGAACCGGCAAGACCGCTACTGCTCGCTTGGTCCTTAAGGAGTTGGCTGCGAAAGCTAAGGATCTGAATTTATCAGTTTGTTTATGTTACTCTAATTGTAGGCTCGCTGGGACTGAATATAGGGTTGTCTTGGATCTAGCTGAAGCCGTTGGGGTTAAGTTGCCCTTTACTGGTTTGTCTCTCGGTGAAGCGTATAGTAGGGTCGCTTCGCAGATTTCTAGCGAAAATTTGAACCTCCTCGTGGTGTTGGATGAGATAGACTTTTTGGCGAAGAATTCATCTGGAAACCTCCTTTACGAGCTAACGCGATCACATGATCTGCTGAGTCCTGGCAGCATCTCTTTAATCGGAATTTCGAATGACCTTAGATTTAAGGAGCTTCTTGATCCACGTGTCTTAAGTAGTTTGGGCGAGGAGGAGATGGTCTTTCCACCTTACTCGGTTGAAGAGCTTAGACTTATCCTAGAGGATCGCGTTAAACTTGCTTTTAACGAAGGGTGTATAACCGATGCTGCGATAAATCTCTGTGCTGCTTTAGCTGGTTCAGAGCATGGAGATGCTAGAAGAGCGGTTGATCTGTTAAGGGTATCTGCGGAGGTGGCTGAGCGGGAAGGGTCTGCAAGGGTCGAAGAGCGGCATATTAGAGTTGCCCTTCAGAAGATGGAGCAGGATCGGTTGATTGAGGCGCTTCGGGTTCTTCCTCTACAAGCAAAGCTTATTCTTTTAGCGATCACGCGCTGCGAATCTACGCCGACGACAGGTTCGATTTATAAGACATACTCCGCTTTAAGCCAGAGGGCGGGTGTAGAAATTCTTACACCTAGGAGGGTTAGCGGGATTCTCTCTGAGTTAGATATGCAAGGTTTAATCTCTGCTGACGTTTTGAGTAAAGGGCGTTATGGTCGATCTAAACAAGTTACACTTCTAGTGCCCAAGTCACTTATTGTAGACGTATTTGCGCAAGATCCTGTTGTCTCATCACTGGTTTAGAGAAATCCATGGTTACGACCTGCAGTGTAGAGAGGTCGACTACAGGTAGAATTGCTGGCGTTGGTGTTATGCCCATGTCAAGTTGGTAGCTCGTCTGCATCTGCCAAGTTCCCGTGTTTAGGATGAGGCAGCCTCTGTAGCGTTCAGAGTCAAGTATATGCACATGCCCAGAGTGGAAGATATCTGGAATTTGTTCGATGACGAGTAGATCTTCTTCAGCTGGTAAAATCGGCGTCCTCCTTCCGTATATAGGCGCTAGGTGTCTAGCTTTTAGAAGGCTTCTCATGGCTAAGGCTGGTCTTTCGACGCTTAAGCCTGGTGTTGTTGCTACGATATCCTCTAAGCTCTTACCGTGGTACATTAGTATCTTGACCCCCTCTATTTCTAACCAAGCGGGGTTGCTGAGTAGGTGTATGTTTGGCAGTTTGGTTAGTGGTCTTGCAAAGTTGTGTGAAATTGGTGGCTGAGGTTGGGCTTGCCTAACTGGTTCGTGGTTTCCCGGGCAGATGAAGATCTGTATGTGACTGGGTATCTGCTCTAAAAGGTTAGTTAGTTCGGTTATCTGCTTAGTGACATCTGATGTTATCAATTCTTTGTCTTGGTTGGGATAGACCCCCACACCGTCTATGGCATCGCCACATATCAGAAGGTAGCGTAAGCGGACTGACACCTCGTCTTCTCGTCTATTCAACCATTTGATAAATGCTTGGAAGGCTTCTTTTAGGAAAAACTTGCTGCCTACATGTAGATCTGAGGTTAATGCTGCGTAAACTTTCTTTTTGGAAGTATTAGGTATGTGTTCAGGTACATCGGGTAGGTTTATAGCTTCTATTATGAAGGTCTTTCTCTTGCCCGAAGATATTGTGGCGACTACCACTGAATCCAAGGGTATTTCTTGGATGCCCTTTACGACATAGGGGTCGAAGGCGGTGGCCTCTATTCTGCCGGTTTCATCCTCTAAAAGTATAGTCGCGGATCCTCTTCTTACATTCTTCGAATAGACTAGACCCGCAACCCTCGCAGATCTCTCACCACCTATCTCAGATATTGTGTGAAGGTTGCTGCTGTCGACTCTCTTCTTTATCAGATTCACAAGCTTTTGATATCTACTTGAGAATAAGCGTTGATACCCCGCCGTTCCAGTTAATACCTTCACGTTGTCGATATTCAGCAGAATCTTGAAGTTGGACGGTTCCTCGATTTCACGAACCATTTCTTCTACGGTTTCTTTCTTCTCACCCTTCATCAAATTTTCAAGATCTTCTGCTCTGATAGTCTTGTCATCTATCTTATGTTTGATCACTTCGTTAATCAGCCAAGTTAAATCAACGTTTTCCGCGATCTTTCGCATAAGCTCAAATGCCTTGGGCTCGATCTGATACCCTTTCGCAACGGCCTCTCGAATGATCTGGGCTAAGTTATCAGCCATCTTGGCGTCAACTATATGCTACTTAGTATAGTTTAAGTGGTTAGATAAAGTATCCTCCGTCACCCCAACTTTTAAGTGTTAAAAAGATGAATAGGTAGAGTATGAGTATGCCACTGGAGATCTTGGAGTCCGAATCGATCTACAGCGGGCGCGTTATCTCACTAATCAAAGAGGCCGTTATTCTGCAGTCTGGGCGCAAAGTGATAAGAGAGAAAGTCATGCACCCGGGTAGCGTTGGTATTCTACCTGTGCTTGAAGACGGAAGCTTAATTCTGATCGAGCAGTTTAGATATGTTGTAGGCTCCAGTCTTCTTGAAATACCTGCAGGAACTATCGAGGAAGGTGAATCACCGGAGGAGTGTGCTGCTCGTGAACTGCTTGAAGAGACAGGTTATCGCGCTGGTAAATTAACCCTCCTCTCAGCGTTTTATCTCGCACCCGGCTATAGCAATGAGTTTATGTGGCTTTTCAAGGCTACCGAGCTTAAGGCTGGTGCGATGAAACCTATGCTTGATGAGTCGATAGAAGTTAGAAGGATCGGTCTCGATGACGCTCTTCGGCTGATTAGAAGTGGTGAGATAAGAGACGTTAAGACTATATGCGCCATCCTTCTCTACGCTCTTTTTGAGGAGACAAGAGCAGTTTAGGTGGCTCGCTTGGCTTCTGAACGTATACCTCCGTGGATACGAGTCAAGATACCAGCCGCTGGCACATTAAGAAGGGTCGAATCTGTTTTGAGAAGTCTATATCTAAATACTGTTTGTGAGAGCGCTTTATGCCCCAATAGAGGCAGCTGCTTTAGCAGAGGCACAGCCACGTTTATGATCCTAGGCTCTATCTGTACGCGTAACTGCCCTTTCTGTGCGGTTTCTAAAGGTAGGCCTGAGCCCGTCGATGAATCTGAGCCTGAGCGGGTTGCTGAAGCGGTTAAGCGGCTTGGATTAAAGCATGTTGTTATAACATCGGTCAATCGAGACGATCTTCCAGACAAAGGTGCGGGTCATTTTGCCGCTACAGTAAGGGCGATAAGAAGAATAAATCCTGACGTGACTATCGAGCTCCTAGTCCCAGATTTCTGTGGATCAGAGGAGGCGATCGATCTTGTGTTGGAGACTGAGCCAACGATCTTGAATCATAATTTAGAAACTGTACGCCGCCTACACCCAGTTATAAAGCCTAAATCTGACTATGAGCGCTCTTTGTGGCTGCTTAAATATGTGAAGAATAAAGCGCCACACGTATTGACCAAGTCTGGGCTTATGGTTGGGTTGGGGGAGACGGACGAAGAGGTCTTTGAGGCTATGAAAGACATCAGAAACACTGGCTGCGAAATAATAACTATAGGCCAATACCTTAAGCCACCTAGCAGCAGCCTCGAAGTCAAGAGATATGTAAGGCCGGAGACCTTCGAAAGATTCAGGGAAGTGGCTGAGCAGATGGGCTTCACGTTCGTAGCATCCGCACCGCTAGTCCGCAGCTCCTTTAACGCAGCCGAAATCTTAGAGTGTGTAAGGGTGTGAGGCATGCTTATTTCAATAAACGGCAAAAAGCCGAGGATCGGGCGTCGTGTGTTTATAGCAGACAGCGCATATATTATAGGTGACGTGGAGATAGGTGTCGATTCGAGCATCTGGTTCAACGCGGTAGTTAGGGCTGAAGTCGAATCTATTAAGATCGGTAGTGAGACGAGCATACAAGACTGCTGCGTGCTACATACAGACACCAATCATAAAGTTACAGTGGGTGACAGAGTTACAGTCGGCCATGGCGCAATCCTTCACGGCTGCGAGATAGCCTCTAACTGTATAATCGGAATCGGCGCCCGCATTCTTAACGGTGCTAAGGTTGGCGAATGGTGTATCATCGGTTCAGGTGCTGTAGTAACTGAGAATTCAGAAATCCCACCCTACTCCTTAGCGCTTGGCATACCAGCTCGTGTAGTCCGATCTATTACAGAAGATGATAGAAAGAGGATAACCGAAAGCGCAGCGGCATACCTTCAATTAAAGAAGTTCTATCTAAAAGGTTAAAGTGCTCACGTTATAACGAGAAGCGTGTAGGTATGTCTTACACCCTTTAGGCGCCTTATCTCCTTAGGAACCTTGTATTTAAGATCAGATCGCGAAGCATCCTTTATTACAGCGATTATATCGTAATTGCCCATCACGAAATAGGCTTCAGATACCCCATCGAGCTTTCTTACTTCTTCTAGAACGTTTCTGTCCAACCCCGGTTCAACTTCTATCAATACGTAGGCTGATATCATCCACATTAAGCGGCTAAAGAGGGGTAGTAAAAGTTTTCTGAAGAATGCTTCATCAACACACTTTGTCTAAGCAAGCTAAGACTATCGACATCCTAAGACGTATCAAACAAGTGATGCATAGAGCAGAATTACGCACCTAAATTAAAACTTGCAAAAGAGCTCACGCTATCCCCTTTACCAAGCTGCACTAAGAGGATCCCCCTATCTTAGTCTCAGCAAAAAGTATGGAAACCTTTCAAAAAATGTGGAGAAGCGGCATAGAAATAACACTAACTTGAGAAAAGGTAAATAAGAAGCTACGAGCTGAGCTACGTACCATTAAAGTGGTGTGCTTCCTTCATCCCTTCTCTTTACAGACAATCTATAACAACACAAAGATATTAGGAGCAAAGGAATGTGTATGAATCCTAGATATAAGCCCTCGACGCTCTCCAGCGTAAAACCTATTCCTATATTAGAAACACCCAGCAGTATCCCTATAAAACTTGTCACTCTTAAAGCAAGCAGATTAACCTTTGGATAATGAAGATAAAAAATAAAATATTGATAGGTAGATCGGTGTTGCTAAGCAAAACGCAAGTGGCGAATCGGAAGTTAGCAAGTAAATTGGGTTAAAGTCCCAAGGTCTGTCCGGGCTCCAGAACGCTAAGACTGCGAGAGGGACGACCCAATATCTCCACAGAGGCTGTCTTTGGAATATATACTCCGTTTTTCCGATCTTCACATCCCATAGCCAGAGCAGACCGATAAGGGAGAACCAAATGATATTTACGGGAATTACTCCTACACGATATCTCTCTGTTACCGCAATGTTTTGAAACGCTATTAAAAGATAGTTCACATCGACGAGAGCGGTAAAAATTTCCCCAAATTTGTTGCCATAGACCAATACTGCCGCAATAAACAAAATTATTATAATGTGTAAAAATGGCATAAACGGTTTATATGGTTTTAGAGAATGAGTCAGCACTTCAGCTACAACTTCACCACTTCTCTCATCCATAATGAAACCCGTCGCTGATAAAGGGGGCAAGAAATAGGAGGGCAAGTAAAAGTAAGTAGAACTACCACTTCCGAGTTACTCTTTCTAACTTCTCTGACACCATTGTCGTTACTCGCCTAGAATTTGTAGAATGATGTTTCTTGAGCGTGCTCTTATATCTAATTCAACCAAGACTATCTGCTGCCAAGTACCTAAATAGAGCCTCCTATCTTTAAATGGGACGACCAAGCTAGGTCCAAGGATTGAGGCCCTAACGTGTGAATGCCCATTGCCATCGTGCCACATCTCTTCATGCTTATACTCAACATTCTTAGGAGCGATCCTCTCTAACGCGGCTGGTAGATCTTGTAGCAACCCCGGCTCATACTCTATCGTTGTTATCGCAGCGGTTGAGCCTCCTACAAATACTGTGACTACCCCGTCTTTTAACCCGCTGCCCCATACAGCCTCTTGCACTTTGTCAGTCAAATCCACTATGTCGCATTCGCCTCTCGTTTGCACACGAATCTCCTTTGTAACCACTACCATACTCTCTCATCATCCAAGCCTATTATGTTGCTAAAAAATAATGTGGTTTAAGATGGAGTAGACGCCCAGTCCCTTAGCAGCTTTATCAGCAGCCTAACACCCACACCAGTAGCGCCCTTTGGTGTATATGTCTTCACCTTTGTCCCATCCTCAGCCGTATATGCTGTGCCAGCTATATCTAAATGAGCCCAAGGTGTCGTGCCCACAAAGTTACTTAGGAAAGCGGCTGCCGTTATTGCACCCGCTGCTCTTCCTCCTGAATTCTTTATATCTGCGATATCACTCTTAATCTGCTCAGAATACTCTTTCCATAAAGGCAGCTGCCAAACCCTTTCACCACTCGCCTCAGCCGCCCTCTTAACCCTCTCAATAAGCACTTGATCGTTACCGAAGAGCCCAGATGCTTGAGAACCTAAAGCCACTACACAAGCGCCGGTTAAAGTGGCAAGGTCGATTATGGCTTGGGGCTTCTCCTTATCAACAGCATAAGCGAGCACATCAGCCAAGATAAGGCGCCCCTCAGCATCCGTACTTATAACCTCAGAGGTCTTACCACCATAATGCCTTATAACGTCCCCTGGCTTAAAGGCCGAGCCGCTTGGAAGGTTCTCCACTAGCGGAGCGATCGCCACAATATTCAGCGGTATGTGTAAGCTGGCAGCGGTGTATATAGTTGCTATCACCGCTGCGGCGCCCGCCTTATCGTACTTCATATCCTCCATCTTTTCAGAAGGTTTGAGGGATATGCCGCCGCTGTCAAATGTTACGCCTTTGCCTACAAGGACTATCGGCTTCTCATCCGGCTTACCCCCCTTATACCTTAGAATCACCACCTTCGGCTCCTCCTTACTCCCCTTTCCGACATTTAAAACCCCGTTCATGCCGAGCTGCTTGATCTCCTCTAACCCCAATACTACACACTCTAACCCCACTTCCTCAGCAAGCTTCTTAGCTTCTTCAGCAAACAGGGTAGGGGTTAACTCGCTGCTAGGCGTATTTGTCAAATCTCTCGCTAACTTAACCCCCTTACAGACCCTTTGGGCATCCTCAACCACTGACTTCAGTTGAGAGACATTGTCATTTTGATCAGTAATTAACATCAGCTCTTCAACATTCTTCTTCTCAGACTGGCTCTTGTAACGTGTGTAGGCGTAGAGTGCTAGCTCCGCTCCCTCCACCACAGCTTCAACGACCTTCTGCTCGCCAAACTCTTTAGAGCTTGGGTCAAGGTATATGGCATACTTTTTAACACCTAGGTTTGATGCTCGAAGAGCAGCCTCGCCTGAAGCGATTCGGAAGGATTCGGCAGATACCTCTTCTCTCGGCCCTAGTCCGGTGAGCAGAATATACTCAGCCTTAATCTTATTCGCGGTGTAGAGTAGGAAGCTACTATATAATTTACCTTTGAAGGCTTCTGAAGAGAGCGCCTTTGACACACCCCCTCCCAACAATTCGTCGAGCTCGCTCAGCTGACCCCTCAGCTGTTTTACATCTTCTGGCATGAGTGATACGAGGAGTGGCGCGTCTACATCACTCAGTTTGGTTGTTAAGATCGTGATATTCAACATATCCACCAGCCGAGGTCTTGCTGTGTTCGCCGCTACTTATAATGTTGGCGGCTCACACCTTTTGTAAAAGAGCGTTTACACCCGCGGTTTACAGTCGTTTACCGCTTCTTCCTCACCAATTCCAGCTCTAAAACAGCCACTCTGATAGGCACACCATCTCTGCCGACCACAATATCCCCATCGATATTAGCAGCGTTGATCACCACATCCTTCATAAACCTACTTCTAAGGAGCTGAACTACCTCTACAGCCACATTTATAGCCCGACCCCTAGCCCTAAGTCTTATCCGCCGCTCACCTCTATTGAAGAGAGTTATGCAAGCTGTAACATAGTTGAGCACGGGTTTGGACGTACCGACTATGACGAGCTTAGGTTGGCTCAACCCACCCACCTTTTACTTCTCCACTAGTAGAGTGGAAAGAGTGTAGTAGTTATAGATTGGTGCAGAAGGCTTAAAAAGGTATTTTGTATCAAATAAAAGTTTGATGGTTGAGGACAAGTTAGGGCAAGAAGACAAACCCCTCTTATATATGCATAACTTGGGTGTAGTCAACGCTAAACGTGCTAAGAAGCTGGAGGAGTTGGCTGCTATACTATCTATCAGCGTTGAGGAGTTAAAGAGGCTGCTTGGCCACAGCGAGGCTCAAGGGTACGTTGAAAGCACTTTGTCAGAGAGTGGTGAGAAGGCGTATTATTTGAGCCCAAAAGGCATAATAAAAGTCTGCTCTTGCTTCAGCTAGCAAAATAGAAGCGGTTGAACTACTTTGAGGATAATCATTCTAAGCTGGGAGTATCCTCCACACATTATCGGCGAGATGGCTTGGTACGTGTGTGAGCTAGCTAGGAGGCTTAAAAAAGGAGGCGTGGATGTCTACGTTCTAACTTACGCTCCCTCAGAGGAGAGGGTGGATGTAGACGAGGGGGTTGTTGTGAAGAGGGTTAAGCCGCCTGTCAGCGTAACCACTAATATTGTCGTTTGGTCCCTTCTCTTCACTACACGCCTACAGGCTGTGGCTGCTAACTTGATCCACAGCCTAGGCTCCGTCGATGTGGTGGATGCGCATGAGTGGATCACTGTTGATGCTGCGCTCGCTCTTAAAGATCGATTTGAAATACCCTTTGTATACACTATCCACAGTCTAGAGAAGCACCGCTCCGCAAGCTCGGCTACACCCCTTAACATAGCGATTGAGAGCGTTGAGGGGCTCGGTTGTAGAGAAGCAGACTGTATAGTCGTTAAATCAGAGTGGATGAAGCACGAAGTCACATCCAAGGTTGGCGACGTTTCCGGTAAGATAAGAGTCGTGGAACCATATACGGAGCGTTGGTTGGAAGGAGTGTTAGAGGCCTACCGAAGCGTGAGCAAGGATGGCTCTAAAAGCAGTTATGCTGACTTGGGAATTCCCACCTAGAATCGTAGGAGGCATATCCCCTCACGTCTACAACCTATCCACCAACTTAGTTAAGCTGGGTGTTGAAGTGCATGTTGTGACTTGTGACTTCCCTAATACCCCCGAGTATGAGGTTGTGGAGGGTGTTGAGGTGCATAGGTTTGACTCCTATAATCTCCCCACACCTGACTTTGCTGCTTGGATTCAGCTGATGAATCTGAATATGCAACGAGCTGCTGCTCGGATCATCAAGTCTATGAAGGGCGGCCCGATAATTGTACACGCGCACGACTGGTTGTCTGCTAAAGCTGGCATCGGTTTGAAGCATCTGAACGGCTTGCCTCTTGTGAGCACGATACACGCTACAGAGTATGGGCGTAGGGGTGGCATCTTCTCAGATTATAATCGGATGATTCATGAGATCGAAGTGTGGTTGGGCTCAGAGTCTAAGCGGGTCATCTGCTGCAGCCGCTTTATGGCTGAGCAGGTGCAGAAGGTACTGGGAGTGCCCTATGAGAAGATCAGGGTCATACCGAACGGCATAGACCCCTCCATCTTCATGAATCTGGGAGGTGTTGAAGATGTTAGAAGTAGGTTTGCTGATAAGAATGAGAGACTTGTGCTCTTTGTAGGTAGGTTGGTTGTAGAGAAGGGTGTTCACGTGCTTCTAGACGCTATACCCAAGGTGCTGCAGAAGGTCGATGCGAAGTTCGTCATAGCTGGAGACGGCTATATGAAGAGCGAGGTGGTCAAGAGGGTTGCTGAAAGCGGAGTAGCCAGTAAAGTGCACGTTACAGGCTACCTCGATACCGACACAATAAGGCGCCTCTTTCTAGCGGCTGATGTCTGCGTAATCCCCTCACTTTACGAACCATTTGGGATCGTAGCATTAGAGGCTATGGCTGCCGGGTGCCCTGTGGTGGCATCAGACACAGGCGGGCTTTCGGAGATCATAGAGCACGAGAAGACCGGGGTGAAGGTCTACCCGAACAACCCCGATTCACTCGCTTGGGGCATCTTAAGGGTGTTAGAGTCAAAAGACCTTGTTGAGTATCTGAAGAGGAATATGCGTGAGAAGGTTGAGCGAGAGTATAGGTGGGACAACATAGCACAAACTACAAAAAGCGTCTACGAAGAAGCCCTTAACTAACATGAGCCTAAAACCTCCGAATTTTAAAGATATGCTCTCTAATCAGTAAATTAGAGGTTAAGTGTGAGGTAACTCGTGGAGCAAAAGGAAGAGCAGCATTTACCTCCCTCGATCTTAAAATTGGCTAACTTTTATGAAGCGTTGGGGTATCATTGTTGATAGCCTCTGGCTCATACCTGAACGAGATAGCAGCGGTGTTATGAAGGATCTCCACAACGGCGAGTTTATACCACAGATACCTAGGCAAGCCATCTTAAGATTCACCAAACCCTACGATCTGGTCGTAGACCCCTTTGTAGGCTACGGCACCACACTCGTGGAGTGCCAGAGGCTTGGGAGAAACGGGATAGGCGTTGAGTTAGAGCCCCAGATCGCTGAAGTGGCTAAGAGGAGGCTCTGCGAAGAGCTCAACCCCTATGGGGTGAGGGTTGAGGTGATAGAAGGAGATAGTAAAGAAATCGATTTCCAGAGCATCCTCTCTGAGAGAGGCTTTAGTGAAGCATCTCTAGTTATCGCGCACCCACCCTACCACGACATCATCAAGTACGGCGATGATCCGAGGAACCTAGCAAACGCATCTACATTAGAAGAGTTCCTCAGCGCATACGGCAAGGTTGTCGATAACGTGCTCAGAATCTTAGCCAAAGGCGGATACTTTGTGCTCGTCATAGGAGACAAATATGCGGAAGGCGAGTGGGTTCCGCTAGGGTTCTACACGATGAGTGAAACGCTCAAAAGAAGTTTGAGGCTCAAAGCCATCTGCGTCAAGAACTTCGAAGAAACCTTAGCCAAGCGGAAGCAGAGACACCTCTGAAGTATAGGGTGCTAAACTCAGGAACCTACTTCTTCAAACACGAATACATCATCTTCTTTCAAAAAGGAGAATAACCTTATCATTGAGAGCGGAGGTGTTTTCTGTTTTGCGATGCGAGATATTCTTTTACTGGCGTTATTTCTTCTTTTACTTTTTCAAGTATCCTCTTATGCTCATCGCTGCTTAATATTTCGCTTCTTCCCCAGACTTTTCCAAGTAGCATGATACGAATCTTCCATCTCATCCTCTTTGCAAAATCCTTAAGCCAGTTAACATCTTGTAGAGAAAGTTGGTTTGCCTTTTTACGCAACAGCGGCCATAAGACCACCTTAGGCTTATAGGTGTCTATATATGCAAACTCGGCTATAAACTCCTCAGGAAGCTCTTGAAGCAACCTATGAAAATCGTCTGGCTTAATATTTGGTAAAATCGCTTTGACGTTTGGCTGCTGCTCTAAGCATATCCCGCAGTAATAATCGCCCCAGTGGTTGGTTAAGAGAAAATTTGGAAAATCTTCTTTTGTAAAGCAATGAACAACTTCAGGCTCCATTAAATTCCTATTAAATTTATTAAAGTTTTTTTCAAATACTTTGTTGTAAGCCCATATCGCCAATAACCTCTGCCTCACCTTAATTATGTACTCCGATTCAACGAGCCTAGGGCTTACAAGCGCCTCGCTTTGCAAGTTAGCTTTTTTGTTATTAACACATATCCAACCTATTCTGAGCGTTGCTAGTATTTTGCGCACCACTTCTTCCTCACTTTCTGAAACCCGTGGTGTAGCTAAATATACATATGGAAAGTAAGCTTGATATTCACGAGCTTGTTCGGTCGCAAAATCTATGATATACTTAGCCGCCAAGGTATCTCCTTTACTACCCTTACACTCAACAGCTATAGCCT